>Ga0100401_1001871_pt1 | contig 16868 bp, 14 predicted proteins | sample CryGeymeta201525_FD_80421 | JGI IMG/M metagenome (GOLD analysis project Ga0100401, IMG submission 80421) | Groundwater microbial communities from Crystal Geyser aquifers in Utah, USA - Crystal Geyser metaG 2015-25 | ecosystem: Environmental > Aquatic > Deep subsurface > Groundwater | place: USA... | reverse complement strand
GGCGGCAGGCGGTCGAGGAAACGTCTGCTTCTTGGGCACTGGCGGTTCCGCAAGGTCACTGCCCGACCAGCCTTTTTTCCACATGCCTTCGATATTCAGCGAATCCCGCCGCCGCTTCGTCTCGCGATCAACCTGTTCCGGCGTATTGAGCACATAGGGGGTTATGAAAACGATCGTTTCGGTACGTCCACTTCCACGTCGGTCTGAATTGAAGAGACGTCCCAGGATCGGTATGTCACCTAGCAGGGGGATCTTCGTGCGCGAACGCGAGTCGCTCTCGCGCACCGCACCGCCCAGGACGATGGTCTGGCCACTCTTGACCGCGACCGAAGCCTCGATTACGCGATTGATTGAAATCGTCTGGCCTGCCAGGTTTTCCGTATCGGTCCCCGTGATATTTCCGGGTTCGCTGACTTCCTGCTTGATCGCCATCATGACCACTTGGTCCTCATTGATTTGCGGCTTTACGGTCAGCGTCAGGCCAACATCCTCCTGCCGGTAGCGGGCTGTACTATTGTTTGAATCCGTGACATACGTGGTTCCCTCGAACACGTAGATCCGTTCCGTCGACGTCAGTTTGGCCTCGGTATTGTCCGTCGTCAGCAACGCAGGAGTGGAGACCACGCGCGTTCGCGAGTCGCTTGAACTGGCCTTGATGATGGCGTTGATGTTTAGATCGAAGAGCGTGAAATAGTAACCCAACCCGCCGGTTGCCAGCGTTGCGGGATCACCCAAGCGGGCTGCGTCCACGGGCACAGCGCCGCCGCCGCCCCCGCCGCCGGCAAAGGAAAAGATTGGCGTCCGGATACCTGCCGAATCACGTGAGTAGGCGGTCATGGACTTCTGTACCCACGACACGCCGGTTTCAATATTGTCATCCAGCGACACCTCGATAATGACCGCCTCGATGAGCACTTGCGAAAGCATCATGTCCATGTCGACTATAATCTCTTCGAGCGTAACCATATCCGATTTACTGGCCATCAGGATCAGCGAGTTGGTCCGTTTGTCGGAAAGGATCTTGATGTTGTCCTTGGAGAGCTCGCCAACACTCGATTTGCGGTCGGGTTGGTCCGCCGTCTGACGGCTGCGCAAGGCCGCCTCGATCTCGGCCAGCCGTCTGGATTCCGTGGTTGATTCCGCGTCGCCGCGTGCGGCGACGGGACGGCCCTCGTCCTTCTGCGTGGCACCGATCAAGTCATTGAGCATACCGGCCACTTCTTCGGCCGTTGCAAAATCAAGGCGCCGGACTTTAACCATCACATCCGGCGAGGTTTCCACATCCAGCACGGCGATGATTCGCTCAAAGAACGCCATATTGGAAGGGCGCGTAATGATAATCAACTGGTTGGTGCGCTCGTCGGCCACGATCTGGACCTTGCCGCGGATGATGCCCCGCTCGGCGGCCTCGACAAGCTCGGCTTCGACTTCTGCGGCCTGCGGCTGAGTGGTACGGGTCGGGCGAATGATACCCGCCGGAGCTTGCTGGACAGCCCCCGGCGCGCCGGTATCCCGCATGCGCGGAACGGTGGATTTCTGCTGAAGCTCTTTTTGCGATTCGGCAATAATCTCTTCCAGACGGCTTTTGATCTCGGAAGCCTTGGCAAACCGGATCTGGATGATGTTCGGTTCCTCCTTCGCCTCGATCGGCTGGTCGATCAACCGCAGGACCTGCAGCATCCGGTTGATGTTCTCGGCAAAGTCGGTTATCATGAGCGCGTTGGTCCGTTCGAATTGGTTGATCTGGCCGTTCTCGTTGCGCATCGGATCAATCGCCTTGACCGCCTCGGCCAGATCAATATGCTTCAGCGAAACCATCTGGCTGATCATCGTGCCGGTACGCTCGGAAACGTGTCCTTCCGGCATGGTTTCCAGGATTTCAATACCCTCCTTCACGACCGACTTGACGGGCACGACGCGGACGAACTTATCGCCGAATTCCGCCAGACCGACACCGTGCATGGTCAGCACCGTCTCGATCGCCTTGAGATAATCCTCGATACTGAGTTTACCCTGGCTACGCAGCGTAAAGGTCGGCGTCGGCAACCCCGGCGCCCGCAACAGGGTCTTGCCCGTCTTTTCGCTATAATCCTGCAGGACGATCTCAAGCGTGGCGTCACTATACTTGAGTTGGTCCGTCAGCAATTCCGCAGATTCAGTAGGTGCCACCGGGCGCATCGCATCCTGGCCGAACATAGCACCCGCGCTAACCAGTGCTATCATGAAGGCGCACACTGCCGCACGCCCGGATATATTTCGTTTGCTCACCGTTCCCATGCCCTCCCGTTGCGGAATCACGTTTCCTGGCGCCGATAGGCGCAATACAGATCAAATCGTCCCTCGTGTATCACCTTGTCTTTTGGCTTGATATGAAGATACCGGACGTCCAACATAGCACCCTCGCTTTGGAGATCAAAGAGGAAATGCACCAGCGAATCAAGCGTTCCGTCCCAGCGGCGGCAAAACACGGGTAGCTCGTAGATCGGCCCCTCGCGCTGTTCGGCCCCGGCCTCATAGTTCACGATTTTCAAATCATGCTTTGTCGCCTTAAGATCCATCTCACGCTTCCAGTACACGTCCATTTGCATGTCGGCCGGGAATTGAGGCATGAGTGCCTGTAGCTGCTCCATTTCGGACGCCCAACGCTCCCGCTCCCCGACCAAGGCCTCGCTGCGTCGTATCGAGTCCTGCAATTGGGCTTTTTCGGTTTGCAGCAGGCGCCAGCTAGCCAGTTGACCGGATGCCAGGTAAATCAATCCGCCATAGGCGGCCGCCGCCAATGTGGCAATACCCAGTATGGTTTCCCTGCGTGTGATCGTCACGGACTCTCCTTCATGAATAGAATTTCAAAACTGAAGCGATATCGCTGCTTGGACGTTCTCGACTGTGGACCAGCCTTGACGGAGGCGAAGAGTTCAGATGCGTTTAATTTCTCGTTGTATTCCAACACAAGCGCGCTGGTGTCAGCCTCGCCGACCAGCTCAAGGCCGACGCCCTTGCGATAGGTAAAGGATGCCAGATCCACACCGGGCGGTTGTAACAGGCTGATCTCGCGCAGGCACTCCAGCGCGGAAGTGCGCCTGTCCATATAGCGTTGGATGAGTTGCGCCTGTGTGCGCAGACGTCGGACGGTATTGGCTGGTTCAAGCCATCGCTGTTCTGCCTCCTGAAACTGAGCCACCCTTGTCCGTTGCCAGGCCATAATGCCCCATCCCCCTGCTGCCAGCAGCAGCCAGCCGCCGAACAGGAGACCGACGGCCAGCACCAGCCGCCGTTTAAAAAGCCGGGCCTTATCCTTCTCTTGCCAAGAGGACGGCGTCAGGTCGAGTAGCCGGGCTTGGCCGGGATTGGCTGCCCGTTCGGCCACACCGCTGATGGCGCTGGGCAGGTTTGCCAGGGACCGTTCACGGATCTCGCCGGCAATGCGCCCGCGCAGGGCGTTGACCAGGGCCGACACATCCCGGTTGCCGCGCCAGACGGTGATGAGGGACGGCGGGCTCGCGCCGCGATCCGCCTCTATTCCCATCAGCAGGTGCGCAATCTCCTGGGCAAGGTCATCGGCACTGGCAGTATCGATCAACGCTGGCACGTCCCCTAGCCCGCTGAGTCCAACCGGAACGCCGGCCTCATGCGTTAATACATCCACCCCGCCGTCATCCACCAGCACCAGCGTCTCGCGACCATGAGCCTCGATCTGCCCGGCTTTCTGCAACGTGCGCCAACGTCCCAGGATCAAGGCGTCCACGCGCGCGATATGAATCCCGTGCGCGGTCATCAGCCGTTGACCGGCCTCGTTGACGATCGCGACGCGTGCCGCTGCCGCCAGTACGATCGAACGCCCCTCCTGTTGTGCCAGGATCTCATGCGAGACCACCATCTGATCAAGCGGGAACGGGGCAAACTTATCGATCTGCAACTCCGTCATCGAGGCCAGCTCGTCAGTATCCGTCACCGGGAATTCAAGCACCTGCATGACCATCTGGCTCGAAGGCAGCGCCAGAACCGCCGCCTTGGCCGCATTCGCATCGGCAAACGCGGCGGTCGTTCCTGCTTCGTCCCCAAAGATGCCATCCACCGTCAGGTGCGCTCCCCGTCCGCGACGCCACGACGCCCAGGCCGTTCGTCCGTCCGGCAATCCCGTTACCGCCATTGTTGCATCTACTGCCATCTCTCAAAATCCTGTTTCAATGGTTGACTGTCCCGATTAGCACACAATCCGCCCCTAGTCATCCTCCCGCCAGCGAAGCACGGTGAACCTATCGCCAGTAAAGCGTACAATACACCATATCGTTCTTAAAACACCATTTAAATCACCGGTGCTGGTAATGCGAAATTCCTTGGACGTTGTTGTCAGCAATGCCGCCGCCTCGGGAGGAAAGTCCGGCACAAGCACCAGCATCTCGTCGGTACTGCTGAATCCTTGCCGCTCCTGGCCGGTACTATCCACCCATTTTTCGCGCTCACTGACGATATAGGCCGCCATTTCCGAATCAACGCCGGGAAGTGTCTGCAGGACTCGCGCCGTAGCCGCGTTAATATTGACTTTACCGTCGCCGTAGGTCGTCAGCATATCGACAATCCCCGACATGACGATCGTGTCACTTTCGAACATGCCTGTCGATAGTGCCCCCCCCTGTAGGATTTCCGGGGTGAACCCCTTAATCAGCGCGAGTTCGCCGATGGTGTCAAGCGGTCCGTTACGGGACCGGTACGGTTTATCAAGGTTGGCATAGTAGTCATCTGTTTCCGCGCCGTCGGGGCGTGGCGCATCATCCGCATCCGTCCAGTCATAGAAGCTGTCGATCAGTGTCGGCCACATTTCCTCGGGAACACCGCCGACATCAAAAATACGCTCCCAGGTCTCGTCACTGGCCAACGTCTGATCGATAAGCTTGTTGACATTTCGCCTGGCCGGTTCCGGTGTAATCGACAGACGGATCAGGCCCTGTCCGACATCAGCCTCGGAGAGATCATGGACGAGTGAAACCGTGCCGCCTTTGGAAAGCTGCAACGCCGGATCGTACCAGATGTCGGCGGCCGCTTTCGTCTCGTCGCGCTCCGCGCCCTGGAGCCGCGTGCTTTTCGCCACCAGCAGCTCGGCCACATCCAAGCCGGAACGCGCCAGGAAATCAGCTTTGGTCCGGTCCCGGTAAAACGAGGTCAGACGCGATTCGATATGCGCATCGAATGCGAATGAGGCCACCAGCATGGAAAGCAGCCCCAGCACCCAGAGCACCAAGATCAGGGCAGAACCTTGCCGATGCCGCTCTGAACCGCAGGGATTCACTACCTGTTGACGTTCGACTACTGGCTCCATGCCACCTCCGCTACACGTAGTCCCACAATCCGCTTGAGTTCCACCGGCGGATCCTTCTCCACGACCGGTTGAATATACAGGGTGATCTCGACCATGGAGGGTATCCGGTTGGTTTCCGTCCACTCATCTTCCCAGTCAATTTCACCCTCTGCGTCGAGTTTCCAGGCAGCCCGGCAATTGAAGCCCTGAACACGGGTAGACAGGAATACCGGCGGCAGGGCGTCCGGATCAAAATCATCCGGTTGACCGTCAAGACGCCAGGAGACAACGGCGGCTGAGCGATTGCCGTTCTCGTTGTCATCGAGAAAAAAGCGGACACGATGCGGTGTGCCCGCATAGGCCTCTTGACCGCCAATCAGCGCCCCGCCCAATTTGACCCAGCTGATCTCGTCTTCCGCCCCGGGGCCGTCGCCGCTGTCAATATGCTGGAACCCGTATTCCCCGCGCACCCCGCCTTCGGGGTAATAGGCCGAACGCAGTGCCATCACCAACTGGTTCATCACGAAATCCCCATGGTGCAACCGGTCCACCAACGCGGTGCCGCGCTGCCAGGCGGTTGTCGCTGCCGAGAACGTCATGAATGTAACGGTCGATACGATCGAGAGAATTGTCACTGCCAACAGGACCTCCAGCAGCGTGAAGCCCTTTTTCGGGCTGATTCTCCGGCAATCTCTGTTGACAGGCATCACCTTCACTCCTTATGAAAGAGATAACGTGGAACATCATCCGTCTGCTCGCGGCCACGCCCCATCCAGGACACCTTTGTCACAATGACCAGCAGACGCGGATCGTTCTCGTCACTCTCCGCATCGGGGTCCAGCACCTCCCGCACGTAGGTTATCCCGTCATAATCCTGTGGCTCGACGGCATAATCCTCCGGTTTCGTGTCCGGTTTCTTCAGCAAAGGAAACTCGGCCTCGCCAGCGCTCATGGCCCACATGGCCTTATGATATTGTTCGGATATTTTCAGCACCGCCAGGCAACGGGAGATTGCCGTCAGCATCACCACCAGTCCAAGGCTCAGGATCGAAACGGCCAAAAGCACTTCGATCAACGTCATGCCTGTTGAGCGGTTCATGCGGTCTACTTTCAAGACGCCCCCCGTCTTGCAAGTTCCGCAGAGCCAAGTGCATCTACTGAAATTTCGATCACCCCACCCTCCTGATCCTCTAGTCGCACACGGTACGGCATGCACCGGCCGTTCGACTGGTAAACAACGCCGGCCCCGCCCCCGCCAGCCGCGTCCGCCCCCTGAAGCCGGACATCCTTGATCGTCACCATGTCAAGCACCCGTTCCAGCCGGATGTTCATTCCCGGCCCGGCAGGACGGGAACCGCCATCGGCTTCTGGCGGTGTCAGTCCTGGCTCGCTGAAGCTTGATGAAACATCGTCCATCGTGTTTGTTGCCTGGGCCGGGCGGACGGCATCAATCACCAGCCGTGCCCCATCAGTCTCGAAGCGGATCGCGATCGCCCGCTGGTGCAGCACGGCCATACTGCGAGCATAGCGCCCCGCCGCTACGACCGTGCGTGCCGCCGTGCGCAGACGGTTGCCCCGCATCGAACGCACGAACTCGGGCACGGTGACCGCCGTGATGACACCAATGATCACCAGGACCAACAGCAACTCAATCAACGTAAAACCGGTGCGCCGCACCATAAGCCCCGCTTTCGTCGCAAAATGGGCACGATCGGTAGGATCGGACCGATCTGTCTGATCCGTCCGATCAACGCCCCTACATACTGGTGATATCGTCTCCCGACCCCATCTGCAAATCCTTGCCTGCCGAGGTGATTTTGTAGCTGCTCCCTTCGTTCTTGTAATTGAACGGGGTTCCCCATGCATCCACAAGAGAGCTGGGACCACCACGCAGGTACGGTCCGTTCCAGTTCGGTTCGCCAGAACTTGTCAGCAGATTCTCCAGCGACGATGGATAGCGTCCGGTGTCAAGCTGGTAGACATCGATCTGTGTGCTAATTGCCGCGATGCTTGCACGCGTGGCCTTGATGCGAGCGTTATCGCCGTGCTGTCCAAAATTCCCCACCACCACCGCCGCCAGGATCCCGAGAATCGCCACCACCAACAGGACCTCAATCAAAGTGAAACCCGCTTTTCGCCGGGTTACGTCTGCCTCCGTCGTGTCATTCCTGTTCATTGCTTGCCTCCTGTTTTGCCGATGATTTTCAACATGATGGTAATCTACCCGATTCCGGTTCGCTACGCAACACCTGTTGTGAGGAATTGCTGGACGTCGCCCGTCCTTGATGCGAGACTACGCGACCATTGAAAGGAAGTTGATATGCTAGGAAACCGAACCAATATGTTGACACAGCAATTCTCAAATCGGCGCACCGAACTCATGCGTCGGATTGCCCAAAAAAACGCTGTCGAGGCGGTCATGATCACCCATCCGGTGGATATCCGTTACCTTTCGGGTGCCACCGAGGGCGTATCGGCCATGCTGAGCGCGCCTGGCGGAACCACGCTTTTTACGTCAAAAATGTTCGAGGCGCGAGTTCCCAGGGAAGCGCCTGGCTGCAGCGTTGTCGTCGGAGTCAAGGCCTTCGAGGAATCGGCGCAACAGCTTAAGGCGAGTCGTTACCGCTGCGGCGTCGGCTATCAGGGCGGCAAGCTTGTCCATTCCCGTTTCCTGCAACTTACAGAGGCGATGGGACGGCGAAGACTGGTTGATATTGGGGAGACGGCAACGCAGCAGCGAACCGTAAAGGATGCCGGCGAGCTACGCTTGATCAGGCAATGCGTCCGCATCGCGGAAAAAGCGTTTCTGGTGCTGATCGGCCAGGGCGCGGCTTACCTGATGAGCCGTACCGAACGCCAATTGGCGGCGGAACTGGAATACCGCCTATGCATGCTGGGCGCGGACCGGCAGGCATTCCCCTTCAACGGCATCATCACAGCCTCCGGCCCCAACAGCGCCAGTTGCCACCACTTCCCGGGCTTCCGCAAGCCGCGTGCGGGCGAACCGTTGCTGTTCGACTGGGGGGCCGAGAAGGATGGCTACCGTTGCGATATCACGCGAGTTGTGTTCATGGGCGAGCCCGACAAGCGGATGCGTGAGATTTTCGAGGTCGTCAGCGCGGCCAATAAGGCCGGGATTGCGGCTATTCACGCCGGTGCCCTTTGCGCTGACGTGAGCGATGCCGGCTGGAATGTCGTCCGTGAGGCCGGCTTTGGCGATCATATCCGCCATGGACTCGGACACGGGTTCGGCCTCGAAATCCACGAGCCACCAGGCATCGGCGCAGGTGGTTCGCAAGCCGCGAGTGCCGATTCCGCGCGCTTGGAGGCAAACATGGTCGTCACCGTGGAGCCCGGCATTTATATCGAAGGCAAAGGCGGCGTCCGGTTGGAAGACGATGTGCTCGTCACCCCCAAGGGACACAAGGTGCTGACCACGCTGCCGAACGACCTGGCTTCAGCCGTGCTGCATTGAAAAGTGGCGGGAGCATCTTGCTCCCGATGGGGAGCTGGAAGCTCCCCCCACATTCCAATTCCCTTTACGGCCTGAGTTCCGGATCCGCCTTGCCGTCGGCATTGCCGACCCGCAGGCAGATACCGAAATGGGCACCTGCAGCCGGGGGAGCATAGGCAACGATTAACTCGTTATCGCCCTTCTTCAGGCGGCAAGTCAATTTGTGCTTCTCGGGAAGCATCGGGACGCACGCTTCAAGATCCGTGCAGATGACTTTCCCGTTCAGCCACATTTTGAACGGCGCGTTCGATCCGAACACCAGCAAGGCGTCCTGCTTTTGTCCGGCGACAAGCCGCGTTTTCATGGCATAGATGGCAATGCGCGGATCATCCGGCGCTTTCGGCAACACGCCGAACGGATTCCGCAATGGGGCCTTCTTCCATCCCTTTGCCGCCGTTGCCACCGCCAGCGAGACCTTCTTGATCGAATCCACGCCGCGTAGGCGGGCTGTCTGCCAGGTTAGCCAATCCGGCATGCGGTCCTTCTCGGCCGGTAGCGGAATGTTCTGTATGACCGGAATGCTCATGCCCTCACTGTCGGTGATGTTGCAATAGGGAAAACGCCCATGCCCATAGCTGACCGTCAGTCGTTCAAGGTACTGCTGCATCATGTCGGTATGCAACAGCACGCTGCTGCCTTGAAGGGAGGTCTTGAAGATCCCGCAGGTATTGCGCCCATCGATGTCGAACAGGGAGAATCCGGTCGGATGCCCCTTGCTGACCAGCCATCCTGCCACGTTGCCATAGGTCAACTTCACGGCCATGGAGGGTGATCCGGCAGGGCGGAACGGCTTGGGCACCAGTTCGATCCTTTCCAGCACGATTCCCGGCTTTCCCCCCTTAGCCTTGTGTACGAGCCTGTCAGCCAGCCGCGCCAGCCGCCGTCCAAGCACTTGCTGCGACTTGCCGCTGATATGGATGCCGTCATCGAGATCGAGATCAATCGCCGGTGCCACGTCAAGGTGCTTGATGCGCGACGGTAGCAACCGTTGCTGTTCCTGTATGGCGTTCCACGCGGTTCCGTCCTCGCTCGATGCATGGCAGCCGATCTGCACGACAAACCACGGAAGACCGGGCAAGGCCATGTCGCGGCGCGTGGATTCAACCAGGTTGACCATGTTCTCCGTATACCCCGCCGCATCCTTCCGGTTGGCGTCGCTTTCGCCCTGATACCATAGCACACCCGCGACCGCCTGCCCGAGTTTCGCGTAGCGGCGCATCATCGCCCCATACAGCGAGGCTCCGCCCTGATCACGAAGCGCAGGGGACCACTGGGCCATGCTGGTGCCGCCATGCGCACAGGCAATCAGCCCCTGCGGTACACCGGTACGCTTATGCATCTCGATACCGAATGCAAGACTGGGAGAGGTCCCCTTCATAAGCGCCTTGCGTTGCTTTTCGAGAATATCCCGCGATGGCCGCTGTGCCCCGTCACCGTAACCGTTGTGGAAAACATCAACGGCCTCCTCCCGGAAATGCAGTTTCTCACGCGCTATTCCCCATTCGTCACGCATGTAGAAAGCCCGTACCATCGGGTGCGGCGCGGGGGCTTCGCAAAGGTTCCCCATTCCCTCCATGTTCGACTGCCCGCCCAGGATCCAGACGTCGCCGACAAAGACATCCTGCACGGTCATGGACTCGAGCGTCTTGCGGCCCTGCACGATGCGCAAACCGAGGCGGTACGGGCCACCGGTCGGCAATCCCTTGATCTCTGCCTGGAACCGGCCATCCGCCGCCTGTCCGGCCGGATGCCATTCGCTTTCACCGGCAATCCTGATCTGCAAGTTCCCCACAGCCGTGCAACCGCCACGAATCACGGCCTGACCAAACCCTCGCTTGTCACGCTGCAATACCTGTCCATTCATCAATCCATGCTCGATATTCATACGTCCCTTCATTCTCCTGTTTTGCGTAACCGCGTTGAACTCTCGTAAAGGCCGCCACGGCGGTTGCGCGCCAGCCACTGCTCCTCATGACTCCTGATAACGTCAAGCCATTCGCGCCGCCGCTCGCCCGCATCGCCCTCGCCGAACTGGCCGAACCGGCCACGATGGATGGCGTAGCGGCTCATGGCGATGGTGTGCGCGAATTCGCGCATCACCAGCTCCGCGTCATCGCCGGACGGGCGCGCTGAGGCCAGATCCGCCGCCAGCTTATCCAGCCACGCTTCAGCCTTGTTGTATTGCGCACGAGTGACCTTGGAAAGGTCCAGCGACTCGGGGGTCATATTCCAGAACAGCAACTGGTTGATCGCCGAGCAGTTCCCCCGTTTCAGTCCTGGCAGTCGCTTCAGGGTACGCCCCAGATCAAGGCACAATTGGCCCAGTTTGCCGGTCGGTTCAGCAAAGAAGTGACGACTGATCGCGCCAGCCAGATCAGCATCCCGATTTGCCTTAAGCCCCCAGCTGTAGGCGGCCCCGGCGGCAAACCCCACATAGCTGATCGGCAGGATCTGATGGTGGCCGCCATCGCCCCAATCGGTATTCAGGAAACCGGTCGCGCCATGCCGCAATCCATTTTCCGCCGCGTTTTCCAGGTTAGCCAGGCAGTTATCAGTTCGCCCCGTGATACTGTTCCAGGCACTCGTGCCCGGGCAGACATGATACTCGATGCCAGCACTGGCGAAGGCGGGGCACTGGCGGGAATAAGGATGGTCCCCCTCATATCCCCAGCACAACGCCAGAATATCAGGCGGCAGTTGCTTGATCAGCTCGGGTTGGCGCAGGATGATATCCCCCCAGAACTGCATGCGCCGCCCCTTCTTCGTACAAAGCTTGTGGATCCGCTTGATGAAATCCAGGTAGACAGCCGTGACGCTGGTCTTGTCCGTCCTAGCTTTGCTGCGTCCCTTACCTAGCTCCCATGTCTCATCGCACCCGACATTGAAAGTCTGACAGGCGAAGTTCGGCAGGTATTCGTCGTAAAGGTTTTCCAGGAACCGGATGCTCGCGGCATTCGGGGCCAGGCAATCGGTGGCGGGGGTGTCGGGACACTCGGCCAGATGCCGGTACTGCGGATGCCTCAGCCAGCGGCCGAAATGACCGAAGGAGTTGAGGTTCGGCACCAGTTCGATGAAGCGATCCGCGCAGTACTGGTCGAGCGCCAGGATCTCCTCGTGGATGAACGGGCTGGCATCGCACCAGACGGGGGAATGGGCGGAGAACGCGAACGTGTGTTCAATATAGAGCTGCAGCTGGTTGATGCGCATTCCGGCCAGCCGGTCAATCAGCAGCTTGCAGGTTGCGATCGTCGGAACCTTGCAGCGGCTGACATCCAGCATCACCCCGCGCAAGGGAAAATCCGGCCTGTCTTGTATCGCCAGCGCTGGCGGATGCATGCCAAACTGCCCGATCAATTGCGCGAAGGCGAGAACGCCATAGTAGGCACCGGCTTCACCGCCCGCCTGCAATACGCGGACCGTATGGCCTAGCGTGAGGGCGAACGCTTGATCCGACAGCCCCTTCACACCTGTACGAATCGTAAGCAGGATTTCCCCCGCCTGCGGCGGTGCCGCCGCCACCCGGATGGTCTTGTTCAGGCGATGGCCGATCTGATTGACACTCTCCCCGATCCGTTCGCGTAGCCTCCGGCTGCATGCCGCCGGTAACACAATCCAATCCGCGGTCCCAAGGTCAAGGCGTTCCGGGCTCGATGTGCATTCGCGCGGTAACGGGAAAAGGTCTATCTTCATTCGGGCTCCTTGTTGACATTTTCATCCTGCTGCTCTTGCATGACCAGCTCGACCAGCTCGGGCAACTTGCCGCTGCGGAACATCCGCCAGATCGGGATTCCCTCGTCAAGCTGCTGTTGCTTCCAGATCGCCGCATGGCGAAGCAGGAAGATCACCAGCAGCAGCGACAGCAGCGCGATCGTACCGGCAACCAGTCGATGATGGCGGTCAATCCAGTCGCGCACCGGATGGAACACGGCCCGCCAGAGCCGCTCCCGCCGCTCATCGCTCAACCGCAGCTCCCCGTTTGGACCCTCGGCATCCGCCCGTAACGCGGTCAGCGTCTCCTCGATCTCGGACGCCTCCTTCCTGCATACCTCGCAGGTGCGCAAATGCTCGCGCACCACGCGGGACTGAACATCGCCAAGCTCGCGCGTCATGTAGGCGAAAAGCAGCATCTGCATATCCTCGCAACGGAGCCGGGCGTTCCCCGTTCCCTCCGTTGGCAAGGAGAGGCTTGCATTCGCGGTGTTTCCCGGCTCCGTTTTCATTTCCCACCATCCTGCTTGAGCACCTGCGACATTTTCTTCATGGCGTGGTGCAGGATGTATCCGACATTTCCCGCACTCAATCCGGTGATTTCACTGATTTCCTTGTAGGTTTTCTCCTCATAGACCTTGAGGATCACAAGTTGTTGTTCACGCGCGCTGAGTGTGCGCAAGGCGATCTCGACGCGACGCGCCTGCTCCCCGTGACCGGACAGGCCTTGCGTGGGCGCAATCGCATCCGGCTGTTCATCCGCATGTTTTTGCTCGACATCCGCCTGCCGCGAACGTTTTCTTACCGCATCCACGGCCCGGTTGTGTGCCACGCGGAAGAGCCACCCCGAAAGCATCGGCGACGGTTCGAGATCACCTGTCCATTTGCGGAAAAGGCGGATGAACGTTTCCTGCACCACGTCCTGGGCAACATCGTTGCATCCGGTAATCCTGGCGACGTAGCGGATCAGGCGCGCCTCATAATGCGACACCACAGCCTCGAATGCCGCCGTTTTGCCGATCTCTTTCGCTTGCCTGTCCATGTTGGTTTCAGTCCGTCGGCAATGCGGCTACCGCCGCATCGAATTCCTTGGGTAAGGTCATGAAGAAATGGCACTTGCGCCCCGTTGCCTTCTCGATATCCTTACGCAACGCGTGATCAAAGGGATTCATCACGGCCACCATCACGTCGGCCTTGATCATACCGAAAACGACCGCCCCGCGCCGGATAATGAATTCATGTGAGAGCATCTTCGCGGGGTCGGCCTGCAGCTCGAAAGCCAGCAGGGAGACAATCGGGGTCTTGCTTTCGCGCGACACATAGCCCATGACCCGTTCCATGCCGGCAAAGGCCTTGTTCTCAAGCACATGCAACACCGAGACTGTCGAAAGGTGCCCGTCAACCGACAATTCGGCCAGATCGTGGGCCACAGCGGCATAATCCTCCTGCGAGATCTCTCCCGCCTCGAAAAGCTTCCAGGCAAAGCTCAACTCGTCGGCCACCCGGAATTTCACCGGTACATGAACGGGCGCCTGAACCCCGGCAGGCTCAGTTTCCTCAGCGGTAGTGGATTCCGTTACGGGCACAGGCGTAACCGCCCGCGCCGCCAGCGGCTGTAGGCGTTGCACGACGGCCGATACCTGGTCATTCGAGGTGCCGTAACCGCGAAGCTTTTCAACCAGATCGGCCGCCGCCTCGGCATCCTGTTCACGGGCGACAATCTCGCCAAGCCGCAGTAGATAGTCGAGTGCCCGTGCCCGATCCCCGATATGTTCGTAGGCGTGGGATAACGTCTCCAACGAGGAGCGGTCGTCCGGAATCGCTTCCAGAATCTTCTCGAATGCGGCAATCGCGTTCCATACGTCGGTTTCCGATTCAGCCGCAGTCGTCCGGTTTTGTTTATCAGCCATTGTGCCTCTCCACGTTACACCATGATCAGTAATGTGGACTGTCTACCACATCTACCGGTTAATCGCAAACCGGGAATCCGCTAGAGGGAAACAACCGTTCCAAGATCCAGCGCGGTACCACGCGCCAGCACGACATGGGCCGCCGACAGATCCTGATTGCCAACCCCCACGGATTTGAACAAGGTGATCTCATCGGCGGACTCACGCCCTCCTGCCCGTCCGGCGATAATGTTGCCCAACGTTGCATGGATATGCGTATCGCTGATCGCCCCCTCTGATCGCGCCAGGATCAGGTCGCCAGCCTCTTCCCAGGCTGCCTCGACGTCATCGACCACGACACGGGCGCGTGCGACGGTCGCCGCCGGAATTTCTCGTTCGTGCGGTTTATAGACCCCTATCGCGTTGATGTGCGTGCCCGGCGAGACATCGCGGTCATCGAAAACGGGCGTGCGCGAGGTTGTCGCCGTACAGATGATCTCGGCATCGGTGATCGCGACCGAGGCCGAGGGGGCCGCCACGACGTGGACTTTCAACTTCTGCTGCATGCGCTCGGAAAATAGATTGGCGCGGACACTGTCGACATCATAAACCGTGGCAAATTTGATGTTACGAACGGTACACATCGCCTCAAGTTGCGTGGCCGCCTGCACCCCTGTGCCGATAATGGCCACACGCGTGGCATCCGGCCGCGCCAGCAGATCGGTTGCTACCCCGCTGGCAGCCCCCGTGCGGATCGCGGTCAGAATCGCCCCGCTCATGACCGCCAGCGGTGTGCCGCGCTCGGCATCAAGGACCATCACCGTGGCCTGGATAAACGGCAAACCGCGCCCGACATTGTCGGGATGCAGCGTGATGATCTTCATGCCAACCTGATCCAGGCGGGGACTGTAACAGGACATCAACAGGACATCAGCGTTATGCTTTTTAAGGCTGATATGCGTCCGCAGGGGGACCACCACCTCGTCGGTTGACAGTTCACGGAATGCCTCCCGGATGGCGGCAACGGCCTCGCGCATAGGCAAGGCGGCCTTGACGTCATCGGCAGAAAACACATGGAACGGTTGTTGTAAATCCATTATTCATCCCCCTCTTGCGCGGTACGCGCGATGATCTCATCCTGTAGCTCACGGCTCAGGTCGCAGAAGTAGTCACTGTAGCCCGCCACCCGCACGATCAGGTCTCGGTGCAATTCCGGGTGGGCCTGCGCCTCGCGCAGGATCTCCTCGTCAACGACATTGAACTGGACGTGATGCCCATCCATCCGGAAGTACGACCGGACCAGTTGCGCCAGTTTGCCGATCCCCTCGGCACTGGCCAGTATCCCGGGCAGGAACTTCATGTTCAACAGCGTTCCGCCCGTCCGTAGTTGATCCATCTTAGCGGCCGACTTGATGACCGCCGTCGGCCCGTGGCGATCAGCCCCCTGCACGGGCGAGATTCCCTCCGACACGGGCGTACCCGCCTTGCGCCCGTCAGGCGAAGCCCCAAGCACGCTGCCGAAGTAGATGTGGCAGGTGGTCGGCAGCATATCGACGTGGTACTTGCCCCCGCGCGCATTCGGACGTCCGTCGATGCAGTCGATCAGGCTGTTGAATACGCGCTGCATGATGGAATCGGCCCGGTCGTCGTCATTGCCGTAGCGGGGCGTCTCGTTGGCCAGCGTCTCACGCAACGCGTCCTGCCCCTTGAAATCGCCCGCCAGCGCCTCGAGCAATCCCGGCAGGGTAACCTCACCGCGGTCGAAGATATGCTCCCGGATAGCGGAAAGACTGTCGGTGATGGTGCCGATACCGACGCACTGGATGTATGTGGTATTGTAGCGGGCGCCGCCAGCGTTATAGTCGAGCCCGCGCTGGATGCAGTCGTCGATCAGGACCGACAAGAAAACCGCCGGCATCTGCCGCGCATAAAGCTGCTCGATCATCTGGTTGCCGGTGACCTTGATTTCCACAAAATGCCGGAGCTGACGTTCGAAGGCGGCAAAAAGGTCGTCGAAGCTATTGAACGTTGCCGGATCGCCACCTGCCACGCCAATCCTGCGACCGGTGCGCGGATCCACCCCGTTATTCAGGGTGATCTCCAGGATCTTGGGCGTGTTGAGGTAGCCGGTCAGGATGTAGGCCTCCTTGCCGAAGGCCCCGGTCTCGACGCAGCCGCTGGTGCCGCCCTCGCGGGCATCCTCGATGCGCTTACCCACACGCACCATCTGCTCAACCACGCCATCGGCATTGAACACCGAGGGATAGCCATACCCGTTGGCGATCACCTTGCAGGCGGCCTTAAGGAAACGGTCCGGATTCTTGCGACTGAGCTGGATGTTGCCCTGCGGCTGTAAAAGGTGGATGTCGTCCATCACTTCCAGCATCAGGTAGGAAAGCTCGTTCACCCCGTCGCTGCCATCCGGCAGGATGCCGCCCAGATTGATATTGGTGAAATCGTT
>Ga0100401_1001869_pt1 | contig 16882 bp, 15 predicted proteins | sample CryGeymeta201525_FD_80421 | JGI IMG/M metagenome (GOLD analysis project Ga0100401, IMG submission 80421) | Groundwater microbial communities from Crystal Geyser aquifers in Utah, USA - Crystal Geyser metaG 2015-25 | ecosystem: Environmental > Aquatic > Deep subsurface > Groundwater | place: USA... | reverse complement strand
GTTATTGAATTACAACATGTTGCGTCACACCTTTTCAAGGTATTTATTTTATTTTCAATGAATGATTCATACGCAGGCTGCGACGTGTTTTCGGTCGGTCAGCGGCTTTTCGAATAGGGTCGATCTATGACGGTCAGGTTCTGCTGGCCACCCATAGCCCGGTGGCGCTCAACATGCTCGATCCCAAGGAGGTGTTGTGCTTCGCCAAGGACGATGCGGGAGCCACGGACATCGTGGCTGGAAATCTTCACCCGGCACTGCGGGACTGGAAACAGGGCGAGCCGGATTTCGGCGTGCTCTTCGCCGCTGGAATCCTCAGCTAACGCGTGTAATGAAGGATCTGATCTTGTTGGTGGCGGATAAGAACATACAGTTTGCATTGAATGGCGGACTGAACCGGCCGGAAAGCCTAGGCATCCGCCGGATCGCCCTGGATTTCCGCCAACATCCCGGTCGTGACGGCGGCACCCGCAGCAATGGGGCGCAGGTGCTGGCCCTTGAGAAGGCACGCTTTTCTCATGCTCTGCTGGTCTTGGATCACGAAGGAAGTGGTGCGGGTGCGCTGGAGGCACTGGAACTCGAAGCTCAGCTCGACGAACAACTGAATTCGACTTGGGGGGATCGTGCCAAGGCCATCGTCATCGCGCCGGAAGTCGATATTTGGATGTGGGGAAGTGACAACAAACTGGCTCAAATTCTGAAGTGGCCGCGTCAGGAATCGATCCGCGACTGGCTGAAGAACGATGGTTTTGAATTTGCGGAAAACGGCAAACCGCAGCGCCCGAAGGAAGCGCTTGAAGCTGTTTTCCGAATCTGCAAGCGACCGCGTTCATCGTCTGCCTATCAGCAGATCGCGGCAGGTATCAGCCTGACGCGGTGCGAAGACCCGGCATTCCAGCGTTTGAGAAGCAGTCTGCGAAATTGGTTTCCAGCGCATGCACCTTGATCGAGGGAACTTGCCCCAAAGGACCTCGGGAGAGTAGCTCCCCACATTTGGAGGGCAGCTCCCCACATTTGAGTGGAGGCGATCCCCTGAAGGATTCCGAACTGCTCAAGAACAACGAGCGCGTTTGAGGCGAGGCAGGTTTGGGAAAATCATATTATTTTTCCGATTTCGACGGATAAGAGCAGGGAGGTTTGGAGGTTTCTGACTCCGTTAGGGATTGCGGATGCCCTACGATCAGAGTCTTGGGGCACTGATCCATGAGCCGTGTTTCCAGAACCTGCTGCCTGAGGCGGTTTTTCAGAAGGCTCGGGTGATCCAAAAGGAAGGGAATCAGGCGGTTCATCGTGGTCGCCCGATCCGCCAGTATGATGCCTTGCAGTTGGTGAAGGAGCTTCATCATGTCTGCTACTGGCTGACCCGCACCTACAAGCCTGACGCATCGCGAGAATGAGCCGGGTGGAAGGACGACCGAGTCCCTGCGGCGTCGGGAGGTGCTGAAGAGGTTCCCCGCAAGGAGCTGGAGGCGCTGGAGAAGAAGCTGGCGGAGCAGGGGGAGGAGGCATTAAAGCAGCAGAAAGAACGGGACGAACTCGACGCCGAGCTGCAGGCGCTGCGGGAGCAACTGGCGGAGGTCCGCGCCGCCGCTGAGGAGGAACCGGACACCCATGACTACTCGGAGGCGGAGACCCGCCGCTACTTGATCGATGTGGATCTGCGTCGGGCCGGTTGGCTGCTGGATCAGGCTCGCGATCGGGAATACAAAGTGACGGGGATGCCGAATGGTGCAGGCATCGGCTACGCCGACAACGTGCTCTGGGGAGATGATGGCAAACCGCTGGGAGTGGTGGAATCGAAGAAGGCGACCGCCGACCCTGCCGTGGGTAAGCAACAGGCGAAGCTCTACGCGGATTGCCTGGAGGCGATGCATGGCCAGCGACCGGTCATTTTTTACACCAGCGGCTACGAGACATGGATCTGGGATGATGAATTCTATCCACCCCGCAAGGTGGCGGGCTTTTTTTCAAACCTGTCTACTTGAAGATCAAGTTCTGGCAGATGATCGGTCGTGGGACTCGCCTGTGTCCCGGTTTGTTCGGGCTGGAGGAGGATAAGGAGAACTTCCGTGTGTTCGACTTCTGTTTCAACTTCGACTTTTTCCGCGAGAACCCGGATGGCATCGAGGCGGGCGGAAGTGCTCCGCTCGGCACCCGCTTATTCCGTGCGAGGGTGCAGGACTATTTGAAGAACCAGCTGGATGATATTGTGATCCAGAGATTGCGGAGTAGATGGTCATTCCGGTGAAAAAGGGATGAGGAAGGCACCGGTTGTTCCCTACTGCGGAAACAACTCATCAAACTCTGCGGCATTATCGACGATGCGGAAGAAGCGTCTCGGAGCGTTGCCTACTGGCACAAAGAAGCTTCTTGGGAACCCATTGCCCTCGATCAACACCAAGGGGGTCCATGTTTCCAGGTCGTCCGAGAAATCCAAGCGGTGAAACGCGCCGGGAGAGGTCGTTGGAATATTAAAACTGGCGGAACGGGAGGCACCCGATCCGGTGAGAGAAAAAGATAGAGGTCCGATGGTGCCGACGGTGGGTCCTCCATCGACCACGCCATGATAAGTCAAGCGGTTGAATGAAAAGAAGACGGTATCGCCATCTTCGGTATCGCCTCTTGCAGTGATTTGATTGGAGTTCAGCAACTGCGAAACGCTTGGCAAGGTTTGAACGTTGGACACCAGTTGCCCGGCAAAAGAAAACCAAACCGGTGCGGCCAATAGTTGGGGAGTGAGGTAGAAAGAGTCGTCTCTCACTCCGGTCGTGTTGATGCTGTTATTCTCGAGCGTGACCGCGATTTCGGGAGCGTTGGCCTGGTTGAGAGACCAACCAGGACCACCAACTGTGGATACTTTAAGCGTCAGCCCAAGGTTGATCCCTGCCGAAAATCCGGCGGCGGTATTCTGGGGATTGGGGTTCGACGGGGCTGAGCGATCGTAGTTTAAGATCAAATAGGCCGGATCGCCCGCCACAGCTGTCGACGCGAGAGAACCATCATTATCGACGACGGAGGTGACTTCTCCGCGCAGTCGAATGGTGACGACCTCGCATTGTGCAAAGTTCGGGAATGCAAGGAGGGCGACAAGAACCGAGGTGCAGGAAATGAATCTCATGGATGGTGAAATCAAAGTCCCGAAAATCAGGCGGGGTAAAGCCCTTTTGTAACCAGTAGACGCGCTTTCGTGGATTGCGATAGTCTGGCAGAAGGCTTTTGGCCTGAAAGGGAGGGGGCCGAGGTCAAAGGCCCCATGAGTGGACTGTGAATTGTCGCTGGGCTTCCCGAGAGTGCGACCGCTGCACTTGCCGAGGGGAACTTGGACGGCTAGGGAAGGGCATGGCTAGACGTTCCTTCAGCATGATGCTCGCGTGGCGGTATCTCAATCCGCGGCGTGCGATGCTTTCAGCGGTGGCGCTGATTTCGACGACGGGCGTGGCTTTCGGCGTCTTCGCGCTGGTGGCGGTGATGTCGATTTATTCGGGGCTGGAGCGAGAGGTGAAGAGCCGGATTCTGGGGTTCATTCCCCACGTTCGCCTTGATTATACGCCGATGGAGGGGATGCGCATGCCCGTTTCGGATTGGCGGTCGACGGCGGAGGCGGTGGAGAAACTCCCGGGAGTGGCGGATGCGGGGGCGTTCGTGCAGGACAGCTTGCTGATCGATATCGCGGGTTTCAGGACGGCGGGGACGTTTCGCGGGGTGGATACTGAGGATCCGGCGGAGGTGGAGGGGATTACCAAGATGCTCGATATGGACAATCATCCGGAGAGTTCGTCAGACATGGGACTCGATGACCGGGTGGTGATTTCATCGAAGGTCGCGCGGGCTTTCGGAGCGCGGGTTGGGGACAAGGCGCGCTTGCTGACACTACGGAATTTTGAGGAGGTAGAGCGGGTTTTCAAGATGACCGAGGAACCTCCGGTGCGCGAAAAGTATGCGGAGTCGCTGGCAACCGTGAAGAAGTTGGCGACCGAGAAGTGGGTGGTGAAGGGGGAGGAGTCGGAGTTTCCTTCGGAGATTTCAGATCAGATTTATGGGCCTCTGGATCGGATCTACGGGGATGGTGTGCGTGAGGCTGAGCAGCAGATCGTAGAGGGGACGCTGTTATTGTTAGAGAGCAGCAAGGAGGACGAGGGTCGGAAGGTGCGGGTGCTTGGGAAAGAGGCGAAGGATGAGTTTTTGGCGATGCTGGCGGAGCTGGAAGAGACGGATGTTGAGAAGATGGATGCGGAGATTTTGAAGGGAGTTCGTGAGATCGTGCTGCCGAAGGAGGCGGAGATCATCGGGATTTACTCGGCTTCGCAAATGGCGATGACGCCGGATGTTTTCATGCCGCTGCATCTGGCGCAGGACTTGGCTGGGCTGGGCGATGGGGTGCAGGGGGTAAGTGTGCGGCTTGAAGATCCTTATCAGGTCGGGCCGATCGTGGGTGAAATCGAGGCGGCGCTTCCTCCGGAGTGGAAGGCGACGACTTGGGTTTCGGAGCTCGCAGATTTTTCGGCGCTGATCGAGCAGCAGCGGGTGATGATGTACATCGTGCTTTCGCTGATCGTGGTGGTGTCGGCGTTTTCCATGACGGCGGTGATGTTCACGGTGACCTTGCAGAAACGCCGCGAGGTGGGCGTGATGAAGGCGCTTGGCGCGGCACCGGGTCAGATCGTGCGAGTATTTGCTTATCAGGGGGTCATCCTTGGGGCGCTCGGCGCGGTGATGGGGGTGATTGGCGGGCTGTTGCTGGTGCGTTTCCGCGAGCAGATCCAGACGGGGATGCGCAGTGTGGGCTTTGATCCGTTCCCTTCGGACTTCAATGGCTTCGCGGTGCTGCCGGCGCATGTGAATCCGGGCGAGGTGATCACAATTGGGGTTTCGGCCTTTGTGCTCTGTTCGTTGGCGGCCTTGTTGCCGGCGTTTTTTGCGGCGCGGAGTGATGCGGCGAAGTCTTTGAGGAATCTTTGAGCGGTGGACTGGCGACTGGAAAGTCGCCTTGCCTACCCATGGCGCTCGCAGAGCGCCCCTCCGTCTAAAAGATGGCCCGTTTTGTAGTGGTTAGCTGCCCGGGTTTCGGTTGGGATGCTGACGTTGATTAAGGAAATTTGGGATCTGTCGATGAGTCCGGGAGTGTTGCCGTTCACGCTTCTTCTCGGACCCATGGCTTTGTTTTGGATGATCTGCTTTATTGGGACGCTGGATTTTGACTTCATCGGCATCGATTTTGGGGACGGTGGGGTGGACTCGGGAGATGGAGGCTCGCTCTTTGGTGGGTCGATCCGGTGGCTCTTCAAGTTTGTCCACGGGGATGTGGTTCCGTTACCGGCGCTGGGGAGCTTTCTGTTAGTGTTCGAATGGGGCTGCGTGATGCTCGGCAATCATTTTTGGAATCCTAGTTTTGAACTCAAGCAAGCGGGAATCATCGCGGCGGTATCTTTCATTCCGGCGATTGGCCTGACCAAGTTCACGGGTTTCATGCTGCGACCGATGTTCGAGGCGCTGAGAGGCACGGAAGGCCAGGCGAAGCCGGTGATCGGTCGCAAGGGGCGAGTCAGAAGCGGTGTGCTCGACGAGACTTCCGGTCAGGTGGAGGTCGAAGATCCCGAGGTGCCGCTGCTGATCAATGCCCGTCTGGCTCCGGGTGAACCTTCTCTTTCAAAAGGCGATCAGGTGGTCGTCGAACGTCTCGACAAGCAACGCGATCTCTATTTTGTGAAAGCCCTAAAACCCATTGATCACTGAATCTTATGAACATTAATACATTGGCCTTGTTTGAACTGCCTGCGACCGTCGGAGTCATCCTGATGGTCCTCTTGGCGATCGGAGGTGTGGTCCTCGCGGTCGGTCTCGTCTATGCGATGCTTTACCGGAAGGTGAGGAAGGGCACCGCACTGATCCGAACCGGCATCGGCGGTACTCGAATCAACTTCAACGGCATGCTCGTTTTTCCGGTGTTTCACCGGCTGGAGACGATGGATATTTCGCTGAAGCGGATCGAGATCGACCGAACCGCGAAGGGTGGATTGATTTGTAGGGACAACGTCCGCGCGGACATTAAGGTGGCATTCTTCGTGCGGGTGAATCATGCCGACGAGGACGTCCTGCGGGTGGCGCAGTCGGTCGGATGTGAGCGGGCGAGTTCGCAGGATGCGATTCGTGAGCTCTTTGACGCGAAGTTTTCGGAGGCTCTCAAGACGGTTGGTAAGCGCTTCGAATTCATCGCGCTTTACGAGGATCGCGATACGTTCCGCGATGAGATCCTGAAGGTGATCGGCACCGACCTGAACGGGTTCGTGCTCGACGATGCGGCAATCGACTACTTGGAGCAAACGCCGATCGAGTCGCTCGATCCCGATAACATCCTTGATGCCGAGGGTATCAAAAAGATCTCCTATCTGACGGCTGAGCAGGCGAAGCTTTCTAACAACATCCTCCGCGACAAGGAGAAGGTCATCAAGCAGCAGGACGTCGAAGCGCGGGAGGCGATCCTCGAGCTGGAGCGTCAGTTGGCGGAAACCGAGGCCAAGCAGCAGCGCGAAGTGCAAACGGTGCAAGCGCGTGAGGAAGCGGAAACGATGAAGGTCCGCGAAGAAGAACGCCAGAAGGCGGAGCGCGCACGGATCAGTGCGGATGAGGAGATCGAAATCGCGAATGAAAACAAGGAGCGTCAGGTGTTGGTTGCTTTGCGTAACAAGGAGCGAACTGATGTGGTCGAAGTGGAGCGCGTGAAGCGTGATCAACAACTCGAATCGATCGAGCGTGAGCGCCTCACAACCCTCAAGGACATCGAGAAGGAGAAAGCGGTCGAAGTGGAGAAGAAGGCGATCCAGGATGTGATCAAGGAGCGCGTGGCGGTTGAAAAACTGGTGGTTATCGAGCAGGAGCGCATCAAGGACACCGAGGCATTTGCTGGTGCGGATCGTGAGAAACAGGTCAAGGTGACGCTGGCTGAAGCCCTTGCTCAGGAAGATGTGATCAAGCGGGTCAAGGAAGCCGAAGCCGATCAGGAGTCGGCGAAGTTGAGGGCCGATAAGGAACTCTACGAGCGCGTAAAAGCGGCGGAAGCCGAGAAGAAAGCGGCCGAGCTGCATGCAGAAGAAGTGGTGATTGCCGCCGAAGCCGAGCAGGCATCGAGCGAGAAGATTGCCTCTGCCAAGAAGATGATTGCCGAAGCGCTGACCAAGGAGTCTGCTGCGATTGGTTTGGGCGAGGTCGAGGTCATGATGGCCAAGGCCGATGCGACGGAGAAGCAGGGTGCTGCCGAAGCGGAGGTGAATCGACTGAAGTTCGATGCCGAAGCGCAAGGCATCCACCAGAAGGCCGAAGCGATGAAGCTCTTCGAAGAGGCCGGTCAGTCGCACGAAGAGTTCAAGCTGAACCTCGAGAAGACCAAGGCGGTCGAGTTGGCCGAAATCAACATCCAGAAAGACATCGCCGAAGCTCAAGCTTCTGTGTTGGGCGAAGCAATGAAGTCGGCAAAGATCGAAATCATCGGCGGCGAAGGGAAGTTCTTCGATCAGATTGCTGGTGCCATTTCAAATGGCAAGTCGGTCGATCGTCTGGTCGAGCACAGTGCGGCGATCCGCGATGTGAAGGATACCTTCTTCAATGGTGACCCTGAGTATTTCAAGACTCAGCTCAAGGATTGGGCCGGGCAGTTTGGCGTGACCGCGGATGATGTTCGCGACCTGACGATCGGTGCGGCGCTTTCGAAGCTCTTGTTAGAAGCGACGGGTGAAACGCGGAGCAAGCTGATTGGTTTCCTTGGCGGGGCGGATCGCTTTGGGCTGGCGGATGAGAAGGCTTCCAAGGTTCTGAATTGAGAGCTAGGAACAATGAAATCGCGCGAAAGTACGCGAAATCTGAAGAACAAAATTACTGACGAAGATTATGAGTGAGATTCTGTACAAAGAGGAGTGTTATGATGTGATGGGTGCTTGCTTTGAAGGCTACAAGGACAAGGGTGCTGGCTTTGTTGAGCCAATCTATCATGACTGTTTGGAGCTTGAGTTTGAACTTCGGGGGACACCTGCCGTTCATCATCCGAGCCTTGCACTCGAATATAAGGGGAGGCCCTTGCGGCGGAAGTATGAGGCAGATTTTGTGGCTTATTCCAAAATCTTGCTTGAGGTGAAAGCCGTGAAGGCCCTCACCGATGATCACCGGGCGCAGGTGATCAATTATTTGAAGGCCACAGGTATCCAACTCGGATTGCTTGTGAACTATGGAAAGGTCGGCGGTTTGGAATGGGAGCGGATCATTCTGGCCGACTGGCTGCGCGAGAAAGGCACCCCCCCGAATCTTCAGTCTTAAATTTCGCGTATTTTCGCGCGATTTCGTTGTTCCTAAAAAGTCTACCAATTGATGTCAGAGGAAAACAAAGCCGACCAGCTTGAGGGTGGGGCGTATGAAGTGATTCGTGCGCGGCTGGAAGAGCATGGGTCGAAGTTGCGGGCGGGGATGGAGGTGCTTAATGCACAGCGTCTCGAGGTGTTTGGTGGTGTCGATACGGCATTGCTGGGAACCGAACGCATTGCCACGGAGCACAACTGCGTGGCTCGGGATTTGGTGGCAATGGGGCGCAGGCGGTTTCTTTTTGGTTATAATATCCAGTTCGGCCTGAAGCAGACGACCGACATCGAAGATGTTTTCTCGGCCTACGATTACGATCCGGAATCGCATCATCTCAGCCAGCTTCCAGTAGCGGAGATTCTCGATGATCCGCGCTTCGTTGAGGACTTTCAGTATCTTTATAAATACTACCGCGAGACGGTCTTTTTGAAGTTCCTGGTGATCGGGCCGCACCTGTTCATCGCGATGCGGGCGGGCAAGACACTGAATGACATCAAGGTCTTCAAGTGGCGGCTGCTTGGTGGTGGGAAGATGGAATACGTCGGTAATCGCTTCGATCACGAGTATGTCTATCCGAGGCAGCAGGAGTTCGATTGGGTGCGGGCGCACCGTGGGATGCATCGCTCAGGGGAGCATCCGCATATCTCGATCAATGACCGGGTGTTTGTGGAAACGGTCGGTGGTGATCTAACGGTCAAGATCGAGGATAATACCGAATTGGGTTCGGGGATTTACTCGGAGCCGGTGACGGAGAGTGATCAGACGCTGGATGATGCGGAGGTTTTCTATGCGGAGGTGGGCTCGCTGATCTTACTGAAGATTCTTCCTTATCGGGAGAGTCTGCACCGTTATCTGGTTTTTAATGAGAAGACGAAGACGGTGCATCGCCTGGATGCGATCGGTGATTCGTGTGTCTTACTCCCGGATGATCACGGGATCGTATTTGCGAACGGCTACTTGTTGCAGAGTGGCGAGGTGAAGACCTTTGATCATGGCTTGCTCGATATGCGCTTTGAGCGTCGAGTAGCGAGTTCGAATGGTGAAGACGTGCTGTTTTCGTTCTACAATCGGGCGGCGGGGGAGTATGTGCTGCTTTCCTACAGCCGGATTCAGCAGAGCATGGAGACGCCGATCCTTTGTTCGGGGTTTTCGTTGTTTGGTGACGGGCAGTTGGTGCTTTTTCGCAATGAAGGCGAGCCGCAGAAGCATCATGCGCTTCAAATATGGCAAACGCCGTACTTGGATGATGAGGCGGCGGTAGAAAGCGCGACGAATCAGGATTCGTTTCTCTACAAGATTGGGAACGCGCAGTTGGTGCGCGGGATGGCGGAGGTGCGCGAGTTGCTGACGCTGCTCAATAAAGATGATTCCTTCGCTGGCTTGTATCTGGATCTGGTCAAGCGGGCGGGTGACTTGCTCGATAGTTATTTCTGGCTGGATCGCGAGGAGTGTGGGCGGCTTTCGGAGGCGTTGCGCGGGGTGAAGCAGACGGCGGAGTCGGCGATTGGTGAGTTTGAAAAAGTGCAGGCGCTGCGGTCGACGGCGGCGGAGCGCACGGCGGCGACCCAGAAGGCGGTGGATGCCGGGGTGCGGTCGGCGATCACATCGCCGACGAATGAGCTGAAGCCGCTGGTACAGCATTTGGCGGCGCTGAGGAAGTTGCGCGGTGAGATCATTTCGCTGGGCGAGGTGCGCTATGTGGATGCGGCGGTGGTGGAGGATTTCGAGAAACGGGTGGTTGAGGCTTCGGACAAGGTTTCGCAGGCGACGGTTGAGTTTCTGTTAGGTGAGGATTCGTTGAAGAGTTACGCGGCGACGATTGATGAGCAGGATGTGGGATTGCAGAAGATTTCCAAGGTGACGGAAGCGGATGCGGTCGCAGAGGCGCTGGATGGGGCGGCGGCGGAGTTGGAGATGTTGATTGAGATTGTCGGCGGGCTGAAGATTGAGGATGCGACTCAGACGACGGCGATCATCGAGCGGATTTCATCGCTTTATGCGAAGCTGAACGGTACGCGGGGTTCGTTGCGGAACAAGCGCAAGGAGCTTTCGCGTGGGGAAGGTGAGGCGCAGTTCGCGGCGCAGATGAAGCTGCTTTCTCAGGCGCTGGCGAACTATCTGGATCTTTGTGATACGCCGGAGAAGTGTGATGAGTCGCTGACTCGGCTGATGGTTCAGGTTGAGGAGCTGGAGGGGGGCTTTGCGGAGTTTGATGAATACATTGAACAACTGGTGGGGCGTCGTGAGGAGATTTACGATGCATTTGATGGACGTCGGACACAGTTGATGGAGGCCCGTCAGAAGCGGGCGGGTTCCCTTTTTAAATCAGCCGAGCGGATTCTTAACGGGATCAAGAATCGGGTCGCTGGGCTGAAGGAGGTTGAGGAGATCCACAGTTACTTTGCGACCGATCCGATGAGCGAGAAGGTGCGTGATATCATTGCGCAACTAACCGATCTGGGTGATCCGGTGAAGGCGGATGACTTGGGGACGCAGCTCAAGACACTGCGCGAGGATGGGGTGAGGCAGCTCAAGGACAAGAAGGAGCTTTATGTGGATGGACAGAACGTCCTGCGCTTTGGCAAGCATGCTTTCAGTGTGAACACGCAGCCGCTGGAGGCGACGATTGTGCCGCATGATGAGGGGATGGCGTTTCATCTTTCGGGGACGAAGTACTTTGAGCCGATCACATCGCCGGAGTTTTTGGCGACGCGGGATGCCTGGGATTTGGAAGTGCCGAGTGAGAGTGCAGCGGTGGCGCGGGTGGAGTATTTGGTTTGGCAGTTTTTGAAGGTGCCGGCTAAAGTCACCGGTCCCGTCGAGGGTAAGGCGCTGCTTGAAGAGGTGCAGGCATTCATGCAGCCGAGGTATGCGGAGGGATACACGAAGGGGGTGCACGATGAGGATGCGGCGAGGATTTTGGAGAAACTGCTGCCGGTGCATGCGGAGGCAGGCTTGTTGAGGTATGGGCCGCGTCTTCGGGCAGTGGCGATGGTGTTTTGGGAGAGCTGGAGTGATCCGGCAAAGGAGGTGCTGGCGCGGCAGTTTGCGAGTTATGGGAAGCGTCGGGGGATTTTTGAGGGTGGTGGGAATCTCGGGGTTTGGAAGGAGCGGCTGAAGGTGGGAATGCGGACCTGGATTGATGTGGCTGGGGTCTTTGGCGACGAGGCTGGGAGTCTCGGCCACGCGGTTGACTATTTGGCTGAGGAGCTTTCGGATGGTGAGGACTTCGTCGTTTCCTCGGCGGCTTCGGCTTTGATGCGTGGGTTCCTGACGGCGCTGGTGGCGAAGCGGGCTGAGAAGGATTTCAATGAGGCGAAGTCGGGCAGTGTGATCTCGATGTTCGAGGTGGCGCGCGATTGGTTATCGGGATTTGAAGCAGGTAATCATGAGGTGTTAGAAGGCACGCCTGTTGGCTTGAAGTCGGCAGTGATCGATGAGGCGGCGGCGCATCTTGCGAGGGGTGGCTATGAACAGCGGGCGGTCAAATCGGTGGAGCTGGCGGTGGAAGTGGATGGGCTAAGGTCGAGTCATCCGCGGATCGAGGGCGGTTCGCTGGGGATCCATTACAGTGAGTTTCTTGATCGGTTGGCGCGGCATGAGGTGACGGATGGGGCGGCGTTTCGTTCGCTATCCGCGCTGAAGCAGAAGCTGACGGCTGAGAAGCGTGAGGACATGCGGTTGGATGAATTCAAGCCGAAGGTGATGAGTGCGTTCGTACGGAACCGGCTGATTGATGAGGTTTATCTGCCGATGATTGGCGATAATTTGGCGAAGCAGTTGGGCACGGCTGGGACGGATACCCGGACGGACCGGATGGGCATGCTGTTGCTGATTTCGCCGCCTGGCTACGGCAAGACGACGCTGATGGAGTATGTGGCGAACCGGCTGGGTGTGACTTTCGTGAAGATCAATGGTCCGACGCTGGGTCACAACGTGCTTTCGCTCGATCCGGCGGAGGCACCGAATGCCGCAGCGCGTGAGGAGGTGATGCGTTTGAACCTTGCGCTGGAGATGGGTGACAACGTGATGATCTATGTTGACGACATCCAGCACACGAATCCGGAGTTTTTGCAGAAGTTCATCAGCCTTTGCGATGCGCAGCGGAAGATCGAAGGGGTGTGGAAGGGCAAGTCGCGGACTTACGATCTGCGGGGTCGGAAGGTCGCGGTGGTGATGGCGGGGAATCCTTATACCGAGAGTGGAGGGAAGTTCCAGATTCCCGACATGCTATCTAACCGAGCGGACACCTACAACTTGGGTGACATTCTGGGGGGGCATGAGTCAGCCTTCAAATCGAGTTACATTGAGAACTCACTGACCTCGAATGCGGCGCTGTCACGACTGGCGGGTCGCTCGCAGAAGGACGTGCTGACTCTTATCCAGATTGCGGAAACGGGGAGTCGGGATGGAGTGGACTTTGAAGGGAACTATACGCCGGCAGAGATCGATGAGATGGTCACGGTGACTAAGCATCTTCTCACGGTGCGCGAGACGATTTCGCGGGTGAACCAGGAATATATTCGGAGTGCGGCACAGGAGGATGCTTATCGGACGGAGCCGCCGTTCAAGTTACAGGGTTCGTATCGGAATATGAACCGGATTGCAGAGAAAGTGCTGCCGCTGATGACGCCGCAGGAGGTGCGGCAGTTGGTGATTGATCACTACCGCAGCGAGTCACAGAACCTGACGACGGCAGCGGAGTCGAACTTGCTGAAATTTTACGAAATGGAAGGTCTGCTGGATGAGAAGCAGGCGGCGCGCTGGGATGAAATCAAGAAGGGCTTCAACAAGCGGAAGCTGTTAGGTGGTGCGGGCGAGAATGATCCGGTGGCGCGGGTGGTGGCGCAGATGAGCCAGTTCAACGATGGGCTTGATGCCATCCGTGAAGGGATCGCGGGCGCGGGGAAGCATTACTCACAGCCGCAATCACTAGCGGAGCAGACGGTGGCGCAGTTGAAACAGATCATTGATGGTCTGCGTGCGGTGCCGGTGGAGGTGGAGATCAAGGTGGTGCCGGTGACGGAAGAGGCGGCTCGGAAGGAGGGTGTGACGGAAGTTGGCGGGGTCGGGATCAAGCCGAAGGTGAAGCAGCATCGTGACGAGTGAGGTTCCAAATGAGATGAGGAAGAAGGCTGACGCGCCTGAAAGCCCTCTCATGGCGCTTGAGTAAAGCGCCACTTCGTTGTCAGTAAGGAAATCTCAAGAAACCCGACGGTATTCACCCGATGGAAGAGCGACCGCGCGGCATGCGGAGGGAGGGGATTCAATGAAATGGAGGCATGTCGCCAGTGCGATCAAGTTATTTTGTCCACCCTCCTCACTCCCCTAGCGCATTCCTCAAAGCATTCGCCGCCGAGCCTGCCTTCTTCTTCGTTTCCGCTTCAAAGCCGAACTTATCATCCGCTGATTCCATCATCGGCAGGCGTGTGGCTTTCTCGATCGGAACGATGTCTGGAAGCACCTTATCGTCCGGTGCGGCTTTGAGCTCCTCGAACTTCCGCGCCGTCGTTAGCACCCGTGTTTCATAGGAGCTGATCGCCAAGTTATAGTGGCTCACTGCGTTGTCCAACGACTTGCCCAGCTTCATGAAATGATCGGCAAGCTTTGAAAGCCGTTCGTGCATCGTCTGCCCTAACAGCGAGATCTCCTTGGCATTCTTCTCCAACGTTTCCTGACGCCAACCATAAGCCACCGCTTTCAACAACGCAATCAGCGTCGTCGGCGTGGCGAGGATCACGTTCTGTTCGACCCCGCGTTCGATCAGCCCCGGATCGCTGTTCAGCGCCGCGGAAAAGAAAGCCTCGCTCGGCAGAAACAGCACGGTAAACTCCGGCGCAGCATCAAACTGCGCGGTGTAGTTCTTCGACGAAAGCTGGCTGATGTGCGTGCGGACCTGACGCGCATGGCGACTCATCGCCTCATCGCGCAGGCCGTCGTCACTCGCCTCGATCGCATCCAGGTAGGCATCCATCGGCGTCTTCGCGTCGACCACGATTGTCTTCGCTCCCGGCAAACTCACCACGAGATCCGGCCGCAACCGCTTGCCCTCATCGGTCGTGCTGGTCGTCTGCGTGGTGAAGTCGCAGTGCTCCTGCATCCCGGCCATCTCGACCACGCGGCGGAGCTGCATTTCGCCCCACTGACCGCGGCCCGTCGGCTGGCGCAGCGCCTTGACGAGCTGGCCGGTCTCGCGCTGCAGCCCGAGCTGCGCCTCGGCCATCTGCTTGACCTGCTCCTTGAGTTCGCCATACGCGCCGACCCGCGCTTTCTCGATCTCGCCGATCCGTCCCTCGAATTTCCAAAGCGTCTCCGTCATCGGCTTCACCAACTGCTCGATCGCCGTGCGCCGTTTGTCCAGCTCGCCCTTCGCCTCATCTCGCTGAGCCTGAAGCGATTGCTTCGCCATTTTGTAAAACTGATCGGTCGAGGCTTGTAGCGCATCTGCCGAAAGCGCCTTGAACGTATCCGAAAGCCGCTGTTCTGCACGGTCGAGCAGCGCCTGTTTCTCCTTCGCTGCCCTCGCCTCGTCCTCGAGCCGCGCCCTGAAGGTCGCAAGCTGCTCGCGCAGGGCTCTGGCATTTCTTTCCTCTTCCTGCTGAGCCGCCGTGACATGGGCCAGCCGCGCCTCAAAATCCGTCGACCGCCGCGATTCCGCCTTCAGCTGCTCTTCCAGACGGCTTCGCACCGGCCTTCCGGAAAGCCAGGTAATCAGCCATCCGACCAGTAAACCGGCCAAAGCGGCGATGATCCAAGGGAGGTGCGGGGCAAGATCTGCGGAGGTGAGGGAAAGCATGGTTCTTTTGTTCCTTGCGGACTGGCCGGTCCGGGCCATCGTGGCACGGGGCAACCGCTCGACCGCTCTAAAGGTCGCGGGCCTCAAACGCAAACCAAACCAATTCCTAATATGGCACATTCAGTTCCCGAACTCGGCTACTCCTTCGAAGCACTCGAACCCCACATCGATGCGAAGACGATGGAGATCCACCACGACAAGCACCACGCCGCTTACGTCACCAATCTCAACAACGCCCTCGCCGGCTCCGGCCTTGAGGAAAAAAGCCTCTGCGACCTCGTCGGCGACCTCGCCTCCGTTCCCGATGGCATCCGCGCCGCCGTGCGCAACAACGGTGGCGGCCACGCCAACCACAGCTTCTTCTGGAAAGTCATCGCCCCCGGCGGTGCCTCCGCCCCATCCGGCGAGCTCGCCGCCGCCATCGACGCCGCCTTCGGCTCCTTCGATGCCTTCAAAGAAGCCTTCGCCAAAGCCGGCGCCACCCGCTTCGGCTCCGGCTGGGCATGGCTGGTGAAAAAGGACAATGGCACCCTCGCCGTCTGCTCCACCGCCAACCAGGACTGCCCATGCATGGGTGAAGCCATCGCCGGCTGCTCTGGCAAGCCGCTCCTCGGCCTCGACGTCTGGGAGCACGCCTACTACCTCAACTACCAGAACCGCCGCCCCGATTACATCGCCGCATTCTGGAATATCGTGAACTGGGATGTCGTCGCGGAAAACTTCGCCGGCTGAGTCCCTGACTTCACTCGACTCTTAAAAAGAAGGCCGCCGGATCACTCCGGCGGCCTTTTTGTTGTAAGTGCTCCCCCGGATTCGTCTACCCTCACGGTCATCCCATGAAAACCCGCCTCCACCGCTGGTGCCAGAAACATGGTGCCAATGACCGCCAAGCCACCTCATTGACCGACTCCGTTTTCGCAAAATACAGCGAGGCCCATCGTCACTATCACCACCTCGAGCACATCCGCCGCGAAGATCAGCCCATCCCCAAAAAGGATTTCAAACGGGGCCGCGCTGCCATCCTTGAAAACATCCTCGCGGGGAAAGTCTATCAAAGCAGCGAATTCCAGCACCTTGAAGCAAGCGTCAGACAAAACCTTGCCCAGGAACTGGCCGACCTAACAGCCTCCGGAGAGTGAAGCGCACCCTCATCCACAGCATTGCCGCCCTGCTGATCGTCGCAGCATCGATGGCCATCTGGCACTGGCGCTTTGTCGCCGATCCCGGCGCGCTCCCGGAAACCAAAATCGCCAAGCCCCTCGTCGGCTGGACCAGCGAAGCCCACGAACAACACGAAGTCGTCATCGAAGACGGCAAACCCCTCCTCAGACTCCACCGCAGCAGCCCAAAGGATAAAGCCGCCGGCATCCGCATCTGGTACGGCCCATTGGAAAACGTCCACTACATCCACATCCGCTGCGAATCCCGACTGCAGGACGTCGTCCAGGGCTCTAAACCATGGTCGATCGCCCGCTTCACCGCCAACATGCGCGATCCCAATGGCCAGATCATGCACCCCCCCACACCGGGAGTCTTCGGCGGCATTGGAAGCACGGATTGGGAGAAGGATGAAATCGTCCTCAAGCTCACCTCGGACATGAAGGACTTCGGCTTCGCCATCGCCATGCTCGGCAGCAGCGGCACACTCGAAGTCCGAAACCTAAGCATCGTCGCCGTCCGTCAAAGACCATGGGTCCCCGCAGCTACGATCATTGTAGTAATTAGCGGACTCGCCCTCTGCAC
>Ga0100401_1001866_pt1 | contig 16884 bp, 18 predicted proteins | sample CryGeymeta201525_FD_80421 | JGI IMG/M metagenome (GOLD analysis project Ga0100401, IMG submission 80421) | Groundwater microbial communities from Crystal Geyser aquifers in Utah, USA - Crystal Geyser metaG 2015-25 | ecosystem: Environmental > Aquatic > Deep subsurface > Groundwater | place: USA... | reverse complement strand
ATCAAATGATTGCATTAACTATGAAAAAATATGTAAATTTTGAATCATTTTTCTTAAAAGTTGAATTGATGTATAATACATTTAATAATATTTATCATCCCAGTATAATAAAGAGAATTGGATTAAGATTTATTAATGAGATAAAATTAAAGGGTAACCCACTTGATTGGGATGGTATAATTAATAATAATCTTTATTGTATTATTAACGCTTTCCCTGATTTATCCACTTCTTTGAAACGGGCAATGTCCCAATTGCATATATCACTGGAGGATCATTCCATAATTTTTCAATTTGGTATATTTAATAGCGAATATCCGAATATTATTACTCAACGCGAATTTATTCTCGACTATGATTGTGCATCTAAAGACGAAAGTGAACCAGAGGGAGTATTAAGTACGTTTAGATTATACTATGAAGATATAAAGAAGGTTTTCAAGCAATGTCGTGGAGAAAAGTTGTTAAGAATTATGAAAGAGGAGACAATGTTATGAAAGATTCCCAAAATACTTATTGTATTGAAGGAGAATACTTTACTTGCCCCGAAACTGATTCACCAATTATCGAAAAAGAACACGGTGAATCCTCTGAAATTTATCCCCAGGATCTTCCTTTATCAACAAATGATTATAAAAAATCTACCGTAAGTAAAAAAACCTATAAATTGTATGAAAAATGATCAGCTAAATCCATGTATTTAATTAGGAACATGCCCCTTAATAGGCCTTGGCAAGGTGATATCTATAAAGATGTTAAGTTAATCCAAGATATTACATATAGCGAATCCCCTGAAGGAGAAAAAGAATGGAATTTTAATGAAGTAACTTATAATTATTCTATTATTTTGACCCAAGAATGCGATTTGGAACAAGATTTTAAGAACAGAAAAGAAGAAAACGAAGATCATGACAAATACATCCCTATGATATTAATGGCTCCTGCATATTTAGCTGAGTCTTTAAGATATGGGGGACATTTAGAAGATTACGGACAAAAAATGCAACGCATTAATAGCAAAGAATGGGATAAAATAAAAAAGCAAGAAAACAAAAGATACCATCATTTAAAAGTGGATATAGACAAAAATATTCCTGAATTTACTATTGATTTTAAGCATTTTTATGCTATTTCGAGAGATTATTTCTATAATAATATAATGAAGGAATCATATATTGCATCACTGACCATCCTATATAGAGAAGAATTATCCCAACGGTTTTGTAATTTTATTTCTCGAATTGGAATTCCTAATAACAGAAAAGAAACGAAAATTTTAGCGGATTCATTGTACTCAGGTTTATCGTCATAACCTTCATAGGATTCCTCTTCTTTCCAACTTATTCCTTATTGGATTAAATTTGTTTCTTTTAATTCCTTAACATTTTTCCCTGAAAATAAATATCTCAAATATGGTCAAATTTCGTCTCATCAAATCCGCCGGCCCGGCCGGGCCCCGGCTGGGGGAGATCACCACGGCCCGGGGGGTGATCGAGACCCCGGTGTTCATGCCCGTGGGCACCTACGCCACCGTCAAGACCCTGACCCCGGAGGACTTGCAGGAAATCGGCGCCGCCATCATCTTAAGCAACACCTACCACCTCTACCTGCGGCCCGGGGTTTCGACCATTGAGGCCCTGGGGGGGCTGCACCGCTTCATGCACTGGGACGGCCCCATCCTCACCGACTCCGGCGGCTACCAGATCTTCAGCCTGGCGCCCTTGCGCACCATCACGGAGGAAGGCGTGACCTTCCGGTCGCATCTGGACGGCTCCAGCCATTTCCTCACCCCGGAGACCGTGGTGGGCCTCCAGGAAGCCCTCGGGGTGGACATCATGATCTGCCTGGATGAGTGCCCGGGTTACCCGGCGCCGGCAGCCGAAGTGGCCAAGGCCGCGGCCCTGACCCTCAGGTGGGCCAAGAGGTCCCTGGCCGCCCGGACTCGGCCCCAATCGGCTCTCTTCCCCGTGGTCCAGGGGGGCATGATCCCCGAGTTGCGGCGGGAGCAGGCCCAGGCCATGGCGGCCCTGGGCTTCGACGGCTACGCCATCGGCGGCCTCAGCGTCGGGGAGCCCAAGGAACTGATGCTGGCCATGCTGGAGGCGACCACCCCGGAACTGCCGGAGGATAAGCCCCGGTACCTCATGGGGGTGGGAACGCCCTCCGACCTGGTGGAGGCGGTGGCCCGGGGGGTGGACATGTTCGACTGCGTGCTCCCCACCCGCAACGCCCGGAACGGCATGGCCTTCACCCGCGCCGGCAAGGTGGTGATCAAAAACACGGTACACGGGTCAGACGCCGGGCCGTTGGATGAAGCCTGCGGCTGCTACACCTGCCGCCACTACTCCCGGGCCTATCTCCGGCATCTGTTTGTGGCCAGAGAAATTCTGGCCTATCGACTTTTAACTTTGCATAATTTGTATTACTATTTAAAGTTAATGGTCAGCATCCGGCAGGCCGTGGCCGAAGACCGTTTCGCGGCGTTTCGCCGAGACTTCCATCAAAATCGTCACGAGGGAGGTAGTACAGGTGGTTAATCTGGCATATGCCCAGGGTGCGGCAGGCGCCCCCGAGGCCGGATCCATTATGAGTTTTGTGGTTCCCATGATCTTTATGGTCGTGATCTTTTACTTTCTCCTGATCCGGCCCCAACAGAAGAAGTCCAAAGAACATAAAGCGCTCTTGGACAACCTGAAAAAGGGCGATCGGATCATCACCAGCGGCGGCCTTATCGGCACCATCATCAACATCGACGACCAGATCGTCAACGTGGAAATCGCCGACAAGGTCCGCATCGAAATGGGCCGTCCCTACATCGCCGGGTTTGCCCCCAAGAAGAGTGGTTGAGCCGGCCCTGATGCACCTCACCCGCACCTTCCAGAGACCTTGACATGCCGGCGCCTCAAGCCCATCAGGCCCTGATGGAGGAGATCGCCCGGCTTGAGGAGTTGGCCCGGGAGTGGATCGAGCTTTTTCCCCAGGCCGGACTCCAGGGCCAGCACTGGCAGAAGGTGTTGTCCCAGGTCCAGGCCCATGTAGCGGAGGATACCTGCCGCCTGGCGGTGGTGGGCGCGGTGAAATCCGGCAAGAGCACCATGATCAACGCCCTGGTGGGCCAGGACCTGTTGCGCCGGGGCGCCGGGATCCTCACGGCCATGGTCACCCGGGTCCAGCCCGGCCCGGAATCCCGGGCGGTGCTCCGGTTCAAGGGGTGGGACGAAATCAACGGGGAGATCCGCCGGGCCCTGGGGCTCCTGCCCAATCCCCGGCTGGTGGACCGGGCCGCGCCCCTGGACCTGAAGGAGGCCCCGGACCGGGAACTCCTGGCCCAGGTCCTGGCCGAGGCCCGGGAGGCCGACCTCTGGACCGGCGGCAGCCTGGATCAGAACTACCTGCTGCTCAAATCCTACCTGGAGGGCTACGATCTTCTCCAGGGGTTCATACCCGCCACCGGGGTGTTGCCCCTGACCGGTCCGGACCTGGCCCGGCACCGGGACCTGGTCACCCGGGAGGCCACGGCGGTGTACCTCAAGGATGTCCTGCTCACCATCCCTTTCCCCTGGCCGGCCACGGGCGTGGAGTTAGGAGACTGCCAGGGGAGCGACTCGCCCTTCCCCCAGCACCTGGCCCAAGTCCTGGCCTATCTCCTCAAGAGCGACCTGGCGCTCTACGTCGTCAGCTCCCGGGTGGGGCTGCGCCAGGCGGATTTCCAGTTTCTGGCGGAGTTAAAAAGAATGGGGCTGATGCCCCATATCCTGGCCCTCCTCAACCTGGATTTGGGGGAGCACACCTCTTATGTGGAGGTGGTGAAGATCAGGGACCGGGTGGCCCAGGAGCTGTCCTCCTGGCAGCCGGACCCCCGGGTCTATGCCTTTTCCGCCCTGAAGCTGCTCCTGGACCGCCGGCAGGCCCGGGGCGAGAGCCTGGACCCCCGGGAAGCCGCAGTCCTCGAGGTATGGGCCACCGACCCGGACTCCGCCGCCTTTTCCGAGGCGGAAGCGGCCCGGTTCGAGGAAGACCTGAAAGCCGCCCTGGGGGATCTGCGGGCCCGCCGCCTGGCCGGCGGCAGTCTGGCCCAGGTGCGGATGGTGGCCCGGGGCCTCCGGGAGCAGTTGGAACTCACCGATGATCTCCTGACCCGGGGGATGGACGCCATCAAGGAGCTGGAAGACCGCCTGGCGGCCCGGCGTCAGCCTTTGCACGCCACCCTGGCCACCGTGAGCCAGACCCTGGAAGGCGCCGGCAACCGTTTAAAGAAGACCCTGCGCTCCCGGGTGGACCGCCTCCTGGACCGCCATTCCGGCCAGGTAGGCAAGGACCTGAGCGAGTTCATCCAGGATTTTGCGCCCGACTGGGACCAGCTGGCGCCGCCGTCGGTCACGCCGGCCTTCCGCCCGGTCCTCTATCAGCTGTTTCAAGAATTCGCCCAGGCGTTGGCCCACCACGTCACCAATGAGGTCAACCTCACCCTGGTGGAATTCATCCGGGAGCAGGAAGAGTGGTTGCGCCAGGAGCTGGCCCGCCTGTGGCAGCCCCTGTTTCTGACCCTCCAGGAAGCCCTGGCCCTCTATTACCGGGAAATCGCCGATCTGGGTCTGGCGGCCGCGGCGCCCACCCTGGAAACGGGAAGCGTGGCCCGCCCCCAGGGTCTGGAACTGCCCCTCCTGAACCTGGAGGTGGCCCCCGACTGGCGGTTTGCCCGGGAGGTGTGGGTGGCCTCCGGCATGGGGGTGTTAGGCCGGACCTGGGACGCCCTCAAGCGCCGCCTGAGGCTGGCTGGGGAAGTGGAGCCCCGCCGGCAACTCCTCCGTGACCTGGCGCGGGCCCTCGCCGCGCTCAAGGCTTGGCTGGGCTCCGAACTGGAAAGCCAGCTCCTCAATTACCGGGAGGGCTTAAAATTCCAGTACTTCCTCCCCCTGGTGGACCAGTGGCTTAAGCAGCAGGAAATTAGCCTGGCCGACACCCTCGGGTCACTGCTGGGCAGCCTCCAGGGCGCGGCGGAGACCATGCACCTGGCGGAGGCGGAGCGGGCCGATCGCCGCCGGCGGCTGGATCAGTTGATCCCCCTGGCCCGCCGCATCGAGGCGCGGTTGGAGGCGGGGGAACGTCAGCAATAGTAACTGGTTGCGTCAATGAGCGCTATTTTCACCGGGGTTTTAAATTACCCCTTTGCCCGATCACCGGCATTGCATCTGGACGCGGCCTTCCGGGGAGGCGGATTTCTCAACCCGATGGCATGATATCGAAGCGGTATTTATAACCTTGAATGGGCGGCAGATGATAACGTTCGGCGTCTGGAGATGGAATGATGCGAAAGGCGGGATGCGCTTCGCTTTCCCGCCCTACGGCCCTACGGCGTTTATTTGGTAGTTGTGCAGAAAGTTGGCGGGCACATAAGGGGAGACAAATGACCCAGACGAACATCCAAAAAGCCTTCAAGCCATGCAAGAATTACCTCCCGAGTTGGATATGGAATCCTATAAGAAGCCTCTTTACTGCTATTGGCACTCCCATTAGATTTAGTGTCCGGTCTGGCCATTTCAAGAGTAGCTTTAAAAAATGTGCTGTCTCAGCAAAAGGCGAACCGATACCATGGTATACTTATCCGTGTACAGATTTTCTTCGACAGCGTTGTTATGAAGGCAAAACAGTATTAGAATTTGGTGGAGGGCAATCTACACTGTGGTGGGCACACCGAGCAAAAAATATTGTCACATTTGAGGGCGATCAGGATTGGTATGATAAAATTAGAGGAAGGATGCCCGCAAATGTGGAGCTCTTACTTGTGTCAATGGATAGCCCGGACCGATGTGTCTCGGAAGTTAACAACATATTGGACGCCGGAACCTATGGCAAATTCGATGTAATCATTATAGATGGCCTATTTAGATTTGAGATGATAGATATTGCCAGGAAAGCAATGGCGGATTCGGGGGCAATTATCTGCGATGATTCAGATGGATATGGTTTTTATGAGGGCTTCAAAGATAGCGGTTTGAATCGGGTGGACTTCTTTGGGTATGCGCCGGGTGTCATATTACCTCGCTGTTCATCAATTTTCTTCGGCAACGGTTCATTTCTTTCCGACCCACAACACCTGATACCTGTGATTGCTAAGGAGTGAGAGCAGGCCCACCGGCAAGGCGCGGTGCAAGTATGCGCCAGATGCTTGTATCGCTCTCTTGCCATGTTCGAAACTGATAAAAAAATCCAGAAGGGGTTAGATCGGATCAACATAGCGCCATAAGCGCTTTGGGTGAGGAGGATTTAATAACCAAAGGGTTCAAAGATTGCCGTCCCGCCGCGGCTGGCAACGTGGACAGAAAAAGGTGCTGCGCCCGGCCTGGACCAGGCGGTCGATGCGGGCGCCGCAGCGGCAGGGTTCATTGGCCCGGCCATAGACCAGGAGCTCCAGCTGGAAGAGGCCGGCCTCGCCTTTGCTGTTGAGATAGTTGGCCACCGTGGTGCCGCCTTGCTTAATGGCGCGCCTGAGAATCCTCCTGGTCTCGGTGAGCACCCGGCCCCAGTCGGCGAGGGTCAGGCGGGCCGCCGGAGTGGCGGGGTGGAGCCGCGCCGCCAAGAGGATTTCACAGGCATAAATGTTGCCGATGCCGGCCAGGATACGGGCGTCCAGGAGGAAATTCTTGATGGGCCGGGACCGGCCCCGGGCCTGCTCGGCCAGCCAGGCCGGGGTCACTTTCCGGGAGAACGGCTCGGCCCCCACCCGGGCCAGGGGCAAGGGGTCCTCCCCGGGTGGAAAGACCAGGACCTGGCCGAAGCGCCGGGTATCCTGGAAAAACAGCTCCAGCCCGCCTTCCAGCTGAAACACCAGGTGAACGTGGGGCAGGGGAGGGGAGGGGGGTGGTCCCAGGAGCAGATGGCCGGTCATGCCCAGATGAATGAGCAGGGTGACGCCGCCTTCCAGGTCGAACACGAGGTATTTGCCCCGGCGGCGCAGGCCCTCGAGGCGCCGCCCCAGGACCCAGCGGCGGAGCTCTTCGGGGGAGGACTGCTGCCGCAGGCGTTTGGCTCCCACCTGGACGGCCAGAAACCGGCGTCCCACCAGCACCGGGGCCAGACCCCGGCGGATGACTTCCACCTCCGGCAGCTCAGGCATGGATTTTATCCTGGCCTAAAAGAGCATGTCCAGGAAGTGCTCGTGGTATTCCTGCAGCTCTTTGTGGCATTCCCCGCAAAAGAGGCGCACTTCCCCCTGAATCTCGGAATCATCGCTCACCGAGGAGAAACTGCCGTCTTCGTTCTGGGCGTAGAAGGTGGTGATGGTCACCCCCTCAGCGACTTCATAGAAATCCGTATCATTGCCGCAAAAAGGGCAGGCAATCTTCATTTCCCATTCTCTTGCTGGATAATCTGTTTGAGATCTTGCTTGTACAAGGGGTTGCTGGGCTCCAACTTGCGGGCCAGTTCGATTTCGATGGCCGCCCGCTTATATTGTTGCCGGGAAGCCCGGGTCTTGCCCGATTTTTCGTAAATCCTGCCCTTGTGGGCGAACAGGCAGGCCAGGTAAAAATGGGTGCGGGGGTTCTTGGGGTTGAGTTCGTTGGCGGATTGTAGATCGTGCTCAGCCTGCTTGTACTTCTGCTGGTGGTAATGGATGATGCCCAGGTTGCGCCACAGGACCGCGCGGTGGGTCTTGTCGGGGGCCTTTAAGGTCTTGAGGATCACGAGCTCCAGGCGGGCCATGGTCTGCTGATCGTTGAGGGCTTTGCCGTCCGCCAGCAGGCGGTCGCTCAGGTCCGCCACGGCGGAGGGCGACATCTCACCGCCGGTCAGGGCATCTTTCAGCCTGGCCGAATCCGAAGTTACGGGAGGGGACGGCTCCACCGGGACCGCAGCGGATTCCGGGGGCGGCGCCACCGGCGCCGAGCCGCAACCCACCGTTCCACCCAGCAGCAAGAGCGCCAACCAGGCAGCCACCATACGTCTTATCATCAACCCAAGATCTCACTCTGCCAGATGGAATTTATGAACTAGTATCCTATCCACCGCAGGCCGTCAACCCCTTTTTGACCAGAGTCCAGGGGCAAACCCCGGGGGATCACCGGTGAACCAAGGTTTATCTACCTTCGCGCCGGAGGGCGTTCAACCCGGCTTTCAAGCAAAACTAAAATTTGATAGTATTTAAATAATACGCTATCTTGGGGCTCAATTCCCATCACCGCCAAATTGGCCCGGGGGCGACCAAATTTTGGAAACATTTCCAAAGGATCAGAAGCACCTGGAGCAAATTCTGGACTACCTGCCGGATGGGATCATCTGCCATGACCGGGAGCGGCGAATCATCTGCTTCAACCGGGCGGCGGAAGCCCTGACCGGTTATGCCCGGCAGGAGGTTTTGGGCCGGGACTGTCACGAGGCTTTCGGGCGGCCCTTTTGCGGCAATCAATGCTCGTTTTGCGGACAGGCGCCGGATACCTGGACCAACCTCAACTATCCCCTCAATATTGTCACCAAGACCGGTGAGCCCAAACAGGTCCAGATGGCGGTGGTGGGCATGACGGATGCAGAAGGGCGCCTGGTGGGGGTTCTCGCCACGGTGCGTGACATCACCAGCCTGGTGGGCTTGAAATTCTGGACGGAGGAAGCAACCGGGTTTGCCGGCATTGTGGGGCGGGACCCCAAGATGGTGCAGATCTACCGGCAGATCCAACAAGTGGCGGAGCATGACTATCCGGTACTGATCACCGGGGAGACCGGCGCCGGCAAGGAGTTGGTGGCCGCCGCCATCCACAGCGAGAGCCGGCGGCACCGCAGCCCTTTTGTGCCGCTGAATTGCGGGGCCCTGCCGGAAGGGCTGGTGGAGAGCGAACTCTTCGGACACGTCAAAGGCGCCTTTTCCGGGGCCGTGCGGGATAAAAAGGGCCGGTTTGAGCTGGCGCACGGGGGGACGATCTTTCTGGATGAAGTGGCCGAGCTGCCCAAGAACCTGCAGGTAAAATTGCTGCGAGTTTTGGAAGATTGCACCTTTATGCGGGTGGGCGGCGAGACACCCGTCACCGTGGACGTGCGGGTGCTCAGCGCCACCAACCGGGACCTCAAGCGGGAAGTGGAAAAACAGCGTTTTCGCGAAGACCTCTATTATCGCCTCAACGTGGTGCCCCTGAAGCTGCCGGCCTTAAGGGAACGGCAGACCGATATCCCGCTCCTGCTGGCCCATTTTCTGGCGCAGGCCGGGAACCGGGGGCAGCGCACCTTAAGTTTTTCCCCCGGCGCCGTGGACCTGATGGGGCGCTACCCCTGGCCGGGGAATGTGCGGGAATTGCAGAACGCGGTGCATTATGCCCTGGCCGGGTGCCAAGGCGAGGTGGCGGGGGCGGAAGACCTGCCCCAGGAAATCAGGCGGAGCAGCGCGTCTCGGGGCCCCGCCCCCAAACTCAATCCGGCGGTAGTGGCGGCCACCCTTAAGCAGTGCGGCGGCAACAAGGTGAAGGCCGCCAAACTTCTGGGGGTAGGCCGGGCCACCCTCTATCGCTTCCTGGTGTCTCAAGAAGCATCTCTGTCTCACCAGGAAGGCTGAGACAGTTACTCACTATAATCTTCAGGATAATCAATCAGTTATCATAAGACGGTTGGAGGTGTCTCATGGCCGCCCGCCGCTACGCGGCCGCGGCGGCCTCGGCCGCAATTCTCACTTATTTCACAAGTAACTGATTTTCCTATCAATTTATATTGACGAGATCAGGGCCTTAAGGGTGGCACACATCTTGAATAGTGATTAAAGAAAAGATTCGGGGAAGCAACCGAGTTCCCCCGGCACATTACCCTTAAACCGATCCAGATCAGCAATCTGGGAAGAATCTGCCCATGCCGCCAGCTAATCAATGCATTAAGAAGACCCTAAAGTTGGCCGATCTCATGCTGAAGTTGGCTGACGAAGGCGATGCCGCCCGGCAAGACGTCGGGTGCGGCGTCCTTTACGGCGTCCTGCGGGATGCGGCTTACCGCCTCAAGAAACTGGCCGAGGCGGAGCGGGAGGCCCACATCAAAAAGGGCGGCTGGAAGAGCTGAGACTAAAGGAGACAGCATGACTAAATCTGAACAATTTCTGATGGAAGCGTTTGCCGGTGAATCTCAAGCCAACCGCAAGTACCTGGCTTTTGCCAAGCAGGCCGAAAAAGAAGGCTATTACCAGGTGGCCAAACTCTTTCGGGCCGCGGCCGCCGCGGAGACCGTGCATGCCCACGCCCATCTGCGGACGGCGGGCGGCATCAAGAGCACGGCGGAAAATCTCCAGGCGGCCATCTCCGGGGAAACCCACGAGTTTGAGCACATGTATCCGGAAATGATCGCCGCGGCCCAGGCCGAAGGCAACAAGGCGGCGGAACGGAGCTTTAGCTACGCCAACGAAGTGGAAAAGGTGCACGCCGGGTTGTATGAAAAGGCCCTGGCCAACCTGGACAAAAAACCGGAAGACGTGGATTACTACGTGTGTTCCGTGTGCGGCTACACCTGTGAAAACGAGCCGCCCGATAAGTGCCCGGTGTGCAACAGCGGCGCCAAGGCATTTTCCAGGGTGGCCTAAGACCTCAAACGAAGTCCGGTAAGGAGATAAAGACATGACCGAGAAACTGCAAATCTACAAGTGTGAAGTCTGCGGCAATATCGTCGAGATGCTGCACGCCGGGGCCGGCCAGATGGTTTGCTGCGGCCAGCCCATGAAGCTCAATAAGGAGAACACCACGGATGCCGCCAAGGAAAAGCATGTGCCGGTGATCGACAAGACCGCCGCGGGCCTCAAGGTGACGGTGGGGAGCGTCCTCCACCCCATGGAGCAGACCCACTATATCGAGTGGATCGAGGTCATCGCCGACGGTAAGGCCTACCGGAAGTTTCTCCACCCGGGCGAGGCGCCGGAGGCGACCTTTGAACTCAAGGCCGAGGAGGTTACGGTCCGGGAATACTGCAACCTGCACGGGTTGTGGAAGGCGTAGGCGCTCCGGCCGGTAGCCCAAGATACGATAAACCCCCGGCCGCCAGGTTGGCCATCTGGCGGCCAGGCCTGGCCCAGGAGACGGGAGCCGGTGAACCGGTTTCTTAACTCGCAAACGGTATGTTTCAAAGGAGAGACCTGATGAAAGTATTGATCGCTTATGACAGCAGATCGGGGCACACGGAGAAAATGGCGGAATATATGGCGGAAGCGGGCCGCATTGCCGGCCATGAGGTGGATGTGAAGAAGATTTCGGAGATTAAGAATGAGGCCGGTCTGGCGGGTTATGATGCCTATCTCTTCGGCAGTCCCACCTATCACCGGGATATGACCCAGGGCATGAAAACCTTCCTGTTCCTGGCCCAGAAAGCCAACCTGGCCGGCAAGGTGGGCGGCGCCTTCGGTTCTTATACCCACAGCGGCGACGCCCCCAAGCTGATTTTTGACACCATGGAGTTTGTCTTCAAAATGAACATGACGGACCTGGGGTCTTTCAACCTGCTGGAGCACCTGGTGCACACCGGCGAGGGGCTCAAGGACTGCCACGACTACGGGAAGGGAGTTATGACCAAATTGGTCAAATAGGCGTTCGGCGTTGCCCCCGGGTCTAGGCCATGGCCTGGGACCCGGGGGGAATCGCGGCGGCAAAGTCCACATCAATCTATTCACGGAGGTTGCGCCCCTCATGGACGTCTTGATGCTTTCACGCCTGCAGTTCGCCGGCGCCACGTTTTTCCATTTTCTCTTCGTCCCTCTGACCCTCGGGCTCTCCATCCTCATCGCCATCATGGAGACGGTCTACGTCAGGACCGGCGACCAGGACTACCGGCGGATGGCCAGATTCTGGGGAAAGATCTTCATTATCAACTTTGCCGTGGGGGTGGTGACCGGCATCACCCTGGAATTTCAATTCGGCACCAACTGGGCCCGCTACTCCAAGTATGTAGGCGACATCTTCGGCTCTCTTTTAGCCATCGAAGCCACCCTGGCCTTTTTCCTGGAATCCACCTTTCTGGCGGTCTGGATCTTCGGCTGGAAACGGCTGTCTCCCAAACTCCACTGCCTCTGCATCTGGCTGGTGGCCTTCGCCTCTAGCATGAGCGCCCTGTGGATCCCGATCGCCAATGCCTGGATGCAGCACCCGGTGGGCTTCGTCCTCAGAAACGGCCGGGCCGAACTCTCGGACTTCCTGGCGGTGGTCACCCAGCCATTCGCCTTTCAGATTTTCTTCCACACCGTCAGCGGGGCCTACATCCTGGGGGGTTTCTTCGTGATGGGGGTCAGCGCCTATCACCTGCTGCGGCAGCAAGAGACCGCCTTCTTTACCAAATCCTTCCGCCTGGCCCTGACCTTCGCCCTGATCTTTGCCGTCGCCGCGGTGGTCCAGGGGCATATCCACGGCGCCGAGGTGGCCAAGCTCCAACCCACCAAACTGGCGGCCATGGAGGCCCTCTGGGACACCCAGGCCAATGCCCCCCAGGTCTTGTTCCTCATTCCCGACGAAAAGAACGAACGCAACCTGGTGGAGTGGGGCAAAATCCCCGGGGCGTTGAGCCTGCTGGCCTACCACTCCTCCCAGGCCACAGTCAAGGGTCTCAAGGACTTTTCCCCGGAGGATCGCCCCCCGGTGGCTTTGACTTTCGTGGCGTTTCGGGTGATGGTGGGCCTGGGATTCCTGTTCGTCCTGCTGACGGTGGTGGGCTGGTTCAAGCGGCGTAATCTGGAAGCCAGCCCCGGTTATCTCAAGATCATGCTCTACGCCATCCCCCTGCCGTACCTCGCCCTCCAGGCGGGCTGGATCGTCACCGAAGTGGGGCGGCAGCCCTGGATTGTCTATGGGCTGATGCGGACCAAAGACGCGGTATCCCCCATCGCCACCTCCCAGGTGGCCATCAGCCTGGCGGCCTTTATCCTGGTTTACTCGGCCTTGGGAGTCCTCGCGTTTTATCTCATCGGGAAACAGGCCCGGCGCGGGCCGGAGCCCCTGGCGGCGGCAGCCGGTCAAGGGGAGGAGTCATAACATGCTGGAAACTACCTGGTTTATCCTGTGGGGAGTCCTGTGGTCCGTCTATTTCATGCTGGACGGCTATGATTTGGGGCTGGGGCCGCTCCTGCCGTTTTTGGCTAAGAATGACACAGAACGGCGCATCATCCACCGCGCCATGGGACCGTTCTGGGACGGCAACGAAGTCTGGCTCATCACCGCGGGAGGGGTGACCTTCGCGGCTTTTCCCACCACTTACGCCATGATGTTCAGCAGCCTCTACTCGGCGTTGATGCTCATCCTGTTCGCCCTGATCTTCAGGGGCGTGGCCCTGGCCTTTAGGGGGGAAGTAGATAACCCCCGGTGGAAGGCCTTTTGGGACGGTTGTCTGGTCGTGGGCAGCTTCCTGCCCGCCTTATTGTTCGGAGTCGCCTTTGCCAACATCTTTCGGGGCCTGCCCATCGATGCCGCGGGAATTTACCGGGGCAACCTGTTCACCCTGCTCAATCCCTACGGCCTGCTTGGCGGGGTGTTGTTCGTGTGCCTCTTCCTGGTGCACGGCTCCCTGTGGCTGGCGGTCAAAACCGCGGGCGCCCTGCAGGCCCGGGCCGGGGCCATGGCGGGCCGGCTGTGGCCGGTGCTGCTGGTGGTGGCGGCCATGTTCCTCCTGGGCACCCGCACCCAGACCCCGCTCTTTAACAACTACCAGGCCCGCCCTGTGCTCCTGCTGATTCCCACCCTGGCGGTGGCCTCCCTGATCTACACCTACGTGTTGATCCGCAGAGCCGCCTGGTGGCAGGCCTGGTTCGCCTCCAGCCTGACCATCGTGTCCATTACCCTCTTCGGCGTGGTGGGACTCTACCCCAACCTCTTTCCTTCGAGCCTCGCCCCCGCCGCCAGCCTCACCGCGTTTAATTCGGCCTCCAGTCCCCTGACTTTGAAAATTATGCTGGGGGTGGCCCTCACCTTCGTACCTCTGGTGATTGCCTACCAGACCTGGGTGCATTTCCTCTTCAAAGACAAGGTAACGGAACAGGACGTGACCTACGACGAGGGCTATTGAGCCGGGATCTAGGGGGCGGCAACGTGGATTGGAACCCGCTCTCTCTTCTGGTCGGAGAGGGGAAGGGGTGAGGTGAGTTTTGCCCCGCCGCGGTCATCTCGGGTTGAGCGGCCGCGGTTTTTTCTGAGAAAGCAGAAGCTCGTCAAGCTGACCACCAGCAGCCCCCTACCCAGCAGCCCGAGATCAAGAACACTTCAAGCCAAAGCGCCCTCCCGCCGGTTTTGGCGCCCTGTCGGTTTCCCGGGGCGATACTTAAATTTGTCTTACTCCCGGTTGATTTGTCCCCAGCCCTTGACAGCCGGGCGGCAACCGCATAAAACGTCGCGAACCGGGTTTCTCCGGCAAAACCACCTGGAGATGTGCCGTGTATTGGGATGCCAACCTTGAAACCTTGAATCCGGCGGCGGTGCAAGAGCTGCAATTGAGCCGCCTGCGGCAGACGGTGGAGCGCGCCGCCCACAGCCCCTTTTACGGCCGGCGTTTTAAGGAAGCGGGCGTTGCCGCCGCCAACCTCCGGTCCTTGGAGGATATCCGCCGGATTCCTTTTACCACCAAAGACGATCTTCGGGCCCACGGCCAGGAGATGCTGACCCGGCCGCTGACCGACATGGTGCGGCTCCACGCCTCCTCCGGGACCACGGGCCAGGCTACGGTGATCTATTACACCCGCGCCGACATCGAGGCCTGGGCGGACCTGGTGGCCCGCTCCCTGTACATGACCGGGATGCGGGCCACGGACGTGTTTCAGAACATGATGGGCTACGGCCTGTTCACCGGGGGGCTGGGGTTCCACTACGGCGCCGAACGGCTGGGGGCCCTGACCATCCCCGCCGGGGCCGGCAACAGCCAGCGCCAGTTGCAGCTGATGCAGAAGTTCGCCACCACCGCCATCCACATCATCCCCAGCTATGCCCTGTATCTGCTCAACACCTTTGCCCAAAACGGCCTGGACCCCCGGGACCTGCCGCTGCGCCTGGCCTTTGTCGGGGCCGAGCCCCACTCCGAAGACATGCGGCGGCGTATCGAGGCGGCCTACGGGGTCAAGGCTTTTAACTCTTATGGCCTGTCCGAAATGAACGGCCCCGGGGTGGCGTTTGAGTGCCCGGAGCAAAACGGCCTGCACGTCTGGGAAGACGCCTTCTTGCTGGAGGTGCTGGACCCCGAGACCCTAACCCCTTCGCCGCCGGGAGAGGTGGGCGAACTGGTTTTCACCAACCTCTCCCGTGAGGGCATGCCGCTGTTGCGCTACCGCACCCGGGACCTGGCCTCCTTTGACGACTCACCCTGCCCCTGCGGCCGCAGCTTCCGCCGCCTGTCCCGGATTATGGGGCGCACCGACGACATGGTGATCATCAAAGGGGTCAATATCTTCCCCCTGCAGATCGACAAGGTGCTCATGGCCATGCCGGAGGTGGGCACCCAATACCTGGTGGAATTGATCCGGCAGGATTACCGCGACCAGATGCTGGTCAAGGTGGAAGTGCAGCAGAGCTTTTTCCAGGAAGACCTCAGGTATCTCAAGCAGTTGCAAAAACGGATCACCGAGGCCCTCAAAAGCGAGCTGCTGGTCACGCCCCGGGTGGAACTGGTGGAGCCCAACACCCTGCCCCGGAGCGAAGGCAAGGCCCAGCGGGTCGTGGATAAGCGTCTATCAGGCTAAGGTCCGTCAATGTTTCAGTAGGGGCAGGTTTTAAACCTGCCCCTACGGGTGTACAAAGCCACCGTTCCTTGACAATGGCCGGGTCCGGTGTTAAAAAAACACAATGTGGAGGGATGGCCGAGTGGTTTAAGGCAGCGGTCTTGAAAACCGCAGACCGGAAGGTCCGTGGGTTCGAATCCTACTCCCTCCGCCATCTAAATACCTTAATTTGTTATAAGTTAAATTGTGAAACGCCTTTAAAAACCGTCACAAAACCGTCACAAAATGGCCCCAAAGATGGGGCCTTTTTAATGCTTCACCAGATTTCTTGACCATACTTCCGGGCCAGTCCCGGGAACTTCGCCTGGACTTCTCCCACCTCATCAAAGAAAAAAGGGTAACACATCGGACGAAGCGTTACCCTTTGTTCCGTTTGTAGCATTTTTCTGAGAAATTAATTGACATATAACGATCAATATATTATATAACGATCATACCGCTCAGGATGAAAACTTGATGAAGGTAGTAGGTTACATTCGGGTAAGCACCGACGGACAAGAGGCAAGCGGGCTGGGTCTGGAGGCTCAACGGGAAAAGATCATGGGCTATTGCGCCCTCTATGATCTTGAACTTATGGACTTGGTGCAGGACACGGCCAGCGGCAAAGCCATGAAAGGCCGTGATGGTTTACATCGGACCCTTGCCATGTTAAAGAAGGGGGAAGCTGAGGGTTTAGTCGTTGCCAAACTGGACCGGCTAACCCGAAGTGTTCGAGATCTCGGCCTTCTCCTTGAAAAGTATTTTGCTGGCAAGTACTCCCTCTTTGTGGTAGCCGAACAGGTAGATACCCGGACGGCAAGCGGCAGGTTGGTCTTGAATCCCTTGGTATCGGTTGCCCAATGGGAACGTGAGGCTATCGGGGAAAGGACGGCTGCGGCCCTGAAAGCCAAGCGGTGTCGGGGCGAGAAGACCGGCGGCGACGTTCCCTTCGGGTATGAGTCGGACCCGGCCACCGGGAGGCTGACTGAGAACCCCAAAGAACAGATGGTCATCGGATTGGTGAAGGACTTGCGGGAACGGGGTTTTGGCTATAATACTAATTGCACGTCAAACATAGAGTATTGAGCCACTCGAAGTTTGTCATGGAGCGTACGATTTCCGGTTGTTGAGATAAGAAGTTTAAGCTATCTGAAAGAATATCAACGACCTCGCCCAGGGAATTAAGGGAGAAGTTTTTGAAGGCATTT
>Ga0100401_1001858_pt1 | contig 16899 bp, 14 predicted proteins | sample CryGeymeta201525_FD_80421 | JGI IMG/M metagenome (GOLD analysis project Ga0100401, IMG submission 80421) | Groundwater microbial communities from Crystal Geyser aquifers in Utah, USA - Crystal Geyser metaG 2015-25 | ecosystem: Environmental > Aquatic > Deep subsurface > Groundwater | place: USA... | reverse complement strand
GTATTAAACCATTACAAGCACTTTATTTTTTGTTAAAAGTGTGGTATAATGTAATCTCTTTCTCCTTAGGTAAGCCGGTTCATTTGTACCTGCGTGGTTGGCGCAGGGAGAATCGGCTTCCGAAAAATTCCAAGACCCGCAGATTGTTGCGGGTTTTGTTTTGACGAATATCACAATCTGTTTTATACTGGATACGCGGGGTAGAGAAGTGGTCATCTCACGAGGCCCATAACCTTGAGATCGCTGGTTCGAATCCAGCCCCCGCAACCATCCTTCGCTAAGGCTACGGAATGGTGTGTTATTTCTTATTGTGTAATGTGTAATGGAGATAAACTAAGGTACTCCGAAGCTTTATGGGTAGGATACCAGCCCCCGCAACTGATTCGACTCGTCTTGAGCGGTTCGACTCCGCTCACCGTCGAAAGACTCGCTCACAGCTATAGCAGCGAAAGAATCATCCTGAGCGAGTGGAACGAGTCGAAGGAATACATTTTTTAAATTTTTCGAGCAGTGACGGGCGTTTTGCAATGCGCGCTGTTTTGTATTACAATATATATAATCTATAATCTAAATCCCAAATCCCAAATCCCAAACCTTAGACTTTAAGTCCTAATTTCTTCAGCCAGAGGCTGATACGCCTATGGCGGAAAATCCTAAATACTAAACAAATTCTAAATCCTAAATCCTAAACTTTAAACTCTAAATTTTAAGCACTAAATTCTAAACTTTATGGATTTTGAAACATTGAGAGCATCGGCAAAACAAGAAATTGAACATATCAAGAATTTGGCTGAGCTGGAAGCGTGGCGGGTAAAATATGTGGGCAGAAAAGCTGAACTAACTTTGTTTTTGCGCAGTTTGGCGCATATGCCGCTTGGCGAGCGTCGCGCATTTGGTCCAAAAGCAAACGCTTTGCGCAAAGAATTTGAGCAGTTGCATCAAAAAAAATTATCAAGTATTGGCAATCAATCGCAGGAGAATTACGCGCTTGACATGACTCAGCCCGGAACGAAATATGACATCGGGCATCTCCATCCCGTAACGCAGGTCAAAAACGAGTTAAACGACGCATTTAAGTTTTTGGGATTTGAAATATATGAAGGACCTGAAATATCAAGCGAGGGGTATGATTTTGACAATATGAATTTTCCGGATGACCATCCCGCGCGCGAATCTATGGATACTTATTGGATTAAGCCCGAATCAGTTGGAAAAAGCGCAGGAGCAAAAAAGGGTTTTGAAAAATTGTGCTTGCGTCCGCATTTAACCGGCGTCAGCGTGCGGTACATGCAAACGCATAAACCTCCATTTCGGTTCGTGTATCCCGGCAGGGTATTTCGCAATGAGGCAACGGACGCAGGGCATGAGTGCGCGTTTTACCAGTACGAGGCATTGATAGTGGATAAGGATATTTCGCTTGCCGGAGGAAAAATTTTGGTCAGCACGATTTTGGAACGGGTTTTTGGCGCGCAGGTAACCACACGCATGCGTCCGGGTTTTTTCCCGTTCGTGGAACCTGGTTTTGAAATTGATATGCAGTGTTTGAATTGCTCAGGCGCAGGATGTTCAATATGCGGAGATGGGTGGGTGGAAATGATGCCGGGCGGATTGCCACACCCCAATGTGTTGGCTGTCGGAGGCATTGACCCGAAACAATGGCAGGGTTTTTACATCAACATCGGGCTTGACCGCATTACTATGATGAAATACGGCATTGATGATATCCGGTTATTGCATTCTGGCGATATGAGATTTTTGCGCCAGTTTTAATCGCATTGATGAATATAACCACATATATATGTTAATAAGTTTGCGTGTTTTGAAAAAATATATTTCATTGCCTTCGCGAGTTTCTGCGGAAGACATCAAGTTGAAATTGACCACGTCAACTGTTGAGGTTGAAAAAATTGAAACGCAAGGAAAACAGTTTGAGCATATTGTTGTGGGTCGCGTCACGCGTATTGCGAAACATCCGAATGCGGACAAACTCAAATTGGTATTGGTTTCATTTGGGCCGGGAGTGGAACAAAAGGAAGTTGTGTGCGGTGGGACGAATTTACATGAAGGCATGCTGGTTGCATTTGCGCAAGTGGGCGCAATGGTTAGATTGCACGGGCAAGGCGATTTGGTCAAATTAGAAAAAGCGACTATTCGCGGCATTGAGTCTGACGGGATGATTTGCTCAGCAGGCGAAATCGGATTGGCCGATATGTTCTCGCGCGCCGAGGGAACTTGTATGAAGCCTGTCTGCGAAGAGCTTGCCGAATCTGCCGAGGGAGAGGTTGTTGATTTGACAAATTTGAAACTTCCTGTTGGCGAAAAACTTGCACGAGCATTGGGTCTTGACGATGTTGTGTTTCACATTGACAATAAGTCGCTTACCAACAGGCCTGATTTGTGGTCGCATTACGGCATTGCGCGAGAACTTGGCGCGTTATACGGGGTACGAGTGAAATCTCCTGCTGTGTACGCAAAAGCGCTATCGCTGAACAAAAACCAGAAATTGAAAATTGTTATTCAGGATAAAAAAGCGTGTCCGCGCTACATAGGCGCAGTTATTGCCAATGTTGAGGTTGCAGAATCTCCTGCGTGGTTGAAAAAAGAATTGGCTGCCGTAGGCATGAAGAGCATTAATAACATTGTTGATGTGACGAATTATGTTTTGATGGAAATAGGGCAGCCCTTGCACGCGTTTGATATTTCGCTTTTGCGCAAAGGCGCGTCTAAGATGCCGTGCATTATGGTGCGTAAAGCGCGCGCGGGCGAAACAATCACCTTGCTTGACGAAGAGGAAAAAACATTGACCAAAGATATGCTGGTCATTACTGATGCGCGCGATCCTGTTGCGCTTGCGGGAATCATGGGTGGTATGAAAAGCGGCATTCACGACCGCACCACAACCATCGTTTTGGAGGCTGCGAACTTTGACGCTATGCATATCCGTCGCACCTCGCAGGCGCTGAATATTCATACAGAAAGCTCCATTCGTTTTGAAAAAGCATTGCATCCGAAACTGGCAGAGCTCGGCATGCGCAGGGCAGTATTTTTAATCAAGCAATTGCTTCCCGAAGCGCAGGTGGTTGGGTTGTATGACCGTAATTATTTCAAGGGTGAGGATAATACCATACGCACCACGTATGATTTTATTGAAAAGAGAATCGGGCAGATTATTGGCAAGAAGAAAATCGATGCATTGCTTACCAAACTCGGGTTTACGATTGTATCACATGCTCATGGCAAAACGTTGCGCGTGCGCGTTCCGTGGTGGCGGGCAACAGGAGATATTTCTATTCCAGAAGACCTTGTTGAAGAGGTCGCGCGCATGTATGGCTATGACCGTGTGATGGAAAAACAGGAATTGGTGAATTTGAAAAAACCTGCATATCAGCTCGCATTCGACATGGAATCAAAAATCAAAACATTGCTTTCAATGGGATGCGGTATGCAGGAAGTATTTAATTATCCGTGGGCAGAGGAGGGTATTGCGGAAAAACTCGGCATTGTTTCTGGCTCCATCCCTCACGCCGGAAGACCATCCCGTACATTGCGGGATGAATGGCGTTTCGGGATGTCGCCCAATGGGCGAGAAAGTAGGTACCACGGGCTTCGCCAGTGGGGCTCCATTGAACTCATAAATCCGCCTGCGGGGAAAAATCGCTTTTTGCAAAACACATTGATGCCAAATTTAGTAAAAAATGTTGAAAGCAATTTGCGCTTTTTTGGAGAATGTAAGCTTTTTGAGCTTAGCCGCGTGTATCGGACGGGCATAGGAATATTTGATGGATGCGATGTGTTGCCCGCGCAGCCCAAGATGCTTGCAGGAGTTGTGGCAGGTGATGCAAAACAAGATTTGTTTTTTAACACAAAGGGTATTGTTGAAAGCATCGGCAGCTTGTGCGAAGGCGTTTTGGTCTCATTTGCGCCTGAAGATGGTATCGGATTTTTAGACCCGCATACAAGCATGCGTATTATGGCAAACGGGCGTGATGTCGGGTATATGGGCGCCATGCATGACGCGACATTGCGAAAGTTTGATTTTCACAACAAAGGCGTTGCGCTGTTTGAACTTGATTTTGAACAGCTGGTAAATGAATGCAGTGTCGTTTCCACAAAGAAATATCAGCAGCTTCCCAAATATCCGGCAATCAACCGCGATATAGCAATATGCGCAGAAAATGATGTGCGGTGGCAGGATATGGTTTCTCGCATGGAACACATTGACCCCATTGTGGCAGGCATAGAATTTTTAAGCGTGTATGATTTGGGCAATGGCAAAAAATCAGTTGCGTTTCGGGTAACGTATCGGTCAGATACGAAAACATTGCAAGACAGCAATGTAGTTGCGGCAGAACAGAAAATCATACGCGCGCTCCAAACTCATTTTCATGTTGAAATTCGATAAGTTCTATGGCTAAAAAAATTCTTGTCAAAAAACAATCAGGCGAACCAAAGAAAAACGCTTTGGCGCAGGGCGCGCGCGCGGCTGTTTCTTCAGATAATTCGTACGAGGCAAAAGATATTTATGTGCTTAAAGGACTTGAGCCGGTGCGCAGGCGTCCGGGCATGTATATCGGTTCAACAGGAACCGACGGATTGCATCATTTGATTTGGGAAATCGTTGATAACTCGCTTGATGAGGCGCAAAACGGATATGCCAAAATTATTGAAGTGCAGCTGCTGCCGCAAAACCGCGTATCAGTTTGTGATGACGGCCGCGGCATTCCTGTTGACCCGCATCCGCAAACAAAAAAATCAGCGCTGGAAACAGCAGCGTGCACCTTGCATGCGGGCGGAAAATTCGGCGGCACATCGTATAAAATCGCAGGAGGACTGCATGGAGTGGGGCTTTCTGTTGTCAATGCGTTGTCCAAATGGATGCGCATTGACGTATATAAGCGCGATGGCAAATGGGCTGGCGCATGGATGCAAGAATATGCGCGAGGAAAGCCAAAAGCACATGTGAAAAAGCTTGGCGCAACAGACAAGCAAGGGACATTCATTGTGTTCGAACCGGACCCTGTGATTTTTTCCGAAATAAAGTTTGACATCAAGCACATTTTGGACCATTTGCGCGAGCAGGCGTATTTGGTGCGCGGCATCACCATTCGGTTTGTTGACGCGCGCGACGAAACCAAAGAGCCCATGCGCTATACATTTTATTTCGAAGGAGGTATTGTGTCGTATTTGAAATATTTGACCGAAGATGAAACGCCGGTACACAAGAATTTATTTTTCATGGCAAAGGACGTTTCCGATATGCATATTGAAGTCGCCTTGCGCTACATCGACGATGTGCAATCACTTGAAGTTTCGTTTGCAAATAACATCAAAACCGGGGAAGGGGGCATGCATCTGACCGGATTTCGTTCCGCGATTACGCGCGTCTTGAATGATGCGGCAAAAGAATACAATATATTTAAAAATGGAAATGAGTTCTCAACCTTGACCGGGGACGACGTCAGGGAAGGATTGGTTGCGATTGTGCACGTGAAATTGCACGAGCCGCAATTTGAGGGTCAGACCAAAGCAAAACTCGGTAATCCAGAAGCGCGTTCTGTAGTTGAAAACGCAATGAATGCAGGGTTCAAGGAATTTTTAGAGCGAAACCCCGATGACGCAAAAGCTATTTTGGAAAAAGTGGCGCTTGCGGCCAAGGCGCGCATCGCGGCAAAGACCGCAAAGGATTTCGTGCTGCGCAAAAGCGTGCTTGAGGGTTCGTCGCTGCCGGGCAAACTTTCAGATTGTCAAACGCGCAAAGCTGAAGATGCGGAAATTTTCATTGTTGAGGGACAATCCGCTGGCGGTTCGGCAAAAGAGGGACGCGACAGGAGATTTCAAGCGATTTTGCCGCTTCGTGGAAAACCGTTGAATGTTGAAAAATCGCGCTTGGATAAAATTCTTGCGAATGAAGAAATTCGGTCGCTTATCGTGGCGCTGGGAACCGCAATTGCGCAAGATTTCAATTTGGCAAAACTGCGGTACCATAAAATCATCATTATGGCCGATGCAGATGTTGACGGCATGCACATTCGGACATTGCTGTTGACGCTGTTTTTCAGATATTTTCAGGATATGATTACACAAGGGTATTTGTATTTGGCGCAGCCGCCGCTGTTCAGAATCCAAAAAGGAAAAGAAATCAGATATGTGTATTCGGACAAAGAAGAAGAAAAAGAAAAAGCGATTCAGGAAGTTTTGAAATTAGTCAAAGCAGAACCGCAAAAACAAAAAGTTGAAATCCCAGAGGCAACGGATGAAATTGGAGAAACAGAAACGGGTAGTGAAGATATCAGTCTGTACAAAGGCGTGTCTGTTCAGCGCTACAAGGGCCTTGGAGAAATGAATCCTGCGCAATTATGGGAAACAACTATGAATCCCGATACGCGCGTGGTCAAGCAAGTGACGATTGATGACGCAGTTGAAGCAGACAGGTTGTTTAATGTACTCATGGGTGACGATGTGCTGCCGCGCAAAAAATTCATTCAAAGCTACGCTACCGAAGTAAAACAAGTAGATATATAAAATAAAATCCTAAGTCCAAATGTCAAATTTTATTTTTATGCCCCGTAGTAGATTTTGAACATCCCGCAAAGCGGAATCCCACTCAACCATTTGCGCTCGCGCGTAAAGGAAAGCACTAAATCCTAAGCACTAAATTCTAAACAAGCACCAAATCCTAAATTCTAATGTTCAAAACAGTTTGGAATTTGTGACTTGAGATAATTTAGAATTTATTTAGGATTTAGAGTTTAGGATTTAGGATTTAGGAAATGGTAAGCCCCGCAGTAGATTTTTAACGAGTTACGAAGCAACAAAAAGAAATTACGGGGTATCGCAGAAAGAAATAGTCCACAAAATTCACTACGTGGTATGCAATATCATATTGAAAATGTCATAATAGGCGAGAACGCGCCGCAAACAATCAGCGCAATTATTGAGATGCCGCAAGGGAGCCAAAACAAGTATGAGTTTGACGCGCGTATCGGAGCGTTCGTGCTGGACCGTGTGCCTAAAAAACAACTGCAATGCCCGTTTGATTATGGATTTATCCCCCAGACGCTTTCCGAAGACGGCGACGCGCTGGATATTTTGGTTATGGGAAGCGAACCGACATTTGTGGGCTGTGTGGTTGAAGCGCGGCCCATCGGCGTTTTAATTATGCTTGATGATAACAAGCGCGACCACAAAATTTTAGCAGTGCAAAACAAAAATCCGCGTTTACAGAACATACAAAAACTTTCAGATGTGAAACAGTCGGTGCTTGATGCAATTGCGAAATATTTTTCCAAATCCGCAAGCTTTAAAAACGAACCCATTGAAGTCGTGGGATGGCAGGATTTTGATTCAAGCCGCCAGGAAATCATTGCTTCGCACGCGCGGTGGGAGCGTGCGAAAAACAGTCAATCTCATCCATAGTATAAAAAGCATGGAGCTTTCAGGGCGAAGCCCGTGGTACGTGCCTGTCCTGCCTGCGCAGGCAGGGCTGCCTTTTCGCTCTTTATTTGACTTATTTCTATCCATTTGATAATATTACAGTGTAGAAACAACAAAAATATGCGCAAAATTGATTTAAAAAATGTAGTCTGGAAAGAAGGCAAATATTATGTTGCTCAATGTTTGAATGTGGATATTTCCAGCTTCGGTAAAACCAAGAAAGAAGCATTGGCGGCTTTAGACGAGGCATTAAGGTTATATTTTGAGGATACAAAAGTTCCGAAAGTGGTGAAAATTGAAAAACCGGAACTTGTCAAAGCGTCAATCTGCAGTGTCTAAACTCTGCTCATCTTTGGAAATCATCAAAGTCCTTCAGAAAAAGGGCTTTATTTATATTTCGCAAAAAGGCAGTCATGCCAAATTTAGAAAAATCGGAAATCCAATTTTGACCGTGATCGTTCCGGCTGGCGAAAGAGAAATCCCTTTCGGAACTTTTAAATCAATTTTGCGCTAAGCCAATTTGACCGAAGATGATTTCAGGCAAAAATAAGTCAAACCTCCTTTATTCTTAAACGTTAGTTTGATTCCAGAATCTAACGCAACACTGATGATGCGGGGGGGGCGTGGAATTTGACAAGGGCGTGTTTGGTTGTATAGTATACATAAGGCCGCAGGGCCTTTTAAGATTGTTTGAAATCAACGAATAACTAATTAGTACGAATTTGCGAATAAACGAATTATGATTATTGGTTACTCGTTGGTGTAACCAATTTGGAATGGCTAATTACTACCTACCTGCCGTAGGAAGGCGAATATACGAATGTGATATAGTTGTGTAAAGTCCTATGAAACTTATTGAATCATTGAAAGTTTATATCAAAGGCGTTGCCGAGGAAGCGCGCCGCATCAGTTGGCCGTCGCGCAAAGACGCAACCAGGGATGTGATTGCGCTCATTGTTTTTTGCGCGATTGTCGCCGTGTTTTTGGGCGCGATTGACTTCGTGTTTTTGCAAGGAGTGGGAATATTCATTACAAAATAACAATATGACACTAATATACTAACGGCGACGAATGATACAAATAATACGAATAGGTGCATTTATTAGTATCTATTCGCATCATTAGTACACATTTGTATATTGGTATCTTTTATTCATTTGTAGTATGCCAAAGCAATTGGGAACTCAAGAGCGGAACTGGTATGTGATTCATACATACTCCGGGTATGAAGACGCGGTTGCGCGCAATTTGCACAGGCGCGCGGAAACGCTTGGTATGCAGGATAAAGTGTTTAACATTTTGGTCCCCAAAGAAAAAAAGGTGAAAATAAAACGCGGCAAGCGCGTGAACGTGGAAGAAAAACTTTTTCCCGGCTATGTGTTTGTGGAAATGATCGTGGACGACGAGTCATGGTATGTGGTGCGCAACACCCCTCAAGTGACGGGATTCGTGGGCGCGGGCGTCACACCGACACCGGTTGATGCCAAACAAATGGAAGAAATTATGCGCAGGGTATCAGGCGGGGAACCTGTATATGTTTTGGACGTGCAAGCAGGGGATTTGGTGCGCATTACCGACGGGCCGTTTCGCGATATGGAAGGCAAGCTGGATGATGTGGATGAGGCGCGCGGACGGGTGCGCGTGATGGTAGCCATTTTCGGCAGGGAAACGCCGGTAGAGCTAGATTTTTTGCAAATTAAGAAACTGTAGACAGGGATCAGGTATCAGTAATCAGGAATCAGGTATCGGTAATCGGTAATCAGGTATCGGTAAATAAAGATTGATTTTCATGGGTATTGGGCTGGAAAATTTAGAAATTTATCAGTTGGCAAAAGATCTCGAGATACGGGTTTACGAATCTACGAAGGAATTTCCCGACGACGAAAAATATCGCAGCATCGATCAGTTACGAAGATCGTCATCTGCCGTAGCGAATAATATCGCAGAGGCATATGCAAAAAGAACCGTCAAGGATAAGACCCATATTCTGCGCGATATCGCCATCGCAGAAGCAGAGGAAACAAAAAGCAACTTCTCGAGATGTGCTGACAAAAGTTTGTATCCCCAGAAAAAGCTGTTATAATGGCAGAACAGTACACGATTCTTATGAAGCGTATCTATGGTTATATAAAGTTTTTAAAGAGTAGACCCGATAACTGATGCCTTATTACTGTATTATGGCAAAGACAATTAAAACAAAATTGAAATTGCAGATTCCTGCTGGTAAAGCAAATCCCGCGCCGCCGGTTGGCCCCGCATTAGGGCAGCATGGAGTCAATATCGGTGATTTTGTGAATAAATTCAATACCGCGACGCAGGATCGTATAGGGGATATTATTCCGGTTGAAATCACGATTTACGAAGACCGGTCGTTTGACCTTGTGTTTAAAACTCCGCCTGCGTCGGATTTACTGCGTAAGGCCGCCGGAGTATCATTGGGTTCTGGCGTGCCGAACAAAAAGAAAGTTGGGAAAATAACAAATAAACAGCTTGAAGAAATCGCGCAAAAGAAAATGCAGGATTTGAACGCGAATAGCATTGAAGCAGCGAAAAAAATAATTGCAGGCACGGCGCGTAGCATGGGCATTGAAATTGAAAAATAGATGTTGTAGATTTTCAGATTTACGAGACGCAGAGAATTGCAAAAAGGGGCATATGCCCCTTTTTGCAATTACGCAATGCGTGTTATACTCTTTTCATTGTATGGCAAAACATTCAAAGCAGGGATTATTTGTCGTGATTGAGGGCATAGATTTTACTGGCAAGGCGACACAATCAAAACTTTTACTGGAACGATTGCGGAAATTGGGTATTAAAACTTCGTATTTTGATTTTCCGCAATATAAACAACGGTCATGCACGTTTGTCGAAGATTATTTGGCAGGTGAATTTGGAGACGCAACGAAGCTAAGCCCTAAAATTTCAAGCATATTTTTTGCATTAGACAGATTCGCCGCAAAGAATAAACTAATTCAGGCACTGGCGGATGGGGTAGTAGTGGCAAACCGTTATTCAACTTCCAATTTTGGCCATCAGGCAACAAAATACAAAACAGTGAAAGAAAAAATACGGTTTTGGAAATGGTCGCGGCAGCTTGAATATAATTTTTTGAAACTTCCAAAGCCGGACATTGTTTTTATTCTTATGCTGCCTCTTGCCGTTTCTTTAAAATTGGGGAGATCGCGTAAGAGTTCAAAGTATGTTTCGACGCACGGGAAAACGACTGATATGCATCAACAAAGCATGAAACATTTGGCCGGGGCTCGAAAGAATTATTTATTACTTGGGAAGATGTATCCGAAAATGTGCAGGATTATTGATTGTTATGACAAGAAGAAAAATTATATCTTGCCACCGGAAATTATTGCGGATAAAATTTGGGCTGTTTTACAAGAATCTATTCATTAATTAATTTTTAATTGACTTTTATGCGTTTTCCAACATTTGTTTCCAAGTTATTTGAACGCGTGCGGGTGAACAAAGTCATCCGCGTTTTGATTTTATCTGATTTTTTCCTGTTTTCCGGCGTGGGGCTGATGAGCCCGATTTTCGCGGTTTTCATTACCGAACAAATTAAGGGTGGGTCAATTTCAGTTGCGGGATTTGCCGCGGCGATTTATTTAATGTGCAAATCTTTGCTCCCGATTCCCATTGCGCGCTTTATGGACATTCAGCGCGGAGAAAAAGATGATTTTCGCGTGATGATGTTCGGGTCAATCGTGATGGCGCTCGTGCCGTTTGTGTATTTGTTTGTGCGTCTGCCGTGGGAGCTGTACGTGGTTCAGGCCATATACGGCATCGGCGCCGCGTTCGCGTTCGTCAGCTGGCAAGCGATTTTTACGCGCCACGTGGATAAAGAAGATGTGGCGCTTGAGTGGGGTGTGTATAACACCTTAACGGATTTGGGCGGAGCCGCGGCTGCAGGTATTGGCGGCGCGATTGCGCAAGCGCTTGGGTTCCATTTGTTATTTATTTTAACCGGGGTCATTTTGCTTTGCGGCGTCGGGGCGCTGTTCGGCATTGCGCGCAGGTTTACATAAATCAACGAATAACGAATTAGTACGAATTTGCGAATAAACGAATTAGAGTATTATTCGTTTTTAAGAAATTCACGGACAAGTTTGCGTGCTTGTGAATATGTTTTTATCCAATGGATAGTTGTATCTTTTTTCCCACCGTGTGCGGAAAACCATGTCATTTGTCGTTTTGCGTAGCGCCAAATCGCAGTGATTGATTTTTGCTCAAATTCTTTGCGGCTCATCATGCCTTTTATATACGCGTACGCATACCAATAGTGCAAACCGAATTCTTTGAATCGCTGTTCGGAAATGCCTGCGCGTACGAGCATGTGTACTTCATCAAGTAATCCCGCTTTAAACCATTGGTTGAACCGTTTTGTAATTGCGGAGTGCAATATAGTCCGCTCTTTTGCAATTCCTAAAAATAAGCAGTCAAAAAGTTTTGCGCCGCGCGTAAGTTTTGCTTGGACATGCGATTGCGCGATTTCAATTGCGCGTATCAGGCGCCGGGGGTTATGTGAGTCAATGGTTTTGACGCGCTCCGGGTCATATGTTTTCAATAATGCGAATAGTTGCAAAGGTGTTTTTTTCTCAAGCTGTTTTCGCAACCGAAGATTCGGTTTTGCTTTTGGGAATATCAAATTGTCAGTAACTGCCTGAACCCAAAACCCGGTTCCGCCTACTAAAATTGGAAGCTTGCCCTTTTTCGCTATGGCCTTAAGCAATGGGATAGCTTTGCGTTTGTATTGCTCGGCGCTGAAGGATTGTTTGGGGTTGCGGAATGCAAGCAGATAATGCGGAATACCCGCCATTTCTTTTTGTGTAATCATACCAGACCCGATTGTAAGGCCTTGGTATATTTGGCGCGAATCAGCTGACACGATTTCTGCGCCAAATTGCTTAGCGAGTTTGATTGCAAGCGATGATTTGCCTGACGCAGTGGGGCCAACAATAACGACAAGGGGAATTAATCTATTTTTTTTCGATTGTTTTTTCAGCATACAAGAATTGTAACATGAACAAAATAATCAAATCCTGAATCTTGAAACTTGAATCTTGAAACTTGGAACCTGAATCTTGAAAAAGTGTAAAAGTCAAAGCGAAAAATGCAAAACGAGGAAGCGTAAAATGTAAAACGAGGAAGCGTAAAATGTAAAACGCAAAACGAAAAACAAAGAAGCGTAAAATGCAAAACGAGGAAGCGTAAAATGTAAAACGAAAAACGAAAAATAACGATTCAAAACCTAAAATAGATTTAAAAAAGTGGCGCTATGTTGACCCAGCATCACCCAGCACCATTTTTGCTGCGGCAAAACGGCAAAAGTGGCTTCGGATTGACCCAGCACCACTTTTGCTGTGGCAAAAGTGGTGCTGGGTTGACGTTTAAGGGTATTTTTCATACAATGGTGTAAGAAAATAGTTGTTTTGACGTCTTAATAAGTAAGGAAAGAGGAGAGCGCAGATACGAAGTATACGGCTGAAACATAATGCAAGGAACGTCATATGTTCCGAAAGTGTTTTTTCGAGTTTTCATGCATACTAAATGGTATGGAACAACTGGTCAGATAATTGAAGAATTTCGAGTTCCGCCCGGCAAGAGAATGCGGTGTTTTTGCGTGGCGTTTTGTATGCGTTGCATACGCGCATTCAAAAGCATAGCATAACGTCATTTTCTTTCTTGGCGGGGCAAGAAAGTCGTTGCTTGTCTCGGAATAATTCCTTAAGGGATTATTTGCGGAGTTTTACACAGTTCGGCTCCTGCTGATTGGCAGGGTACCGGGATAAGGTCGATCGTTATTGATTGCCGCAAATGAACGTCAAACGTTCCATGGCCATCAATGCGAACACCGGCATAACGAATGAAGAGAACTCCTCGGATAATGAATAACAAAAAATTAATTCATTCAAAATGGCTAAAAAACTTGTTGCATTTTTGTTAGCTGTCGTGGTTGCTGTTTCCATTTCAGGAGGCAGCGTATCAGCCGTGACAATTGACGAATTGCTCGCACAGATTGCAGCGCTGCGAGCACAGATTTTGGCGTTGCAAGCACAGCAACAGGGAACCGGCTCAACATGCTTAACCAAAGATTTGAAGTACGGCATGAAAGATGACGAAGTCAAGGTTTTGCAGGGTTGGTTGAGCGTTTCGCCGCAATCAGGATGGTTTGGTCCTTTGACCAAAGCAGCGGTGATTACGTACCAAAAGGCAAATAGCATTACTCCTGCAGTTGGATATTTCGGGCCAATTACCCGCGCATCCGCAAATGCGAAGTATTGCGTAAGCGCCAGCCCGAGTCCGAGCGTATCTCCTGTTCCAGCAGGTTCGGTTTCCATTGCATTGTCTCCAGAAACCCCAGCAGCAGGTACATTCGTTGCCGATACTATTTCAGCAGACGGTGCGCAGGCATTGGTTCCAGTATCCGCGTTTCGCTTTACTGCCCCAGCAGCCGGCGCAGTTAAAGTGACTAAGGTTATTGTAACCCGCACTGGCATCGCAGCTGATGCAGATATCTCAAACATGTACTTGTTTGTTGACAGCGTGAAGGTCGCAGAATCACCATCTGTTTCCTCAGCGAAATCAACCTTTGTGAACTCGTCAGGAATCTTTACGATTCCGGCAGGAACATACAAGGATGTGGTGGTGAAAATTGACCTTGCAAACGGAGTCACGTCTGGAAAGACTTTCCAGTTCGGCATTGTTGCAGCTTCAGATATCACATCTGACGCAACTGTCATTGCAGGAACTTTCCCCATGACCGGGAATGTGTTCTCAGTGGCAACCGTTACTGACTTGGGCAAAATGACCATTGCGTCAGTTGCTCCAGCCAGCAACACGACCGTTGACGCAGGCACATTGGCATACGAAGCATGGCGCTTCTCAGCCACGGGCGCAGACCAACCAATTGATGTTTCATTCGTGAAATTCACCGTGGTTGGTACAGCGGATTACGATTCACTGCAAAACTTGAAGTTGTATGTTGACGGCGTGCAAGTTGGGACAACCGTCGCATTGATGGATTCCAACAAGACAGTCACTTTTGACTTGTCAGCAGCCCCTGTACACTTCGCTTCAGGCCAGGTAAAAACCTTTGCAGTGCGCGTAGACGTAGTGAAGGGTTCAAGCCGCAACTTCTATTTTGAAGTTGCAAATGGCTCCGATTTCGTAGCAAAGGATGCAACCTATGGATTGTATTTGAAGACCAACCAGCAAAACGTATTCACGTTGATCAAATCAGCGGGAACCGTTTCCATTAATACTGGCATATCAGTTTCAACGAAATCAACCAGCTCTCCGAGCGGAGCAGTTACGGCAAACGCAATCAATGTGAAGCTTGCAGAGTGGGATGTGAAAGCAAGCGGTGAGGACATCCGCGTTTCAACGTTGGGTGCAACTTACGCAGGAACGCACACCATCAATAACGTCTATATGACGATTGATGGAACGCAGTACGGCACCAAGGCCGGGACCGTTGCAAATACTGCTACGCAGGCGTTCAATGGTTCATACATCTTTACTGCAGGAGCGACCAAGAAAGTCGCGATTTACGCAGACTTGACCAGCGCGGTCGTGAGTGGGGATAGTGTCCTGTTCACCTTGGCGCTTGGAGCAGGCAATGGTGTGTTGCAAACCAGCGGCACTGGTGTGAACGTCCCAACTGGGGCCGTTGCCGCAAATACATTGTCCGTTTCCGCGGGCACTGTGTCTGCTTCCAAGAACAGTTCTATTGGGAACATCAGCACAGTTGTAGGCGCAACCAATATCTTGGTCGGGTCATGGCTTATCACTGCTCCAACTGACCAGGGAGTTAAAGTGAATGGCGTGACGATCGTAGATAACGGGAATGCCGTTGGATTAGGAGATGCCTTTGACCAGTTGACTATGTGGTCAAGCGGCACGCAGTATGGGCAAACCATTAGCGCGCCGTCTGCGTCTGTTGGCGCATCTGCTATATTCAGTCTTGGTACCCAGTTGCCAATTGCCGCAGGTCAAACCATTCAGGTTGACTTGAGGGCAAATATCTTGAGCAACGCAAGTACTGATGAATGGGCAGGCGGCGCAGAAGACGCAGTGGAAATTAGCTCTATTGACGCAACCGGCAATGTCACGAATAGCGCTGTTACCTTTGCTGCTGCATCTCCAGGGCAATTATTGACCTTGAAAACAGAAGCAACATTGACTATCGCAGCTGAAACCATCCCAACCATGCCTGACTCCAGTTATCTTGTAGCTGGCGATACATTGGTAACGTTGGGAGCGTTCCGTTTCACAGCAGATAACACGGAAAATGTTTTGGTGACGAGAGTTGTCGTGGAGGAAACCGGCGCGGCAGATGTTCCTGGCAACTTCAAGAACATCAAGTTGTTTGTTGGCGGCGTTCAGGTTGGAGCAACTGCACCAGCATTTGTTGATGCAGCATCCAACACTGTCACCTTCTCAGATGCAGCTGGCTTGTTTACCGTTCCAAAGAACGATTACAAGGCCTTGGTCGTGAAGGCAGACATGACAGACAAGACCAATGCGACATTCGGTGATGCAGGCAAAGAAATGAAAGTTTCTATTTACTTTGCCAATGGCGTATCCACAGACACAACGAACATTTCCGCCAAGGGTTCAACCTCTGGCGCCTATGCTAAGTTGGCAGGCGGAGACGCGTACTTGAATGGCAGCGCTATGACGTTTGTGCGGTCCAAACCGCTATTCGCATACGTTGCTCCTTCAAGCACGACATTGGTCCCGGGCACCATGGAAGTATTGCGCTTCCGTGTCACTGCCCACTCGGATGACGACGTCAAGTTCCTCGGAACAACGGCATCGAGCAACATCCGATTAACCGTGTTGGCAGGAAAGGCGGCTTCCACTGGAACCGTTGAACTGTACGATGCGTCAAACAACGCATTGTTGTCACAACAGCCAGGCGCATCGTTGGCAACAGCTGACTTCGTTGCGCTTGACTTCGCGACATCAACACAAACCATGATTATTCCAGCGGGTACAACCAAGGAATACTATGTGATGGCTGACTTGAGCACATTCGGCGCGCTTGGCAATTCATTCCAATTGAAGATTGCCAACGCAGCAGATGATATAAGCTTCAATGACAGCTCGGCAGCAGGCGCAGATATTTCTGCAGCAAACTACGTCAATGTAGGGTTGCCAATCACTGGTGCGATCTTTGTGAAACCGTAAAGTTTTCTCATTGGTTCGTATCAGGAAACCAAAAACCCCCGCAAAGGGGGTTTTTGGTTTCCTGATTTATTATAAGACGCTGATTATAAGACGCTGATTAATGCGGATATAGCTGATTTATGCTGATTTTGGCTGATTATAAGACGCTGATTAATGCGGATATAGCTGATTTATGCTGATTTTGGCTGATTATAAGACGCTGATTAATGCGGATATAGCTGATTTATGCTGATTATATGGACGCTGACTGGCGATTGT
>Ga0100401_1001852_pt1 | contig 16917 bp, 13 predicted proteins | sample CryGeymeta201525_FD_80421 | JGI IMG/M metagenome (GOLD analysis project Ga0100401, IMG submission 80421) | Groundwater microbial communities from Crystal Geyser aquifers in Utah, USA - Crystal Geyser metaG 2015-25 | ecosystem: Environmental > Aquatic > Deep subsurface > Groundwater | place: USA... | reverse complement strand
TCGAGTTGTTGCTTCTTATTGAGGTCAGGACGCGTTTCGAGGACGGCGAGGAGGTTGTCGAGCACGCTGAGCTTGCGAAAGACGGACTCTTCCTGAGGAAGGTAGCCGAGACCGAGTCGGGCGCGGCGATGCATCGGCAGGCGCGAAATATCCTGAGTGCCGAAGTGGACGGAGCCAGCATCGGGAGGGACAAGTCCGGCAATCATGTAGAAGGAGGTGGTTTTCCCGGCACCGTTCGGGCCGAGCAATCCGACGATTTCGCCGGGGGCGACGCTGAGCGTGACGTTGTCGACAACCGCACGTCCGGCGTAGCATTTGCGCAAGCCGTCGGCGACGAGCAACGGTTCTGGAATGGGCATTGGAGAAACCATCGGATTATTTCTTCTTCTGTTTGCTGGCGTCGATGAAGCCCTCAGAGTTGCCGACGAATGAGGCGTCGCCGGTTTCCACATTGATGCGGATGTAGCCGTTTGGATCGACGACGCGACCGCTGGCAGTGTCCGAAATGATCCAAGGCTGGCCGCCACGGAGAATGACTTCGTTGGTTTTGAAGTCGAAAACGATCTGGCGGCCGGAAGCTTTGGCGCTCTTGTCGCCGGGCTTGGTCTTGATCTTCTCCACAACGATGGTGCCGGTGGCGATGATCTTTGAAGGATCACCGAACTTCGCACCGCCGAGCAGTTTGCCCGCTTCCTTTTCGTCGACCTTTTTGGGCCCTGCGGCTTCGCCTTCCTTCTTCGGCTGCTTTTCGAGGAAGACTTTGACTTCGTCGGCACCTGTTAGGGTGAACTGCGGGTGGGTGGCTTTGACGTTTTTAAGGAAGACAAGCAGTCCGGCTTTCGAGTCGAAATAGATGCCGTCTTCCGCGCTGAAGGAGGCGGTCTGTTTGGTGTTCGGACCTTCGGGATCAGGAACTTTGGTTTTCAGATCGGGAATGGCTCCGTTTGGTAAGTCGATGGCGGCATTGCGGAGAAACTTGCCGAGGGTTTCGTTGGCCTTGTCGGCTTGCGCGGTCGATTTTTCGATACTCGCTTCCGCCTCTTTCGCGGCGGCATCCGCTTCCGTCTTCTTGGAGGCAGCAAGGTTGTCGAGACCCTTGAGTTGCTGGTCGTCGAGTTTGTTCAGGCCTTCAGCGGGCGCACTTGCGGCGGCGATCATGGCACCGGCGATGAGCGAGCGTTGCTTGGGAGTGGATTTCATGGAAGTGCGGGTATCGATGAGGGTGGTGGCGTAGGCCGGGCCATGGAGGAAGCCACGCGATTTCTTCAGTTCATAAACGAGGCCGGTGCCCTTTAGATTCAATTCATCGGAAACCAACGAGACGGGGTCCTTGGAGCGCAGGATTTTCTGGTCCACCACGCTGGCGGTTTCGAGGTCGATCCTGCCTTTGGGACTACGATCGGGGTTGTAGAATTCGATGCGGAGCGATTCGGCATTGATGAGGTCTTCATTGATCATCGTCAGCTTCGCGGCGCGCATCACCGAAGTGAGGCGTTTGGATTCGTCGTATTGAGGCATCGTCACGCCCTGAAGGATACTGCCCTCGATGAGCATCTTCATCGCCGGGAGACCTTCGTCCTTGTCTTCTTCCTCCAGCTCGTTGAGCGGATTGATCATTTGGGCTCCGACGCTGGTCGCGAGGCCAAGCGACAGCGCTGCCAGCCACGGGCGGAGGCGGATCGAAGGGGCTGGTGAGGAGGAAATCACAAGGGTGAATCAAGCGCCGTGGGCGGCGTGATGGACGGCAACGAGATTGACGATCAGGTCTTCGAGAAACTCGAGCGGGATTTGGTTTGGTCCATCGGAAAACGCGTTGGCGGGGTCCGAGTGGGTTTCCATGAAGAGTCCGTCGATGCCGGTGGCAATGGCGGCGCGGGCAAGGACGGGAGCGAGTTCTCCGTCGCCGCCGGTGGTGCCGCCGAGTCCGCCCGGACGCTGCACCGAGTGGGTGGCGTCGAAGATGACCGGGATGCCTTCCTTGCGGATCCAGTAGAGCGAGCGCATGTCGGCGACGAGGTTGTTGTAGCCGAAGGTGGTGCCGCGCTCGGTGATGAAAAACGAGTGGCAATCGAAGGCTCGCATCTTGTCGGCGATGTTGATGGTGTCCCACGGGGCAAGGAACTGGCCTTTCTTGACGTTGACGGCGCGACCGGTTTTCGCGGCGGCTTCCAACAGGTCGGTCTGGCGGCAGAGGAAGGCGGGGATTTGAAGGAGGTCGACGTATTCGGAGGCGATCTCGGCTTGTTCGGCAGTATGGACGTCGGTGGTGACGGGCACGCCGAGTTCTTTGCCGATGGCGCCGAGAATCTTGCAGCCTTCTTCTACACCCGGGCCGCGGAAAGAACCCACGGATGTGCGGTTGGCCTTATCGTAGGAGGCTTTGAAAATGAAGGGGATGCCGGTGTTGTCGGCGATTTCCTTGACGGAGCGGGCCATTTCCCAAGCGAATTCTTCGGATTCGAGAGCGCAGGGCCCGAGGATGAAAATGGGAAGCGGGCCGCCGACGGGGACGGAGCCGATTTGGAAGGGTTCGAAGTGCATGATGTGGGAAGAGGCGGTGTTAGGCGGATGCTTTATCGAAGAGCGGGCGCAGGTTGGTGAGAGCGGTGTGGAGGAGGCGTTCCTCTTCGCTGGTCAGATTGCCTTCGGTTTTGATTTCGAGCATCTCCAGCGAATCGATCACCGACTGGGCGGCGCGCAGATTGACCTGCTTTTCGCCGGTGGCGGGATTCGGGAGTTGGCCGAGGAAAAATCCGGCGTTTTGCGCTTGGAGGAGGACAAAGTCGTTGAACCGGGGATCGGCGGAGGGCATGGGGAAAAGAGACCAGATTTCAGCGGTCAGAGACCAGACTGAAATAGAGGAGGATCGATTTTCGAGGCGTTGTAGGCGTTGTAGGCGTGTCTGGTGGCCCCGGCGAGGCGTGCGAACTCGTCGCGCCACGGGCGGTCTGTGGTGTTCAGGCGGAGCTCGGAAAATCCTTGATGGCCTGGAAACCGAGCGAGCCAGCCGCGCCGCGGAGTCGGTGGACCACGCGCTTGAGCTCGTCGCGGGCGTGGTCACAGGCAGTGAGCACCACCAGTGGTAGTTCGGGGCGCTGTTGGTGAAAATGCTCGAGGAACTCCAAGCCATTTCACGAAAGAAAACGGCTCCGTCTCCTTGTCCTGTCGCTTGGGTGGCTTCTCCTGGGGAGAAGTTATGATGAAAAGATATGATCAGACCGCCTTGGTTCCTTATGGGATGGCGCACGGATTCATGATTTTTTAACCGACTCGCTCATTGAACGTTCCTGATAATAGATGCTATGGTGCGATGGTAAATGCTTGAACTTTCTTGGTATTTAATGTTGATGGAAGGCATGTCAAATTCAGCTGAAGAAGGGGGAGGCAAGGTGCTTTTGATCGAGGATAATGACGAGTTCCGTATGCTTCTCGGTCGGCTGCTGTCACTTGAAGGATTCGGCGTCCACGCGGTTGAGACTGGCGACAAGGCGATCGAGGCCCTGCGGCACCAGCATTTTGATCTGATCCTGACCGACTTGATCGTGCCTGGTCTCGAAGGTATTGAGATCATTCTGACGGCCCGCGGGCTGGCCCCTGAGACGAGGATCATTGCGATGTCCGGTGGTGCGATGAATGGCGGGCACGACTATCTGCCGCTGGCCGAAAAAATGGGGGCTGCCGCAGTGCTCCAGAAGCCGTTTGACCGAGCCCAACTGGTGGAGACGATCAGCCGGGTGATGGGGGCTGCCTGAGATTTTCGGTGGCGTCCCGTTTGGCCTTGAGCTCCGCAGCCACTGCGGTCAGGAGCTTCTCGGAATTGTAAGGTTTGGTTAGAAAATGCGTCACTCCCGGGTGTGCTTTTAGAATTCCTTCGCCATGGGATGAGACCCCGCTGGCGACGATGATCGGGAGGTTGGGGGCGATCCGATGCAATGCCTTGATCATCGTTGGCCCATCCATGATGGGCATCATCACGTCGGTCAGGACGACGTCGATCTCCTGTTGGTTTTTGACGAAAAGCGAGAAGCCATCGGCACCATCTGAGGCGGTAAGCACGCGGTAGCCGAAGGCCTCCAAAGTCAGCTTCGTGATTTGGCGGATGGATTTTTCGTCGTCGACCACCAGCACCGTCTCACCGTGGCCGTGCTGTTGAAGTTTTTCCATTGGCTGGCCTTTTTCGGTGGGGGTGCTTGCTTCTGCGGGCAAGTAGATGCAGAAGTGGGTTCCATTGCCCGGTTCACTCTCCACTCTGATGAAGCCGTGGTGGCTTTTGACGATGGCAAGCGAGGTAGAAAGTCCGAGTCCGGTGCCGGCCCCGACCTCCTTGGTGGTGAAAAATGGGTCGAAGATTTTTTCGATAATCTTCGGCGGTATGCCTTCTCCTTGGTCGGTGACTTCGATCAGGATGTGCGGGCCTGGCGTGGCCTCGACATTTAGCGCCGCGTATTGCTCATCGATGGTGAAGTTCGTGGCCCGGATCGCGATCGCGCCGCCGTCGGGCATTGCGTCGCGAGCGTTGACACAAAGGTTGAGCAGGACTTGGTGAAGCTGGGTGGGATCGGCTTGCAGTCCCCAGAGATTGGGATCCGTTTGGATTTCCATCCGGATGTTCTTGGGGAAGGTATCTCGCGTGATGTGGGCAATGTCGTCGATCAGCTGCTTGATGCTGACTTCGACGCGCTGGCCGTCCATTCCTCGGGCGAAGGAGAGCACTTGGGCGACCATCTCCGAACCGCGCTTGGCGCTGGTTGCGATGGTGTCGAGGATTTCCCGGTCCGCTGGGTCCTCGATGGTGAGGTTTAGGAGGTCGATTGACATGACAATCGGCGCGAGCATGTTGTTGAGGTCGTGCGCGATGCCGCCGGCCAGGGTGCCTAGGCTTTCCAAGCGCTGGGCGCGGAGGAACTGCTGTTCGAGTTGCTTGCGATCGGTGATGTCGGTGTTGATCGAGAGAATTGAGCGAGGGTTGCCGTCGTCATCGCAGACGAGGCTCCAGCGGCCCTCGATGGTCAAGGTTTCGCCTTCCTTGTTTTTTTGCTGAAGTTCGCCGATCCATTCGCCGGTCTGAAGGGTGATTTCGGTGGCGGCGAGGAATGCTTCCGGTTCGTCGTAGAGCAGGTTCTCGATCGAGCGTCCGAGGGCCTCTTCTGAGGTCCAGCCGTAAAGGCGTGCGGCGCTTTGGTTCCAGTAGAGGACCCGGTTTTCCAAATCGAGCACGAGGATGGCATCCTGTGCCTTGTCCAAGAGGGTGGCCTGCTCGCGTAGCTTGTTCTCGGATTGCTTGCGCTCGGAGATGTCGGTCATTCCACCGATCATTCGCACGGCGATGCCCTCGGAGTCGCGGATGAGGCGGCCGCGGTCGGAGACGTGGGCGTAGCTGCCATCGCTGCGGCGGAAGCGATACTCGTCGGTCCAGAAATCGTCGCTACCGGCTAGGACTGACTGAAGGCTTGTGTCCACACGCTCACGATCATCCGGGTGAAGGTGGTCCCTCCAGTGGTCGTGAGCGATCGGGGTTTCTTCCAACTCGTGCCCGTAGTATTTGATGAATCCTTCGTTCCTCCAAACGGAGTTATCGCGAAGATCCCAGTCCCAGATGGCGTCGTTGGTAGCGCTTGAAAGCAAGCGAAAGCGCTCCTCGCTGATGGCGATTTTCTCACGGTTGAGGCGTGCTTCCGTGACATTCTGGAGGTAGATGGCGATGCCCTCGACGGAGGGGTAGACACGGATGTCGAACCATTTTTCGAGCGAGGGGAAATTCTCCTCGAAGGCGACGGTGATGTTTTCCGTGAGTGCTCGGCCGAGTTTTTCGAGGAAGTGGGGACTGAGGATGTCAGAGAGTTCTTGTTTCAGATCGCGACCGATGGCGTCGTCCCCGAGCTTCAATTGCTTTTCGGCCTCACGGTTGAGGTAGGTGATCTTCCAGTCGCGATTGATGGTGATGAAGGCGTCGGTGATGCTCTCCAAGGTGGCGGTAAGGCTGCGGGCCAGCGCGGCCGCGTCTTCTCGCAGTTGGCGGGTCTGGTGGACATCGATGCCGGTGCCGAACCAGCGGGTGATACGGCCTTCTTCATCCCGGATTGGATGGGCTTCAACCCGTATCCAGCGGTACCCCTCGCTGGTGCCGAAGCGAATGCGGTATTCGATGCGATAGTCACAGCCATTCGATACACAATACTGCCACTCTTCGAGGCAGGATTCTCGGTCGGCGGGGTGAAGGTAGTCCATCCAGGTCTTTCCGAGCTCGCTTGAAGATGGGATTCCGGTATTTCGATAGAAGACTTGGTTGGCGTAGTCGACCACGCCCTCTGAACTGGCGGTCCAGACGACGATCGGCATGGATTCGGCGAGTTGGCGGAAGCGTTCTTCACTGGCCAGCAGTGAGGCGTGCTCATCCAGTCGCTCGAAATGGGTGCGCAGTATTTCCGCCACCGAGTCGATCAGGGTTCTTTCCTCTTCGAGGAAAGGCCCTTCGTCGGCATCCGGATGCTGCCCGCTGTAGACGAGTTGTAATGATCCATTCGTACCGCAGCAGGTCGCGAACTTTGCATTCATCACCCAGCGGGAGTGGGGGTCGAACCTTTCCGAAACGGCCTCCTGATCTCCGAATTGGATTCGAGCTCCGGCCGTCTCAGGGTGCTGCAAGGCGTCTGGAATCAGATCGGCGATCGCCTGCAAGAGCCGCTCCGGGGAGTAAGTTTCATGGCGAAGGAGATTTGTCACTTCGTGCAGGATGTGGAGCTCTTTGACCTTGTGGTTCAGAGCTTGGATCAGTTCTCGGCGCTCGATTTCCTGCTGCTTGCGCTCGGTGATTTCGCGCTGGATCGCGATGAAATGAGTCGCTCTGCCGTCCTCACCAGTAACCGGAGAGATCTCAAGCTCTACCCAGAATTCACGACCGGATTTGGTGTAATTGATCAGTTCTTCTCGGATCGTTTTGCCTGCGGCCAAGCTTTTTTGGATCCGATCGAGTGCTTCCCGCTGACTATTGTCGCCTTGGAGCATGCGCGGAGTCTTGCCGAGCGCGTCTTCGCGGGTGTATCCAGTCTGTCGGACGAAGGCTTCGTTGACGTAAACGATTCGCGGTCCCGGGGGGCTGATTGGATCGGCTTCGGTGATGATTACAGAGTCCTCGATGTGGGCCACGCAGCTTTCCAGCAAGCGGAGCTGGTGTTGGGCCTTGTGGTTGGCGGTCACGTCGTGGCAGCTCACGGTCAGGCCTGAGCGGGCCGGGTGAATCCGCACGGCTAGCCAGCGACCGCTTGGTTGGTGCTGGAACTCAAACGTTTTTGCGTCGCCCTGAACCGCCTCCTGGATGTTGGCGAGAAAGGTTTCGCTACCTTCGAATCCGCAGGCATCCTCAATCAGCGCACCTTCAGGAAACGGTCCGGGTTTCAGGAAGAGCGTCCGAGCTTCTTCGTTTGCGTGGACGATCCGATGCTCGGCATTGAGGACGATGAAAGCGTCACTGATGTTGGAAATCGTGTCGTGCAGGGCTTTGCGCGACAGTCTCAGATCAAGCGTCGCCATCACCTTGCGGGCAAGGATTTCGAGTGCGTCTCGCTGGGCATCGGAAATTTCGCGAGGCTGGAAATCTAGCACGCAGAGGGTTCCCAGCGCATGGCCCTCGCGGGTTGCCAGCACCGCTCCTGCGTAGAAACGGAAGTGCGGGCTTCCGCTGACCCAGGGATTCTCCCGGAACCGTGAGTCGAGCGTGGCATCCGGCACGACCAGCGGCTCCTTCTGGAGGATCGTCGTTTTGCAGATGGCGTGGTCGATTGGGGTCTCCCGGATGTCGATCCCCAGTGCGGATTTGAACCACTGGCGGTCTCGATCGACCAGGCTGATGAGAGCCACCGGGGTGCCACAGATCTGGGCGGCCAACTGGGTGAAATCGTCGAAATCCGCCTCGGCAGGCGTATCCAGAATTTCGTAGTGGTAGAGGGCTGCGAGGCGGGCAAGTTCCGTGTTGGAAGGTAAGTGACTCATGAGATCCCGGAAGGTCGAGGACGACTTGGAAGTCTAGCAGGATCCATGCTGCCCTTAAATACCAAAATCAGACGCGCGTGGGCAAATCGTGCAGCCCCAAGGACCAAGGTAGTTCATCGCCGGCAGGCTGCTATCCTTTTACTGAGCGGTAGGCGAGCCAGGCGCTGAGGGTGGCGCAGAGGGCTGTTAGAAGGGCTAGGGCGGCAATCCAGGCTAAGGTGACGAGGGGGGAAGCTTGTTGGGGAAGAGCGGGGAGGATGGAAACGATGGCGGCGGTAAGGCCGATGAGCAGGGCGGCGAGAATAAGAGTGCGGACTTCCTTGGTGATGAGGCTGCGGGTGATCTTCTTTGAGATGCCAATGGCTTGGAGCATGGCGAATTCGTCTTTTCGCTCGGCAAGGTTGCGGGCGGTGACGAGCCCGAGGCCGGCGCTGCCGAGGATGACGCCGAGTCCACCGAGGATGTTGAAGATGGAGATGTAGGTGTTTTCGACACTGTGGAAGGCGGCGATGCGTTCGGCGGTGGGGGTGACGGTGGCACCGAGATCGGTGAGGGATTTTTGCAAAGTAGCACGGGCTTCAGTGGGCGGGGTGCTGGTCCCGGCGAGGAAGAGACGGTAGCCGGGGGAGCTGGGATAGTGTTCGAGGAAGCGGGACTCATCGACGATAAAGCTTCCTTGGAAGACGGATTCGGTGAGGGTTCCGGCGATTTCTACTAGGAACGGCCTGCCTTGGTCGTCGGTGTATTCGATGGTGTCGCCGAGCTTCTTTTTGAGGACCCAGAGGAGAGTGGTTTCGTCGATGAAGGCGGGGAGGGGCGCGCTCCGCGCGCCGGTTATTGGGGGGAGACTTAGGGGCTGTGCGGTATGGGGGGTGGGTTGCTTTTGCTCCGGGGCGAGCTGAAGCTCGCGGTCCGTTTGAGGCTGGGGTTGATCGGGCGCGACAGCGTCGCGCGGTCCGGTTCGGAGGGATGACCAACTGGGATCGATGCCGTCGGCGGTGGATTTGATGGTGAAGCGGCCTTCGAGCTTTGAGGTATCGGTGGCGAGGAGGCGGGGCTTGGCGACGGAGTTGAGGTTGAAGCAGGAGGCGTCGTCGCCGCTGCCGATGCGGATGGGGAGGAGTTCCTTGATGGCGTCGTCTTGGAACTCGAACTTGCCTGAGGGGAGTCTTGTTAGAGGGTTGGATGTTTCGATCCAGGTGCCGTAGCCGCCGGTGCCGCTGGCGGGGTTTTGCCAGTCGCCGACCCCGTGCTTTTGGAAAGAGGTGACGGAGACGACGAGGAAGATGGCGGAGGCGAGGGTGCCGATGGCGACGAGGGAGCGGGTCGGGCGGCGTGCGAGGTTGAGGCGGGCGAGATTACCCGGAGCGAGACGCTCCTCGCACTGACTGGAGCGGGACGCTCCAGCCACGCGCTGACTTGCTTTCCAGAGGGAGAGGCCGGCGATGAGGAAGGCGAAGCCGGAGAGAAAGAAGGCGGATGAGGGGCCGAGTTGTTTGGAGGCGGCGAGGGAGGTGAGGCCGATGAGGGTGAAGGTGATCGCGATCCAGCGAGGGCGGCTGCTTTTGAGGGTGGGCGGGATTTCTTCGCTGCCGGAGGTGAGGCGGAGAGAGGCGGTTTGTTTGGATTGCTTGCGGGTGGTGAACCAGATGGTGGCCATCATGAGGATGATGAATCCGATGATGCCGCCGATGATGGAAGTGGGGGCGGCGTGGAATTGGAAGAGCCGCTCGCCACTGGTGGACCAGATTTTTTCGAGGAAAAGGAGCAGGCCGCGGGTGTAGGTGAAGGCGAGGGCGGTGCCTAACAGCGCGCCGAGGGTGATGACGACGAGGCCTTCGGCGAGGCGCCAGTGGAGGATCTTTTTGGCGGGGATGCCGACGGCTGTTAGAAGGCCGGACTCGGTGTTGCGCTGTTCCACGTTGAAGCGGAAGAGCATGGCGGTGAGGGCGACGGCGGCGAGGATGAGGAAGAAGGACATGCTCAGGAAGAGGCTGGCGATGTCGACGGGGGAAGAGGCGGCGCGATTGGCTTCGGCGGCGAGGTTCTGGGTTTGGAGGCCGGCGTCAGTGGGCGTCAGGGTGGCGAGGAGTCGCGCGTTGGTCGACAGGGCGAGAACGCCCTTGCTCCTGTAGGCGGTGCTGCTGCCCCAGCGGTTTTGCCAGAGTTGGGCGGCAGCGGTGTGGGTGATGAAGGCTTTGGGGGTGGCGCGGTGGTCGTCCCAGTAGGTTTCGTCTTTGTTGCGGATGCGCGACATGTCGAGCGGGAGTCCGCTTTCCCAGTCGGCATTATCTTCGGCTTCGGCGATGCCGGGGAAGTCGGGGACCCAGAGTTTGTCGGCGGCGAGGCCTTCGAGGGGGGCGATGGTGCGGACGGTGAACTCGGCGTGCTCTTCGATGAGGACGTTGCTTTTACCAAGAACGTAGTAGCTCAGTTTGACGGTGTCGCCGGGCTTGGCGTTGAGGTCTTCGGCTTCCCAGGAGTTGAGGATGATTTCGTGGTCCTTGAGGTCGTCGGGAAGGAAGGGGGCGAGGGTGGGGTCGGCACCGGTGACCATGGAGTAGGGGGTTTCGCGGTCGTTGGCGGCGATGGTGTTGACGAGGTAGGTCAGGGTGGGTTTGGCGTCCGGGAAGGTGCGGCGGATTTTTTCCTCGATGGCGGGGGGGAGAAAGATGCGCTCGGTGCGGATCTCGGTGGCTTGAGCGAGGGGGATGTCTTTGAGAGTGATGCCGTAGTCGGCGAGTTGGGCGCTGGTTTTGACTTTGGAGGCAAGGTCTTCGTCGAGGGAGAGGATGAGGTTGGCGCGGTTCGGGTGCTCGATCGCCTCGGCGAGGGTTTCGAGGGGGAGGAAGACTTTGGGGGCAGGGAGTTGGGTGGCGGCGAGGCTGAAGCGGCCGAGTTCGTTGTCTGTTAGAATGCGTGAGACTTTGCCGCGGATGGTGATGAGTTCGTTTTCACCATCGGCGAGGGGGGCGTCGCCGGAGACGAGGCCGGGTTTGCGGAGGCGGATGATGAGGGTGTCGCCGGACGTGAGGTCGAGGGTGTGGGCGAGTTGTTGGTTGATGGCCCAATTGTCTTTGGAGAGCTGGGGGGCTTCCATTTTGGAAGGGGCGAAGGACCAGAAGCGGGTGTCGACGCCGAGGAGGTCGACTTGGCCGGTGGAGCGGCCGCTGGGTTCGTTGACTTGGCCGCGGAGTTGGAGGACGGCGGCGCTGGTGTCGTCGATGTCGCTGGCGAGTTGCGAGCGGAAGAGGTTTTCGCCGCCGACGAGGATGAGCTTGGTTTTGCCGGTCCGTTGCTCGGCGATCTGGCGGAGGGTGGATTTGACGGAGTCGCCGGCGAAGAGGGCACCGAGGAGGACCATCGTGCCGAGGGCGGAGCCGAGGAGGACGCCGAGGTAGCCGCTGCGGTGGTGCTTGAGGCCGCGGAGGATGAAGGACCAGGAGGTCATGACTCGTGGAGTTGGCCGTTGCGGAGTTCGAGGGTGCGGCCAATGCGTTTGGCGAGGGCTTGGTTGTGGGTGACGACTAACAGAGTGACTTTTTGGTCGCGGTTCAGGTCGAGGAGGAGGTCGGCGATGGTGTCGGTGGAGGAGGGATCGAGGGAGCCGGTGGGTTCGTCGGCGAGGACGAGGCTTGGTTTGTTGATGAGGGCGCGGGCGACGGCGGTGCGGAGTTTTTCGCCTCCGGAGAGTTGCCAAGGGAGGTGGTTGAGGCGGTGTTCGAGGCCGACTTTGGTGAGGAGCTCGCGGGCTCGTTGTTCGGTTTCGGCGGCTGGTTCCTGCCAGTCGCCGGCGAGGCGGGGGACGAGGACGTTTTCGAGGACCTTGAGTTGGGGGAGGAGGTAGTGTTGCTGGAAAACGAAGCCGAGGGAGTGGTTGCGGAAGTGGGTGGCCTCGTCGGTGCTGAGGGTGGCGATGTCTTGGCTGCCGATTTTGATGGAGCCGGAAGTGGGGCGGTCGAGGGCACCGAGGAGGTTGAGGAGCGTGGTTTTTCCGCTGCCTGAGGGGCCGATGATGGAGGCGGCTTCGCCGTCGGCGAGGTTGAGGGTGAGGTCTTTGAGGACTTCGATGGTTTCGCCGGGGGTTTCGAAGGATTTGGTGATGTTGGTGGCGGAGATCATGCGGAAATTGGGGACAACGAAATGGCGCGAGAGGACGCGAAATTTATTGAGGAAGAATTTGGACCACGGAAGGCACGGAACTGAAATGAGGTGATTTGGTGACGGCGCGGCTGGGTTTGGGGTTTCAGGGCGGACTAAAGTCCGCGCTCCGTTAGGTGATGACGGTCCAGCGTTTGGCTTTTACTTCGAAGGTGGGGAGGGAGTTGGGGGGTGCAACTGAAACGGGGATGCGGAGGCTGAAGGTGGAGCGGAGTTTTTGGGCGAGAGCGGCGGCGGTTTCCTTGGAGGCTTCCACTTTGAGGCGGAGCTCGGGGAGGGACTGGCGTTGGTCGACTTCGACTTGGTATTCGCCGATGCCTTCGATGGAGCGGATGACGGCGTCGATGGCGCTGGGGTGGATGTTGATGCCGCGGATGACGATCATGTCGTCGCAGCGGGAGAGGATGCCGCCTTCGAGAGCGAAGTGATCACCGTGGGGCACGGGTTTGACGAGATCGCCGGTGCGGTAGCGGATGAGGGGTGAGCCGTGGCGGCCGAGGGTGGTGAGGACGAGTTCGCCGGTTTCGCCGCTGCCGGGGGTGATGGATGTTTGGGTTTCGGGATCGATGACTTCGCAGAAGTAAGATGAATGCCGTAGCAAGAGAAGGTCGGGGTTTTCGGCGGAGCTGACGGAGACGGGGCCGATCTCGGTCATGCCGTGGTGATCGAAGACGCGGGCGTTCCAGGCGGATTCGATGCGGGTGCGGGTGGTGGGGAGGCTGCCGCCGGGTTCACCGCAGACGATGATTTTTTCGACTCCGAGTTCGGAGACGGGGAGACCGATTTTTTCGCCCACCTCGGCGAGGCGAAGGGCGTAGGTGGGGGTGCAGCAGAGGACGGTGGAGCCGGAGCGTTTGAGGAGATGGAGGCGATCCTCCGATGACATGCCGCCGCCGGGGACGCTGCGGACACCCATGCGGGTGGCGGCTTCGAAGCCTGCCCAGAAGCCGAGGAAGGGACCGAAGGAGAAGGGGAAGAAGGCGGTGTCGCCGGGTTTTACGCCTGCGCCGCGCCAGACCCATGCCCAGTTGTCGAGGATCCAGGACCAGTTGTTAGAGTCGTCGAGCCAGATGAGGGGTTTGCCGCGGGTGCCGCTGGTCTGGTGATAGCGGTGGTAGGTTACGAGGGGGAAGGTGTGGGTGGTGCCGTAGGGTGGGTGGGCTTCGTGGTCGGCGGCGAGCTCGTCCTTTGTCGTGAAGGGGATGGTGGCGGTGAAGTCGGTTAGACTTTTGAAATGGGTGGGAAGGCCGCTGAGTTTTTCCGCGTAGAAGCGGTTCGCCGGGAGGATGGCGGCGAGGAGTTGCTTGAGCTTGGAGAGTTGAGAAGGCATTGACCTGTTCGATTTGAATTAGTCCCACTGGGTGCACTCTCTGATGGTGAAGTTCCAAATGCCCGCCCCGACGAGGCGGGCTCCATCTGGATCCCATTTGAGATCATCGGCCATCCATAGCATCGGCAATTTCACCTTTCCGTATGAGTGGCCTTGGTTGTCCTCAATTCGGATGAAGCCGCTTTTGTCTGACGATTGCCCGGGGAGTGAATTGAGGGGTGATTGATATACTCTTGAGCTTACGACCACGACGTATTGTCCGGTTGGATCAGAAAAGCGCCGGATCTCATTTTCTTTTGAAGAAGAAAAAAGGACGACCAGAACGATCACTACAAATGCGACTGTTGCCGACCCAGCGGCTATTTTCTGAGGGGATTTCAAGTTACTAGTGATCAGTTGATGAAACTGTTGGGACTGGCTTCGCGGGGGCGGCAGGGGCGGGTTTGAACTTGGTGGCCATGAAGCCGCCGATGGCGGCCATGAGGATGCCGATGTAGAAGGGGATCGGGATGGCGGAGAAGCCGCCTTTGGGTGGGTGCATCATGATGCCGACGACGGCGTTGACGATGGGGGCGCCGGCGAAGATGGTGGACATCACGAGGACGGCGACGATGCCGGGGTTCATGCCGGATTTGATGCCGGATCCCATGGCGACGAGGACGAAGAAGGCACCGATGGCTCCGAGGACGCCGGCCAAGAGAGAGAGCCACATGCCTTTGGGCGGCATGTGCCAGTCTATGTTTTTTGAAAGGAGGAGGATGGCGAGGGGAGCGAGGACGGCGACGAGGAAGTAGGCGATACCGACGAAAAGGAAGGCTTTGTAGCGTCCGAGTTCCTTGTCGGCCATGCCCATCTGGCCGGCGTGGAGGAAAATGCCGTAGAGGCCCCAGCAGGCGACGGTGATGAGAGCAAAGTAGAGCCAGTTCATGTTTTTGGTCATTGGGAGAGAGTAGAGGGTGATCAGTGATCGGTGATCAGTGAGTGGAGTTTGGTTTTGAGCTCGTCGGGGAGCGGGACGGCTTTGATGCCTTCCTCGGTGATGGCGACGTGGGCGACGGAGAGTTTACCTTCGGCGACGAGGGTTTCTTCCTTGGAAATTTCGAAGCGGTAGCGGACGGAACGGTTGCGGATTTCCTCGATGAAAAGGCTGATGGTGAGGATGTCGCCAAAACGGGCAGGGGCGCGGTAGTCGCAGGTGGCGTTGACGCGCGGCCAGCCGGTTTCGAGGCCTTCGATGAGGCCGTGGAGTTCGTGGTTGAGGCTGCGGAGGAAGGAGTGTTCGCAGGCTTCCATGAAGCGGAAGAAGTTTGTGAAATGGACGATCCCGGCCATGTCGGTTTCGTAGAACTCGACGAGGCGTTGGATTTGGTGGGCGGGTGCGGACATGGGGAAAGTTGAAACGCCAAGAGGCTAACCCAACTTGGCGGACTGGGGAGCAAAAACAGCTAGTTTCGATGACGTTAGACGCTGGAACCCTTGATTTTCCAAGGGGCCGTTCTGAAAACGCCTGTAGTGCCGACCCACCCTATTGCCTCTGCACGGCAGGTCATGGTGTAATGCCGTCATGTTTTTACGCTGCAAAAAACGTCGGAAGGACGGCAATGAGTATCAGTCTTGGAGCATCGTCGAAAACCGCCGCGTTGCCGGCGGACGAATCCTCCAGCGTCACGTGCTTTACCTCGGCGAACTCAACGGTCACCAGCAAAAGCGTTCTGGCGCAAGACCGTGGAACTCTTCGATCATGACGAAGAGTCTCCCCGCCAGGTATCGCTCTTTCCCGAGGAATTCCTGCACGGTTTAAACGATTCACCAATCCCCAATGTGGGCATCCGCCTCTCCGCGATGCGCCTCGCGCGCCCACGTCAGTGGGGAGCCTGCTGGCTGATCTCACCAGCACCTACTTCGCAACCGTCAGACCCTGCGCATCGCACGCCGCCGCGAAGGACGCTACCTCCTGCGTGCCAACATCACCGACACTGATCCCGTCAAGCTCTGGGAATACTGCCTCCAACTCACCGAGATCGAGCAAGCGCCACCCAAGATTCAAGCATCCGCGTAACCCACAGATTGAGAAAATTCTGTCGTGCCGGATCGAGCGGAGATCGTCGAGGGCGGCCTCGGTGAGAACGAGCTTCATGCCTCGCTCCGGATGAGGTCGATGAAGTGTTGCTTGGATTGGATTTCGACGGTTTGGCCTGCCTCAAGTTGGACGAAGCCGATGGCAGCTTCGCGGGCGGGTCCATTGGTTCTCTTGGTCGCGCAAGAGAGATTGGCGGAGGGCTTCGCGGACGACTTCGCCGGCGTTGTTATAGAGGCCAGAGGCAACCTTGGATTTGACGGCATTTTCCAGCTCGGGTGTTAGGGAGTTGTGCATGCTGGTCGCTTCAAAGATTGAAAATGTTTGTCAAATGGGTGCAGTTCCAGCCGCAGATGGCCAAGCGGCTTCTTCGATTGATCGAGGAAACGCAACGCGACCGCCTTCGGCGGAATCGGAAAACGGGAACCCCTGAAGAACGAGCTTCCGGGTTGGTGGTCGCGACGGATCGATGGAGAGCACCGCTTGGTCTACAAGCTGGAGGGCGATGTGCTGATCATCGCTCAGGCGCGGGGGGTATGATGACTGACGGAGGGAGCGTCGGTATTCTGCCGACTGGGTGCGTCTGACATTCTGTCGCCCGAAAGTGGGGGGCGTTGCTCCTACGTGAAACTCCAGGCGTCCATGTCGAAGACGACGGTGACTTCTTCGGGGAGAGTGGTTTTTTTTGAGGGCGGACTGGACGTGAGTCGCAAGCGTGCGGGCGCTGGCGGCGCGGAGCATGAGCTGGAAGCGAAATTGGCCGTGGCTTCTCACAAGGGGACTGGGGAGGGGGGCACCTAACAGGATGCTTTTCGGGAGGTCTTCCTTGAGGCGGCGGTGGATGGTTTCGAGGGTGAATTCGGCGAGGCGTTCGTGGGTCGAGTGACTTGTTGGGTTTGGTCGTGCGGCATCTGTTTCTTCTTTGAAGTCTGGGATTCTGGGCGAAATAGGCCTTTGAATTGCGATCAGGCAGGCAGTCGCCAGGGAGTAGCAGGGGAGTCTTTTTTCACCGTCCCAATGTTGTAGATGTTTCCTTTTACGCTTGTAATATCAAAAAGGCTGAAGTAATTGACCCGCCCGCCTGTCAGGTGGGATTGGATCAGTTGGACAAGATGATCCGATGAACGTGATCCGCCCTGAACCTTCATTGAGTGGACTCACACTACACGACAAAATTTCGAATCAGAGGTCGTCTGATAATCACTTCAAAAAACTCAGAGAGTGCTTCGGCGAAACATTGCGGGCGGATCAGCATGCGGTGGAGGCTTTCGAATCCTCGACGGAAGATGCTCTTGGCGCGGTATCCATGCTTCTTGATTGGGGTTGCTGATTCCCTTTCGAGCTTCCTGCCCCAGCCGTA
>Ga0100401_1001834_pt1 | contig 17010 bp, 15 predicted proteins | sample CryGeymeta201525_FD_80421 | JGI IMG/M metagenome (GOLD analysis project Ga0100401, IMG submission 80421) | Groundwater microbial communities from Crystal Geyser aquifers in Utah, USA - Crystal Geyser metaG 2015-25 | ecosystem: Environmental > Aquatic > Deep subsurface > Groundwater | place: USA... | reverse complement strand
TTGGGTGGCATCTCGATCACCTCGGCGCCGCGATAGGTGGAGCGCAGCGGCGTGACGTAGTCACAGGCCGTGGCGGCGAAATCATCCAATGTATGGGTGCCGCCCAGAGCCTGCAGCGACGCGACCATGTCCTCCGCTACGACGCCTTCATAGAACCCGACGCGGCCCTGGCTGGCGATGGCGCGCAAGACTTCGGCCTGCGCAGGTGCGGCGAAGCGCGCGCCGATGGGAAACGCCTTGCCATCCTTCAGGAAGAGCGCACGTGCGCGGCCCGCGACATTGTCCTTCGCACCGGCCCAGTCGAAGGCGACGCGGGGCGCGACGGGAACACCGGCCTCGGCGTAGTGGATAGCGGGCGCGAGGATCTGGTCGAGTGGCAAGGCGCCATGATCGGCATGCAGGCGGCAGAAGCCATCGACCGCGCCGGGCACCGTGACGGAAACCGCGTCCATCGCCGGCATGGTCTTGTGAGTGGCGCGCAACGCCTCGGCATCAAGACCCGCAGGCGCGCGGCCCGAGGCGTTCAGGCCGATAATGTTCCCGTCGGGTTGGGCGATCAGTGCGAACATGTCGCCGCCCAAGCCGGTCATCTGCGGCTCGCAAATCCCCAGAAGACTCGCGGCACCGATAGCAGCATCCACCGCATTGCCACCCTGTTGCAGGATCGAGATGGCGGTCTGCGCGGCCAACGGGTGCGACGTGGCGCACATGCCCTGATCGGAATAGACAGCCGAACGGCCCGGTGTATGAAAATCGCGCATCGCGCCAACTCCCCTGTTTGACATTCAGCGCACCCTTAGACGAGGTGGGAGGGAGGGCAAGAGGGCCGCGCAAGGTTGGGGGGAATGAAAGAAACTGCAGAAGTCCTCGGCACCGCGCACTGGGTGGGGGCTTTGATACGCGACACCGAGGGAAGCCTCTGCAGCTACATTTCCCGGTATGACGGGGCAAATGGGCGGTGGTTAGGAGGAAATTGGGCATTATCGGGGCGGAGCGGTTGAGAGAGTCGCACGTCCCGGGCCGGTTTCGGATGGGCGGGTTGGCGACAGGCGGAATGCGCCGACGGTTTCGGGAGCATCTGCAGCATGGCGTCTTCTGCCCCAGTCAAGACGCCACCCCTCTGCGATGGGCGATGCCTTTCGGTGCACGCGATGAAACGCAGGGTGCTGCTGTGGAGATGCCTTCCATCGCTCCTGGCAGCGGAAGGTCGCCGTGCCGGAGCGTCGTTGGCTGGTCGCATGGACATAATGTGCCGTGATGTATCGTGGCGCACTGACGCGCGCGGTGCCGAGGTCCGGATTGACGGTAGCGACGCCCATATTTGACAGTGCATGAACCGACATTATCCGAGCGAGAACAAGAATCCCGGGTTGGGGTGATAGTGTTTGCCCCCAAAGTTTTCGTAACGCGCCGCTAAAGGGGTCAGTCTGCTTCAACCTCCGCCGGGATGAAAAATCGTAGCCGGTTCTGATCCTGCTCGCGCCAATACTGGATGTCTTGTGTTAGATCGCGCACCAAGGCCCATCCGAAGCCCCCCTCCGGCAATGTGGCGGGCCGATCCTGATCGACCACGGGCATCACACCGGCCGGGACGCGGCCCCATGGCATCGGAACCCCCTCATCGCGGACCTCGCACAAGATCCCATCTGGCCGCAGCCAGATCGAAACCTCCATCGGCTGTCCGTGGGCAAAGCCATAGGCGTGTTCCACCACGTTGTTGAGCACCTCGGCCATGATGATTTGCGATGTATCGTTCATTTCGGCCGAAACCTGTGCATCGCCCATTTCCGCGCGCAGGACGTCCAGCAGTCTGCGCACGGCACCCATTCCTGCGGTCAGGCGGTGGTGGAGGTCCGGTGATGCCAGATCTGGCAGGGCGCTGGCCGTGCCGGCGCGTCCCATGGTCATTCCGCTGCGGTTGGCCCGGCCGCCATGAGGGCTGCCCCCAACGTCGGAAAGATCGCGAAGACGGAGTTCATCCTTGTCAACATCATCACCTTCTCGACTGGCGGTTGCAATCCGGCCAAGGCCATGTGCCGGTCCGGACCAAGCGCCTTGTAGACCGCAACGATTGCGCCGAGTCCGCTGGAATCGAGAAACTCCACAGCGCTGAGGTCGAGGATCACATCGCCCCCACCAGCAGTCAGGGTGCGAAACACCTCCTTGAACTGAATCGCGATGCTGGCATCCAGTCGCGGATCTGCAAGGTGGACGACACCGCAGGTGTCGTGTTCCGTGAAAGTCAAATTCATCGCATGTTCTCCGGCAACGATCTCTGTTAGAAACCTACGAGCCAATTCTTACCAATTCGTTTTCAGCCAAACTGCGATGGAAGACCCGATGGAAGATATCGTCATCACTGGGGCTGCACGTACGCCGATGGGTGGTTTTCAAGGTGCATTCGCGTCCCTGACCGCGGCGGAACTGGGCGGCCATGCGATCCGCGCGTCGTTGGGAGGCGCGAAGGTGGACGAGATTCTGATGGGGTGCGTCCTGCCTGCCGGTCAAGGTCAGGCGCCGGCGCGTCAGGCGGGGTTCCACGCAGGCCTGCCCGAGGATGTCCCGGCCACAACGCTCAACAAGATGTGTGGATCGGGGATGAAAGCCGCTATGATGGCCCATGACGCGTTGGCGCTTGGGCAGGCCGACGTGATTGTGGCCGGCGGCATGGAATCAATGACCAACGCGCCCTACCTTCTGCCGGCCATGCGCAATGGTGCGCGCCTTGGCCACCAGAAAACGATCGACCACATGTTCCTGGACGGGCTGGAAGATGCCTACGACAAGGGCCGTCTGATGGGCACCTTCGCCGAGGACTGCGCCGAGGCCTTCCAGTTCACCCGCGCTGATCAGGACGGTTATGCCTTGGCGTCGCTGCAAAATGCCCTGACGGCCATCTCGACGGGTGGTTTCGCCGACGAGATCGCTCCGGTCCCCGTCCGGTCCCGCAGCGGCGAGGACATCGTCACCACCGACGAACAGCCGGGCAATGCGCGCCCTGATAAGATCCCGCAGCTCAAGCCTGCCTTCCGCGAAGGCGGCACGGTCACCGCGGCCAATTCATCGTCGATTTCGGATGGCGCGGCCGCCCTTGTGCTGGCCCGCGCCAGCGCCGCCAAGGCGCAAGGCCTGCCGGTCCGCGCGCGCATCCTCGGCCATGCCTCCCATGCCCATGCGCCTGCCTTGTTTCCCACGGCGCCAATCCCCGCCGCGAACAAGCTGCTGGCAAGGCTCGGCTGGACCACCGACGATGTCGACCTCTGGGAAGTGAACGAGGCCTTTGCGGTGGTTCCCTTGGCGTTCATGCGCGAACTTGCGGTTCCGCGAGAGAAGATCAACGTCAATGGCGGCGCCTGTGCGCTTGGCCACCCGATTGGTGCGTCTGGTGCGCGAATCATCGTCACCCTGCTCCACGCTCTGGAAGCGCGCGGGCTGCAACGCGGCATCGCCGCCATCTGCATCGGTGGAGGTGAAGGCACGGCTATCGCGATCGAACTGATCTGACCGTCTGCCTCCCCCCTTTTCGACTGTTCAAGCCAGAGTCCGCCATGCTCGACTACACCGCACTTGCCAAGACGATCGCCGCGCTGACCGATGGCGAAATCGACACAGTTGCGCTGATGGCCACTGTCACCTGCGAGGTTCACCATGCCGATGAGCGCTTCGACTGGACCGGTTTCTATCGCGTTACCGAGCCAGGTTTGCTAAAGATCGGCCCCTATCAAGGCGGCCATGGCTGTCTTGTGATCCCGTTCGACAGGGGCGTCTGCGGGGCCGCCGCGCGGACTGGGGAAATTCAGCTTGTGCCCGATGTCGACGCGTTCCCCGGCCATATTGCGTGCGCGTCCTCCACGCGGTCCGAACTTGTGCTTCCGGTGCGCAATGTGGCGGGCGAGATTGTCGCCGTCTTCGATATCGACAGTGACAGGCCCGATGCCTTCACCCGGGCTGACGCCGATGCCCTCGCCGCGATCCTGACCGCGACCTTCGCACGGTAGCGATGCCGGCGCGCTATTCGGTCGCGTCCGCGGAGCGCATCAATTCCGGTGCGGTCAGACGGCGTGGGGCGGCATTTACGCGGCTCGCCCCTTGCAGGACTTCCGCCGGGCTTTGCACCACTTGCATCTCTTCCAGCTTGCGGGCCGAGGGCAGGACGCGCACCTCCAAAGAGCCCATCGCCTTGTTGTAGCTTTCGACCGAGCGGTTCAGCGCTACGCCGACCTTCTCCAGATGCCCGGCGAAAACGGCCAGTCGATCATAGAGATCTTTCGCCTCGCGGTGAATCTTCACGGCATTTTCGGCAATCGCTTCCTGCTGCCAGCCGAAGGCGATAGTGCGCAGAAGCGCGATCAGGGTCGAGGGCGTGGCGATTACCACGCGCGCCTCCATGGCGCGTTGCATCAGTTCGGGATCGACCTCGGCTGCGGCAGAAAGGAACGTCTCGCCGGGGATGAACATGACGACGAAATCCGGGGTGCCGCCGAGAAGGTCGTGATAGCGTTTCGAAGACAACATCCGGACATGTTCCCGCACCTGCCCGGCATGGCGTTTGATCGACGCCTCGCGCTGGTCTGGCGTTTCGGCTTCCAGCGCATCGAGATAGGCGTCGAGCGGGGTCTTCGCGTCGACGATCAGCGACCGCGCGCCGGGCATGCGTACGATAGCATCCGGTCGGCGGAGGCCGTCATCGGTTCGGTGGCTGACCTCGGTTTCGAAATCCACGTGTTCGGACATGCCTGCAAGTTCGAAGACCTGTCGCAACTGCATCTCGCCCCAGCGACCCCGCGTCTTGGGCGCGCGCAGCGCCTGTACCAGCTTGCGGGTCTCGCCGGTCAGCGCCGTTTGGCCCAGCTTCAACTCCTCTACCTGGGTCCGGATCGAACCATAGGCATCGGCGCGTGTCTTCTCCATTTCCTGCAGCTTGGAGTCGAATGCGCCCAGACGTTCACCCAGTGGCTTCACCATCATGTCGATCGCCAGTTGGCGGGCTTCCATGTCCTTGGCGGCGGTCTCGGAATGCGTGGCGAAGCGTTCCGTCACGCGATCGAGGAAGGCTTTGGAATTTCCCTCCAGCACCTCGTTCGCAAGGTTCTTGAAACGCGATTGCAGGACGTCGTTGAGGCCGCGGAGCTCCTCCAGTCGCGCGGCGTGGGTGCTTTCCACCGTTTCCAACTTCGCGTCGGCCGCGGTAAGGGCGCCTGCCAATCGGTCGCGGTCGTCGCGGAGGGTTTCCATCCCGGCTTCAAGGGTAGCAAGGCGTTCGACGCGGGCTTCAGCGGTGGCAAGGCGCTGGCGCAGACTGTCCGCCTCGGCAAGCTTCCGGCTGGCTTGACGCAGCCTTGTGCCGCGCAGGAGATAGCCCACAAGAAAGATGAGGCCCAAAAGGCCCGCCAGCAGAAAATAGGCAGGCAACGGGTCAACCTCGGGGCCGAACGGGCTGGTCGCGCGGAGGCTCGCGGCGATGCTGTCGAGGAAGCCAAAGAAAGGAGCGTTTTCCATCTAGGTGCGTCCGAACAGGCGTTCAATGTCGCTCAACTTCAGTTCCACATAGGTGGGCCGTCCGTGGTTGCATTGTCCCGATAATGGCGTCGCCTCCATGTCGCGCAGGAGCGCATTCATCTCGTCGCCGCGCATCTGGCGACCTGAGCGGATGGAGCCGTGGCAGGCGACACGCGACAGGACGGCTTCGATGCTGGCCTGAAGGCTGTTGCTGTCGCCGTGGTCGTCCAGCTCGTCCAGCACGTCGCGCAGCAGCGCCTCGGCATTCACCTGACCCAGGATTGCGGGCACTTCACGCACGGCGATGGTGCCGGGGCCAAAGGGTTCGATCACAAGTCCGAACTGCTCCAACTCAGTCGCGTGGTCCAGCAGTCGCTCGGCATCGTCGCCGAGGTTGAGGATGTCGGGGATCAGGAGCGCCTGTCGCGCGATGCCGTTTGCGGCCATCTGTGCCTTGAGCCGTTCATAGACGAGGCGTTCATGGGCAGCGTGCTGGTCGACGATGACTATTCCATTGGGGGTCTGGGCGATGATGTAGTTCTCATGCACCTGCGCACGGGCGGCGCCGAGGGGGCCGTCCGATCCTTGGGGCGGCTCCTCCACGCGGGCGGACGGGGCGGTCCAGTCCGACGCCGTCTCCGCGAAGCCGTCACTCGGGCGCGACCACCGCCCCCCCGACGCGCGGTCCATCTGGTAGACGCGCGCTGCGCCGGGTTCCGGCGTGAAGGCGCCGAGCGTTGAATGGGCCACGGTTGAAGACGCGCGGTGCCCGGCCTCGGCGAGTGCATGGCGCAGGCCGGAAACGATGAGGCCGCGCGCGATCCCGGGCTCGCGGAAGCGGACCTCGGACTTGGCGGGGTGGACGTTCACGTCCACATTTTCGGTCGGACAGTCAATGAAAAGCGCCGCCGCCGGGTGCCGGTCGCGGCTGAGGACATCCCGATAGGCCGCGCGCAATGCCCCGATCAGCAGCTTGTCGCGGACCGGTCTGCCGTTGACGAAGACATATTGCGCGACGCCGGAGCCACGGGAATAGGTCGGCAGGGCGGCATAGCCGGTGAGCCGCAGGCCCTCGCGTTCCGCAGCGACGGCCAGCGCATTGTCGGTGAAGTCGCGGCCCATGGTCGTCGTAAGGCGTGCGCGCAGGGCATCGAAAAGGTCGCCGCTTTCCGGGTCGGCGCGGAACACCACGCGTTCACCGTCCGTTACGTCCTTGAGGGTGAATCCGACGCCCGGTTCTGCCATCGCCAGTCGCCTGACCACATCGGTGATCGCCTGCATCTCGGCCCGGTCAGAGCGCAGGAACTTGAGCCGCGCAGGCGTGGCAAAGAACAGGTCACGCAGCTCCACCACGGTTCCCCGATTGAGCGCGGCTGGCTTCACGGGCTCATGGGCGCCGCCGGAGACGCGGATCAGGTGGCCCTGCGCGCCGGCGCGGGAGGTGATCGACAAGCGCCCGACAGCGCCGAGGCTTGGCAGCGCCTCGCCCCGGAAGCCGAAGGAGCGGATGTTGAGCAGATCGGAGCCGTCGATCTTCGACGTGGCGTGGCGCGACAGGGCCAGCGGCAGGTCATCCGCTTCCATTCCGCAGCCATCATCGCTGACGCGTATCAGGGTCTTGCCGCCATGGGCGACCGCGATTGTGATGCGACGGGCCTCGGCATCTATCGCATTCTCCACCAACTCCTTCACGGCGGAGGCAGGGCGTTCCACCACCTCTCCGGCGGCAATGCGATTAATTGCGGCTTCGTCCAACTGACGGATAACCGGGCGCAGCGTTTCGCCTATATAGGGGTTCGGGGTGGCCATGTCGCTAGGTGTAGCATGGGCCGATGCCGAGAGGGAACCGATTCGGTCGTGTTCGATGCGGGCGGCAGAGTGGTGCTTCCACCTGCCGCCGCCTTTGTCAGTTTGACGCCGACAGGCCCTCGGGTTGGCCAACGACCACGAAATTCAAGCCCTCGGGATCAACCAGCCTGGCGGCTACACGCTGGATATCATCCACCGTCACGGCCATCACCCGGTCATTGCGCGTGTTGATATAGTCGATCGGCATGTCATCGGACTGCATCGCGGCGAGGATCCCGGCGATCCGTCCATTGCCATCGAAGCGCAGGAAATAAGCGCCGGTCAGGTAACGCTGAACGTTGTCCAGTTCAGTCTCGGTGATACCGTTCGCGGCGAGATCAGCCCATGCGGCCTGGACAACGTCGATGGCCTCGGCCACCAGATCGTTGGACGAGGAGAAGCCGCCCTGCATCATTGGCGCCGCGAGGCTGAGCCCCAGCCAGGTGCTGATTCCGTAGGTCAGGCCGCGCGCCTCGCGCACGTCTGCCATCAGCCGCGAGCGATAGCCGCCGCCGCCCAGAACCTCGCCCATGACGAATGCGGGGAAAAAGTCCGGGTCGTCGCGCGCCATTCCGGCATGGCCGAACATCACCGAACTTTGAGGGGTCGGGAAATCCACCACGGTCACGCCGCCGGGCAGGTTTACATCAGCGGGTCCGGGCAAGGGCCGTTCGGATGAAACGGGCAGATCACCCAGAAGCGCATCCAGCAGCGGCCCGAGATCTTCTGGTGTCATGTCGCCGGACACACCGACGGACACACGATCCTGCACCAGCGCGGCGCGGTGTGCGGCCAAGAGGTCGTCGCGGGTCAGCGCGGCGACGCTGTCCAAGGTACCCTCTGCCGTCCGGCCGTAGGGATGGTCGCCAAAGGCGAGTTGATTGAAGGTCGCGCCAGCGATGCTGTCAGGGTCGATCAGGTTCGATTGTATGATGGACAGAACCTGCCCGCGTACCCGCTCCACCGCGGTGTCATCGAAGCGTGGATTGACCAGCGCCTCGCGCAGCAGGGCCACGACCTCGTCGCGATTCCGGGTCAGCATCTGGATCGAGATCACCACCTCGTCGCGGTAGATGTCGAGACTGAACGATGCCGCCAGCCCCTCCAGTGCCGCTGCGAATTCGGCCGCGTCCATGTCGCCCGCGCCTTCCTCCAGCAAAGATACCATCAGGTGAACGGCACCCTGAGATTCGGGCAAGTCGATGGACGATCCACCGGCGAACCAAAGGTCGATGGCGACGAACGGGATGGAGGTGTCTTCCACCAGCCAGGCCTCGATCCCACCAGGGGAGGTGACGCTTTGGATATCGACTTGTGCATGGGCCGGCGCGGAAAGGGCGAGTGCGGCCAACAACGGTGCGAACAGACGCCGAGCGAACCTAAGCGCGATCATTGGGTAACCTCTGCTGCGGGGGCGGTGGTGTCTTCGGGTTCGGGCTGCATCAGGTAGCCGATCACGATGGCCTCCTGCGAAAACAGGGTCCGGGCGGCGTTCATCACATCGTCGATCGTCGTGGCGGCCAATACATCCGGCCAAGCCTGCACGTCGGCTACCGTCAGCCCCGAAGTAAGTGCCGCACCATAATTGCGGGCAAGGCCTGCGGCGTCGTCTTCCTCGTAAATGCGGGCGGATTCGATCTGGAACTGGATGCGCGCGAACTGCTCGGGGTCGATGCCCTCTTCCATGAATTCGGCCAACTCTCCCAAAAGGTCGGCTTCGGCCTGATCCAGCGGGGTGCCCGGTAGAGGCATGTTGATGAAGGTGAAAGTCGTCGGATCGAGGTTGATACCGCCATAATAGGCTCTGACAAAAAGCGAGCGCTCATCCTCCAGTTGCAATTCGCGGGGCAGAACGGAGGTGAAGCCCGACCCGCCGAGAATCTCAGCCAGCAGGGTCAGCGCGGCGGCATCTTCCTGGTCGCCGCTGTTGCGTTCGGGTGCCTGGTAGGTGATCGACACATACGGATTGGCGACGCGCGGATCTTCGTAGAAGATGCGGCGTTCTGCGATATGGGGCGGCTCGGACGGTCGCACCCGCGCCTCGACCTCAGGAATGTCGGGGTTCGCGGGGATCGGGCCATAATGCTCTTCAGCCAAGGCGCGAACCTCTTCGGGCGTTGCATCGCCCGCGACGATCAGGATGGCATTGTTTGGATAGTAATGGGTGTCATACCAGTCGCGCGCATCCTGCAAGCTCAACTCGACCATTTCGTGACGCCAACCAATGATCGGGCGGCGATAGGGGTGGTTGAGGTAGACCGCCGCCGATACTTGTTCGTTGAACAGCGCACCGGGAGAGGTGTCGACCCGTTGCGCGCGTTCTTCGAGGATCACCTGTCGTTCGGTGGCAACCTCCTGCTCCGTAAGGCGGAGGTTGCGCATCCGGTCGGCCTCCATCTGCATCATCAGGCCAAGCCGGTCGGAGGCAATTCGTTGATGATAGGCGGTGTAGTCCCACGAGGTGAAGGCGTTGTCGGAGCCGCCATTTGCCTCCACGGTGGCGCTGAATTCGCCGGCGGCAAGAGTGCCGGTAGCCTTGAACATCAAGTGTTCGAGGAAATGCGCGACTCCAGTCTGGCTTGGCGCTTCGTCGGCTGCCCCGGCGCGATACCATACCATGTGGGTAACGGCGGGAGAGCGGTGATCTTCGATCACGACGACCTGCATGCCGTTCTCGAGGGTGAATTCGGTGACGTCGCCGGCGGCCTGAACCGCGTAAGGCACCACGAGCGGGATGGCGGCAAGACCAAGGGCCAGGCCCAGGCGTCGGATCATGTGCATAGTCTCCGGACTGACTCTATCCCGGGTAAATGTATGGAGTTTGGGCCGCGCATCAACTGCCATGACGCAGTCGTGACATCGGACAGGGGCACGCACGTGGTTCGGGTTTTCGGTGCAGCGATCCACCACCCGCCGCACCGGGTATCGTTTGCGGGGCGCATCGGTACGGGACCGCGTCGCGCGCGCCCTTGTTGCCTTGCGCAGAGAGGGACCGGATCGGTCAGAGGCCCGGCGGCGGTGCGCTGGGGGTGCGGGCACCGGCATTCCGCAGGCGCTGCAACTCTGCGTAGCGGTCAAGCGACTGGCGCCGGTAGGCTCGGAAATACGTGTTGGTGTTGAACAGGCGCTCCAGGAGGCGGCCGTTATTGGCGCGCCGAAAGGCCTCGTCCTCGGTGGCCAGCGTAGTCCGAATATCAGCGGACACGCCCAAGCGGGAGGTATAGCCGAGAAGACCTGTGTCTGCCGAATTCGCCCGCGTGATGTCACCGCCAAGCGCTGCAATGGCGTCCGCTTCCGGGTTCGGATCCGCGCGGTTGCCGCCGCCAAGGGTGGGCGGTGGCAACGCGCCACGGTCCGCAGGCAATTCCAGTTCCCGCGTGGGCACAATGCTGAATTCATCCGGCCCGGTCTCGGTATTGCGCAGATTCATCAGCGTGGGCGTACCGCCCGAACAGGCCGACAGGCCCACAAAGGCCATGACCAGAACCAGTCGTGTCGCGCGCAATGCCATCGCGTCCTCCTTGCGGGATGATCTATCCCATCCTCCGCCGCCCGTCACGGGGTATCAAGCCTTGTCTTTGGGCTTATCAGCGAAGAACAGCAACCCGATCGCCCCGCCGACGATACCGATATCCGCGATATTGAACGCGAACGGGTTCACGATGCCACAGCAAGACATGTTGAGAAAGTCGATCACCGCGCCATGAATCAGCCGGTCGAGCGCGTTGCCGAGCGCGCCGCCGACCAATGCGCCCGCGGAGATCAGCGCCACGGGTCGGGTCAGCCCGTTCCGCGCCCACCAGAGCATCCATCCGACCACCGCAAGCGCGATGGCCACCAACAGGTAGCGCATGACCTCTGGCGCACCGGCGAAAAGCCCGAAATTGATGCCAGTGTTCCAGCCGAGATGGAACCGCAAGAGCGGCGGCAGCACATCGATCGCCCGCAATTCGATCAGGTTCAAACCGTAGAGGACACCGTATTTCGACCCCTGGTCGATCGCGAACCAGAAAAGGGCAGGCAAGCCCAGGTACCGTATGTTCATCGCCTCGACGTCCTTTTTGTGCCCTTTTGCCCTCCCAATCCGTCGCTGCGCAAGGTTTGGCAGATGGTCACCGGCGCGATGCCCCCGCTTTGGCGTTGCGTCCCGGGATCAGGGCAACTGCGGCGGTTAGTGACGGAAGTGGCGCATGCCGGTGAAGACCATGGCCAGCCCCGCCTCGTCCGCCGCCTCGATGACCTCGGCGTCGCGCATGGAGCCGCCGGGCTGGATCACCGCCGTGGCACCGGCGTCCGCCGCCGCGAGCAACCCGTCGGCAAAGGGAAAGAATGCGTCCGATGCAACGACAGAGCCTTGGGCGGGCGTTTCGGACAATCCGCATTCCGCGCCCATCCGCGCCGCCTTCAGCGCAGCGATGGTGGAGCTGTCCACGCGGCTCATCTGGCCTGCGCCGATGCCGACGGTGGCGTTGTCCTTCGCGTAGATGATGGCATTGGACTTGGTGTGTTTCGCGACGGTCCAGGCAAAGCGCAAATCCCGCATCTCCTGTGCCGTCGGCGCGCGGCGGGTGACGACCTCCAGCAACTCGGGATCGATCTGGCCGGTGTCCTTGTCCTGCACGAGCAGGCCGCCCGCGACCTGCTTGAACGCCGTGATCCGTTGCCGCGGGTTGGGCAGGGCGCCTGTGGTCAGGAGCCGAAGGTTCTTTTTCGCGGCGAAGATGTCGCGGGCCTCGGGGGTAGCATCGGGAGCAATGACCACCTCGGTGAAGATCTGTACGATTTCTTCGGCGGTGGCCGCGTCGAGGGGCATGTTCAGCGCCACGATCCCGCCGAAAGCGGATGTCCGGTCGCAATCGAAGGCGGCGCGGTAGGCCTCCCGCAATGTCGCGCGGCGCGCCACGCCGCAGGGGTTGGCGTGTTTGACGATCGCCACAGCCGGCCCTTCTGCGGCGGCGAACTCGGCCACCAGCTCGAATGCGGCATCGGTGTCGTTGATATTGTTGTAGCTGAGCGCCTTGCCCTGATGCTGCGTCGCCGTGGCCACGCCGGGACGATTCGATCCGTCCCGGTAAAAGGCGGCAGGCTGGTGCGGATTCTCGCCGTAGCGCATTTCCTGCGCGAGGGTGCCGGCAAAAACGCGGTGCGGCGGCGTGGCGATGTCGGCCTCGCGCGCCATCCAGTTCGATACAGCGGCGTCATAGGCCGCCGTCCTTGCATAGGCGGCCTGCGCCATGCGTTGCCGGAAGGCGAAGGTGGTGCCCGCCTGCGTGCCCAGTTCCTCCAGCAACCCGACATATTGCGACGGATCCGTCAGGACCGTAACGGCGCCGTGGTTCTTCGCGGCCGCGCGGATCATCGCAGGGCCGCCGTTGTCGATGTTGTCGACACAGATGTCGTAGTCGGCGCCGGCGGCCACAGTCGCCTCGAACGGGTAGAGGTTCACCACCAGCAGGTCTATCGCGCCGATGCCGTGAGCCGCCATCGCGGCCACATGTTCGGGATTGTCGCGCAGCGCCAGAAGGCCGCCATGAACCATCGGGTGCAGGGTCTTGACGCGGCCATCCATCATTTCCGGGAAGCCGGTGACCTCGGCCACATCGCGGACGGGAAGGCCTGCCTCACGCAGCGCCCGGGCGGTGCCGCCGGTGGACAGCAGGTCGACGCCGCGGGCGATCAGCGCAGTGGCAAGATCGATCAGGCCGGTCTTGTCGGAGACGGACAGGAGGGCACGGTCGAGGGGGGATGGGTCTTGCATGGCAATCCTTCGGCAGACTCAAAAGGGCATGCCCGAGGCGGGCAGCGGAGGGGCAGACAGCAGGGCGGCGGGCCGCGCAATCGACCAGCTTACAGCAGCGCCATACCCCCGAACGCGGCTGGTTAAAACGATCTGTTTTGTCGCGCGCGGGCTGAGGCGCCCGGCATCGAAGTAGACGGATTTCTCGATGGACAGCGCAGCCTCTCCGCCATGGCGGAAGACCCAGACCTCGTCATCGGGCAGCGTAAGCGAGATGGCGGCCCCGCCCATGTCCACTTCAACCACGACATCGGGGTGCAGATGGAAGCGCGCGGCAAAACGAAGGCCCACATCGGTGGGCAGATTGCGATTGATCGCGGTGAACCGCGCGCGATCATTGCCGTCGAGCGCCGCCAGCCCGTCTTCTCCGCGCAAGAGATTGCCGCGATCCTCCAGTGTGAGCGATCGAAGATGGATCAGCCCATGGGTGCGCCTCCAGCCATCGTGGGACAGGACCATCCCTTCGCCGCCGGTCATTTCGGAGGTCTGGATGGAGACATCCGTGGGCCCTTCCGCGAAGCTCAGACGTTCGGGCGCGCGGTCGCTGGATCCTGCCCTGAACCGCGCGGAAGAATAGCCGGCCAGCGATACCGTTGAATGGCTGACCGTCGCGCGGCCCGCGCGCCGCCAATCGGGGCCGAAGCTGGCGCCGGACCCTGCGCTGACGATCAGTGGGTGGTTGGACGATGTCATCTCGAACGCCAGTGTGCTGGCGTGGGCGTTGATTGAACCCGGCCCCAGCATCGGAGGCGCGGCGTCAACCAGAACCGTGACCCGGCCCGAGGCCATGCGCGCGAAGCCCATCGCCAGCCCCTTCATCCGCGCGGGTCGAACGCCCGATTGCACCAACGAGCCGATCAGCCGCCCGGGGGCACCCCGCCCACCACCATGGGCGCGCACCAGCGCCCCATCGGCATGGCGCAGAGCCCGCAGGGTCGGGGCGATCCGCATGATGGCCGTATCGACAGCCGGATCGGGGCGCTTGCCCGTCTCGGCCAGGATGTGCGCGGCCCAGGTCAGGTGGACGAACACTTCCAGCAGGTCTTCGGGGTTGCGGGTTACGATGCCGCCTTGGGCATCGATCGAACGGGCGCATTCCTGTGCTAGGCCGCGCAGGGCTGGGTCCAGGCGCGTCTCCATCCCGATCAGTGCGCATGCCGAATAGATCAGGCCGGTCAGCGCCTCGAATCGCGGCAAGCCGGGCGAGCTCAGCGGCCAACGGGCGTCGAGGAAATTGGTTTGTCGCCCCAACGCACGATGGAAGGCGAGGGTGGCCGGGACGGGTTGACCGTTCATCAGAAACAGGACCTGGCTGATCCAGCGGATCTGCCGCCGCCCGGTCAGGTCCGGGGTCCAGCCCGCACCTTGACCGCGGCCGTAGCGCGCGATCCAGTCGGCAAGCCATGCCTGTGCCGTTGCCCGGCCCGCGCCACCCGGCACGGCGGCCAGATCGTCTAGCCAGACGAAGCCGTGCAGTGCGGCCTCGAACGCATCGGTGGGCGCGGCAATGTCCCACGGGCTTTGGCCTGGAGCCTCCACCAATGCGCCGCCCATGCGCAAATTGCCCGCCAGCAACTGCCGCCCGCGCACGGCCGATCCGGGAAAGCGCGGCTCAGGGTGCCATTGGAAACCCCGCATCCGCGGGCCCCAGCCGGCTTTGAGCGCGGCCCATCGGTGGCCGGTTCCGGGGCGGCGATGAGGTTTGCCGGGGTCTCTGGACGTTGTCTCGGGCATTGGGGATGGCTGCTCGGGCTTATGGGTTTTGCGGCGCAGGATAGTGCCTGCGCTGCGGTGTGTCACGGCACGGCGCATGCGCCTTCAAAGCGGAAGGTTCAGCTCAGGGAAAGTGCTGCCATGTAGAAGCCGTCCATCCCGCCGCGTTCGGGCCAGAAAGATGGTAGCAACCGCAGACCGCCCTCGGCGCTGGCCCATTCCGGATCTCCCCCAAGGGCCAGGGGATCGGTCGGGATCACGCGCAGGCCGGGGTGGCGCTTGAACGCGGCGGTGATCTGGAAAGCGCCCTCTACCGGCAGCAGCGAACAGGTGCAGTAAACTAGTGTGCCGCCAGCATTAAGCAGGCTCAGCGCGTGGTCGAGCAGGCGCATCTGAAGCTTGGTCAGCGGTTCCACCTCCTGCTCGGTCTTGAGGAAAGGCAGGTCGGGGTGGCGGCGGATCGTCCCGGTGGCAGTGCAGGGCGCATCGAGCAGGACGGCGTCGTATCCGCCCCGGTGCTGAAACGCATCCCCGGTCAAGAGAGTCGCCTTCAGCCCGGTGCGTGCGAGGTTTTCGGCCACGCGGGTCATGCGCGGGCCGGAGATGTCAAGTGCCGTCACATTGGCCCCGGCGGCAGCCAGTTGCATCGTCTTGCCGCCGGGTGCGGCGCAGAGGTCCAGCACCGTCTTGCCGGCAACGTCGCCCAACAGTCGCACCGGAAGGGCTGCGGCAGCATCCTGCACCCAGAACGCACCTTCGGCAAAGCCCGGCAACGTGGTGACCTGCACGTGACGATGCAGCCTGTAGGAACCTGTGGGCAGGCGCTCGGCCAGGGGAATATCCAGCGCGCCGTCGCGCGCCGTCAGATCGAGCGGCGGCATCTTGGCGTGCGCACGTTCCATGGCGGCGATACCCTCGGCCCCGATCCGCTTGCGCAGGGCCTTGTCGATCCAGGGCGGCACGCGCTGCGGCGGGGCGGCGGCAAACCGCTCGGCGCCTTCGATTGCGACCTTGCGCAGCACTGCATTGACCAGGCCCGATGCCTTGCGGGTGCGTGGCCCGGATTTGGCGATCCCCACCAGATCGTTCAACACGCCATGGGCATCCTCGCCATGGACGAGCAGCTCCACCGCACCGAGGCGCAGGATATTCAGCACCGGCAATTGCGGCTTGCGTGTGAAATAGGGGCCAAGGACGGCATCCACTGCGCCAAGGTTCCGCAGCACGCTGTCGGCCAGCCGCGCGGCCCGGGCGGCTTGCGGGCCTTCGGCGGGGACATCGACTTGCGACAGGATCCGCCGTTCGCGCAGGACAGCATCGAGAAGGACGAGGGCAGCGGGACGGGCCTGCATCGCGCGGCCTCCTTGTTACAAGACCTTCGCGGGGTATATCAAGCCCACGAGAGCTACAAGCAGAGGGCTGATACATGAGCGATGATTCGACCGTGACGCCGGAAGCGCAGCGCGCTTTGGCCGAAGCGGAAGAGCGCCGCGCCAAGGCGAAGGCGCTGGACTTGCCCAAGGAATTGGGTGGCCGCGACGGGCCTGAACCGGTGCGCTATGGCGATTGGGAAAAGAAGGGGATCGCGATCGATTTTTGAGCGACCAGGTATATCAATGGTATATCAATCTGCCCCGTGTCCTGTGTCCTGTGTCCTGTGTCCTGTGTCCCGTGGCGGCCCGGGTCAGCGGATGCGGAAATCGGCGATGTCGCCGGTGCCCTCGTCGGCATGGAACCGGATGTTGCGTGCATCCGCGCTGACCACCTGGCAATTGCGCGGAAATTGCCGATCGCCCGCATCGAGCGTGCGGCAGAAGAGGCCGCGCTCCCAACTCCACGCGCCGGTCACGTCACGGCCCAGCGCCCGCCCGGCGATGGTGCCATCGGGACTCACGCGCAGGCTGATGCCCAGACGGCTCAACTCGCGGCCTTGCACCGTCGCGACGAAGGCGGCGCGATCGGTGATGCGCGAAAGCTCGGCTGCGGCGGGCGTGGCCGTGAAAACCGAGCTTGCGAGGGCCGCGAGGACTGCTAGGGCGAGCGGGCGCATGGGCATCTCCATCCGGGTTCACCGGGAAAGCTAGACCTTGGCGCGGTCCAGTCAATCCAGACCCAGCACCGACAGCATCGAGAATTGGCCCGGCCCGCGTCCC
>Ga0100401_1001826_pt1 | contig 17100 bp, 13 predicted proteins | sample CryGeymeta201525_FD_80421 | JGI IMG/M metagenome (GOLD analysis project Ga0100401, IMG submission 80421) | Groundwater microbial communities from Crystal Geyser aquifers in Utah, USA - Crystal Geyser metaG 2015-25 | ecosystem: Environmental > Aquatic > Deep subsurface > Groundwater | place: USA... | reverse complement strand
GGGTGCCCAACGAGCAGACGATGTCATAGTCGCCGGCAGGCGATGCGGAGTCTGCGGCGGTGGTCAGGAACGGTGCGCCGGTCACTCCCGACGAGGCGAGATCCTCACCATTCTGGTAACCGGTGATCGTGTAGGGCAGCGGATCGATGTTGTCGGTTCCCAAGGGGCGGAAGACGTCTTTAGCGGTCACCGTCAGCGGTGCCGCGTCGATCACTTGCGAGAGGGCGCTGGCGGAACTCGCCGCGTGCACTCCCCAACCACTGTAGTCCGCGGTGATTTCATGGGTGGCCACCCCGAGCAAGGCGAGGTTGTAGCTGGCCTCTCCGGTGGCGGTATCCACTGGCACAGGGCTGCCGAGGGGAGTGCCGCCGTCGTAGAACTGCACCGAGCCGCCGGTGAGCGAGGACATGTCATTCGGAACCACCGTAGCGGTTACCGTGCCGGACCCGTAGGTCGAAGGGTTCTCCGACGAAGTGAGCGTGGTGGTGGTATCGGTGGGCGGTGCCAGCGTGAAGGTGTGGGTCGCAGTGGTGGCGACCAGCGGTGCAGGCGACGAACTGTCGATGAACTTCACATAAACTTCGTGGGTGCCGTCGGGCAGGGCACCGAGATCCCGTGTGAAGGGCTGCTCCGTGGTGGCGGTGCCGGACAAGGCGCCATCCACCCAGAACTCCACGGTGTAGGGAGTTGTTCCGGGGTCAGTGAGCGTGGCGGAGGCCACGACCGAGGTTCCGGAAACGATGTTCTCGCCGTCGAATGGGGCGGTGAGAGTTGCTGACAGGAAGGGGTCGCTGGTGCCATAGACGTCGGCGAAGTTGTTCGCCACCTCGGCCGGCGTCAGAATCTGGTTGTTGTAGATCCGGAACAGCGCGATTTGGCCGTCGAAAGACTCCGTGCTGTCGTCTCCGCCGCCTTGTCCGCCAACGTTGGCCTCACCCCGGGCACCTAGGCCGAAGCCGTCCCCGCCGGACCAACCGCCGCCGTTGTTGGCGGTCGCCGTTCCGACCGAAACTCCGTTGATGAAGAGTTCCACTTCGCCACTGGCCCCGATCCGTGTCAGCACCACGTGGATGAATTCCGTCGTGGCGGGAGCGATCAACAAGGTCTGGGGGTCAGCGTTCAGATCGTAATAGACTTGTCCGTCGCCAGCGTTGCCGTTGTCCTGCTGGGTGTAGATCTGGTTGTTGCCGAGGAACAGACCGAAGCCCGAACCACCGCCATCTTCGAAGATCACCTGCCCGTTGGTCGGGGTAGGAGTGATATTGTCCGGCTTGAGCCAGAATTCGAGAGTCGCATCGTTGCCGTGCCAGCCGACTTCGTTGAATGACCGGCACTCTCCAGTCTCCCCTGTGTTGACCAGCTTACCTCCGCCATATCCCGCCTCTGCGTCGTCGGGAGCCGTGTCTCCGGAGAGACCGCCGGGAAAATCATAGGCGAAGGGCAGCCGCGTGGCAGTCGTGGTAGCGACCCGGCTGACGCCGTTGGTGGTGTCGAGGAAGAATTCGACGCCGGCAGTTCCCACCGTGTCTTCCCAGACGTCGTCGCCGTCCGTGTCGAGCAAGGCGTTGACCTCAAAGTCCGCGCCGGCGGTGTAGAGTGGAGGAAGAAGCGTCATGGTGATCGAGCCGTCTACCATCAGATTCGAGGTGTCCCAGATCCCTGGGGGCAGGCTCAGGCTAGCTGGGGTGCCGGTGATTGTGGTGCCACCGGTGAGGTCGAAAAGGGTGAAGCTGTCGCCCGGATTGAGCGTCCCATTCAGGACCACGACCTCCAGAGCGGCATCATTGAGATCGATCACCGAACCGGCGACATCGGGGACGTAACGGTCGGCCGTTAGTAAGTCGGCGTCGATTTCAAAGAGGGAAACCGGACGCGGATATGACCAGGGATTCGGCACGTGATCGTTGTTCACCACGGTGAAGCCCGAGGAACCGGCAACGGCGAAATCGACGTTGAGAAGCGAAGCACTCGCGGCATCCTGAATGGTGAGGCTTTCGATTTCCCAATCGAGGCCCGCCTCGCTGTAGCCCTCGTCGGAGATGTAGCGGAACTCCACGGAAACCGTGTCCCCGGAGTTCAGAGAGCCGAGAGAGGCCTCACTGGTGATCATGACGGCAGGCAGCGTGGCGAAATCTGGGTCATCCAGAGCCACTCCCGATTTGCCGTAGAAGACGTCCTCGCCGCCTTTCCAGGCCGTTCCGTTCGTGCTGTTGGTATTGCCGACGTAGCCGTTGGAGGAAAACGAAGAAAGCGGGACATAAGTCGCTGGTTCGCCATTGACGCTTACGAAGACGGCACCGCCGTCCCATTCGGCCTCCATGAAGTAGCGGTGGGTGAAGCTCAGCGTCACCTCTCCGGAACTCGTCAAAGTGACCGGCGGACTCACCAGAAAGGAGTCGGAGGTGTTGCCACCTCCCGCGTCTGAGCCCTCGATGGTCCATATTCCACCGTTGTTGGGAACTTTCGCGACGCCTGCGTCGGTGGTGAGGGTTTCCGTCCCGATGGCGTTGGCACCGCCGAGCTCGAGGAAGGTTTGTGCGGATCCGATACAGGGCAAGGCACCGAGTATCAGCCCGAGGGCCAGAGGTATTATTCGATTCGGCGGGGAGGCTTTTTGTTTCATGATTTTGGTATTCTTTGGCGGTTCTTTGGCAGTTTTTAGTTTAGTTTGACAGCTCCGACCGGTCAGTGGGATCCACAGACAGGCCAGTCGACCTCGGAGGTCGAGCATAGACTCCTCTCCAAGGACAACATTCCCGACACCTAGCGTGTCGCTTTCCGGGCGGCCAGCAGAAACTGAGGAATCCCTTTAAAAGTTCGAAAAGGGCGATGTTCTTCTTCGAGCCCGGCCCCTGCCACGCGTCGCTCAGCACCCGTGCTGCGGATCTCCGTCGCGCTCCTTTAGCCCGATGCTAGCGACACCATCATCGTCACCCCATGAGGGAGGAGCCAAGGTGGCTATTGTTAGACGGCGAACTCAGGGTGCCGAGAAGTTGACTTGGTAGGTCTTGCCTGCCGGGCCGGAACCGCTCATCACGGTCTTGCCACCGCCGCTGACGGTGACCTTCTGCTGGTCGCCATCGCGCTCGACCGCGAGATCCCAGGATTTGCCGAAGGCGCGGACGTCGCGCAAGGCCATGCGCGGCCAGGCCTTGGGCAGCCATGGGGTGCACTCGAACGAGTCCAAACCGGTGGGGACGATGCCGAACATGCCTTCGGTGAAGACGCGTGGGTAGAGCGAGCCGGGGCAGAGCATGTCGATGGCGTCTTCGTCGGGATACGGGCCTCTGGGTCCGAAGATCTGCGCCTTGACCACGCGCTGGGTAAGATCGAGCGCCTCCTCGGTGCGACCGGCTTTAAACAAGACGCGCAAGGCATAATAGGTCTCGCGGCCCCATTCGGTCTCACGGCGGTCGGAGGCGGCGAGAATATCGCCGCCTTCCATGCGCTTGGGCCAGAGCTTGTTGGAAACCATCGCGTCGAGCGTGGCGTCCTGGCGCTCGGTGATGTCCATCGCGAGTGGCAGCAGGATCCAACCCCGCAGGACGGTGTTTTCCTTGAAGTAGCGATAGGTTTGGAATCCTTCGACTTCCGCTCCGAAGAACGACTCGATCGCTTGACGCAGGGCATCGGCGCGCTTGTCGAACTCCGCAGTTTCCGGTTTCCCCAAGGACTCCGCCAAGCGGGCGGCGAGCCGGTAGCCGCCATAGGCGAGTGCCGAGGTGCTCAGGTTCGCATCGCCGGTCGGGTAGCGGCCTTCCATTTCGTCGGTTTTCGAAGCGACGATGCCTTCGGGAGTCATGTGCTTCTCGATCGAAGCCACGCTGAATTCAACCAGTGGCCACATTTCTTCGGCGGCGGCGCGGTCTCCCTGGAAGAGTAGGAATTTGGACAGACCGTAGAGCACCATCGCGTCATCCCCCCGGTGTTTCTGGACCAATTTGAGGCTTTCGTGTTCGAACGAGCCGGGAAACGGATCGATGCCGTGGCGGCGGCAATAGTCCAGCCAGATACGATACATGTTCATCGACGCCTCGTTGAGTTCATCGCTGCCGAAAAAAGGGAACAGGGGACTTGAGTATTCCACCGGATCGTTGGCCCAGATTCCTGGCGTGTAGGTCAGGCTTCCGTTATGAGTGATCACGCCCAGGTGAGTCTCGATCGGCGTCTCAAGCACGTGAAGTTTCTGCAGGTTGTAAGCGGCAAGTAATGACGCGTCAGGAATCTCCAGTCTTCCGGGGCCGCTCCATGCCGCTTCGGCCAGTTTCATACGCAAGGTCTGCTCGGTATCGGGCGAGACCTCGATGACCGTTTCGCCCTTCCGGCGCGCTTGGACACTGGTGTGGAAGGTGATCGTGGCCCCGGGCTTGATTGCCGTCTTACCCACGGCTCCACACGTCCACTCGGTGACCACCGCATCTCCAATGGTGGCAAGTTTGTGGCCGGACATCACTTCGATCGAGACTTCCTTATTTGCCTGATTGCGGCATTCCCAATGCTCCAGAACCAGCGCCTTGTCCACCGAGGGGTAGACCGTCCGCACGAGCGATACTCCACGATACGGCTGGTAGCGGACGATCAAGCGGCCATCGAACTCCACCGAATCCGCTTGGAACAAGGGGCGCGGCACGCCGTCCATGAAAATGACCGGCAGCGATTCTTTTCCCCCGCGGAAGATCACCTTTGTTTTGCTTTCGTGATGCTGAACGTTGAAGAACCGCGCTTGGTATTCGAGGCCGTCGGCATCGTTGACCCGGGTTTCCATCACCACCTTGCGGCCCTGCATGCAGACCACGACGGGGGCTTCGGCACCTTCGAGTTGGTGAGTGATGGCCCGTCCGTCGTCTTTCCTGATCCAGAAATCCGCCGCCGCCGGGAGCGACAAGCCGAGCATCGCGATGGTGGTGGTGAGAATGCGTGTGAGGGCTGAAGGGCGTGTGGACGGGGAGGGTGCTTGGAGGTCTTTCATCGGGTGTCTTGGTCGGAAGAGGGTGAATGTCAGTCCTGCATCAGGGCGGATCGGCCACCATCCATCAGCAGCGTATCACCCGTGATGAAGCCGCTGAGCGGGGAGGCAAGAAAGGCGCACAGGTTTCCCACCTCTTCCGGCGTGCCGATCCGGCCCGCCGGGTGGCGTTTTTCGGTGAGGGTACGCTCGGTTGACGGGTCGGGAAAGGAATCAAACCAGGCTTGGTTTCCCGGGGTGTCAATGAAACCGGGAGCCACGCCGACCACGCGGACCAAGGGGCCCCACTCGATGGCGAGCGCCCGTACCAATCCTGTTAGAGCGGTCTTGGCGACGTTGTAGGGGAAGCAGCCGGGAATGGTTTGAAAGGCGTGATTGGATGTCATCACGATGAAGACGCCCGGATTGGCTTTTTCGAGGTGAGGTCGAGCGGCCTTGGCCAAGCGCCAGTGGGAGGCAAGGTTGAGGTTCATGCAGTCCTGCCATTCCTCCTCGGTGGTCGCGGCACCGCCGAAAAAGGCGTTGCGCCCGGCATTGGAAACGACGATGTCCAAACCGCCGAGGGCGGTGGCGGCGTCATCGATCAGGCGGGCCGGCACGGCGGGGTCGTGGAGATCGCCGGAGAGATAGGCGGCGGAAACTCCGTAGCAAGAAACACTCTCACGAAATGCGATGGCGCGCGGATGATCGGCTGGCACGGAGCCGGTGCCGACGACGTGGCAACCGGCCTGAGCCAGGACTTTGGCGACGCCAGCACCGACACCGTCGCTGGCCCCGGTGATGAGCGCACGTTTGCCGGTGAGGTCGATGCTGAGGGGCATGTCGGTCAGACGTAGAAGTTGGGGCGTTCGTTGAGTCCGCGGACGCCGGGGTGTTTTTCGAGTTCTTCCTCGATCAGATCCACACCGAGGCCGGGTCGGTCTGATAGATGGAGCTGGCCATCACGGACGTCGAAGGGATGGGTGAGCACCTCGTCTCGCCAAGGGACGTCGTTGAACATGAACTCGCAGCGGAAAAAGTTCGGGATCGAGGCGCAGACGTGGGCGCTGGCGAGCGTGGAGAGCGGGCCGTTCGGGTTGTGCGGGGCGACCAGCACGTTGTAGACCTCCGCCATGGTGGCGATGCGTTTCATTTCCGACGGCCCGCCGCAGCGAGTGATGTCGGGCATGATGATGTCGCAAATGTGTTGTTCGAGCACCGGCCGGAAATTGTGGCGCGTGTAGTGGCGCTCGCCGACGCAGATCGAGACATTCCCGGGCAGGCGCTCGCGCAGGGCGCGCAGGGTGTTAGGGCTCTCGGGGCCGGCGGGTTCCTCATACCAGGTCATGCCGTAGGGGGCGAGGCGCTCGGCCATTTTCACCGCCATCTGGCCGTTCATCATGGCGTGGGTCTCGATCATCATGTCGATCTCCGGACCGATCGCTTCACGCACCGCCTTGGTGACCTCCACCGCGCGATCCTGCATGTCGGTGGTCAGGGCGAGGTTGGTGTTGAGGTCGGTGCCGTAGAGGTAATTCGTGTGCGCGAAGGGATCGAACTTCAAGCCGCTAAAGCCGGCATCCTTCACCTTGCGGGCTTGCTTGGCGTAATCCTCGGCTGTGTGACCGCCGCCAGTGAACCAGTAGTTGGCGTAAAGCGGGATCGAGGTGCGGAACGCGCCGCCCAGCAGTTGATACATCGGCACGCCTAGCACCTTGGCCTTGAGATCCAGCAACGCCATGTCGAGACCGCTGATCGCGCACATCGAGACGCCGAAGGGCCCGATCCAGTTGAGATCGCGGTAGAGCTTGGTCCAGATGAAATCCGTGCGCATCGGGTCGAGTCCGATGACGCGTTCGCCGACGTGTTTCGCGGCCGCCTCGATCATTGGTGAGCCTGGCCAGTTGGTGGCCTCGCCGACGCCGGTATGGCCGGTGTCGGTGATGACTTTCATCATCGTCCAGTTGTATTTGACGCCCTCGACGAGCCAGACTTTGACCTCGGTGATTTTCATAGCTTTGAGAGATGGATTACATGATGCCGAACTGCTCGAAGGCGTCACAGGCGCTCATCCCTTCTTCGATGGCCTTCTTGACGAGTTTTTCGCCGCGGGCTTTCTCAAGAGCCTTGGTGATGACTTCTTCCTCCGCCTCGCGCGGGACAATGCAGACGCCGTCGATATCACCGAAGACGATGTCGCCCGGATTCACGCGCACGCCGCCGATTTCGAGCGGCACGCGGAAATCGATCACCTTGCCGCGCGGTGCCTGGTCTTGGGCGTACCGGCCGTAGGAGAAGGTAGGGAAGTTCATTGCGAGGATGCCGGTGGTGTCGCGAGAGTATCCGTCCACCACCGCGCCGACGGCACCGAGTTTCATCGCGCGTGTGCTCATCAATTCGCCCCACAGGGCGTAAGTCGGCGAGGATCCGGTGCAGATGTAAATCTCGTTGGTCTTGAGATCATCGAGGGCCTCGAGCATCAGGCCAAAAGGTTTCGACAGGAGCGGATTGGCACTGCCCGGGCAGGCTTCGGTGAAGACATCGGCCTCCAGCACGGTCATGGCCCGGCCGACGGTGACCATGTCATCGCGCAGCGGCTGGATTTTCGCGGGTAGAAACTGCCGTAATAGCCCCATTTTGTCCATGATGTCGCCGACCACGGCGGTGAATAGTTCGTTGCGGCAGAGGGCGAAGAGCTCGGTATCGTTGGACCAAAGTGCGGGCATGGGCATGAGAGTTGAGGACGGTAGTCTAGATCTCCGACGCGGGCAGCGCCATGGAACAAATGCCCGTAATACTTGTGGATTTCAAAAAAATCAGAAAACGAGGAGATTCCGAGAAATTTGATTTTTCCCGATGATTGCGAGTCAATTTACAGCTTTTTCTCTTCGCTGAAGCGGCCTGCTTGTGGATAACGTGCGCACAGGGCTTTGGCCTAATCGGCACCATGAGACACGATTTACAAGCGGCTTCTCGGCAGGGCGGATTGCGCTTCCACCACGCGGCGCGCGCTGGGCTGGGGCGGATTCTGGCTGCGGGCTGGCTCACCCATGGAGGCATGGAAGGCTGGCGGAATCTCGGGCACCATGCAGTGGCGCTGGTGGTGGAGGGGCAGGGCATTTATCAGGATGACAGCGGCGTCGAGTTGCCGGTGTCGGAGGGCGGGCTGATCTTCGGGTTTCCGGGGTTGCGGCATTATTACCGCCCCTTGCCGGGCAGCGTGTGGACCGAGTTCTATCTGGTGTTCGACGGTCCGGTATTCGGCTTGTGGGAACAATGCGGCTTGTTGGACCGCGGAATGCCCGTGATGCAGATCCAGTCCGCCGACCATTGGGCGCGGCAATTCGAAGCGGTGCTGGGAGCCTCGGGGCGGCCGGGCACGGATCCGGCCTTGCTTGAAGTCTGCCGCCTGCAGTCCGTGTTGGCCGAATTGCTGTGGCAGGGAACCGGCCGGGCGAGCGGGCAGGAAGATCTGGAATGGGCGCTGAGGGCTCGCGCCGTGCTGGAGAGCGATCCGCTCAAGAACCTGTCGATTGAGGAGGTGGCGGAGAAGTTCTCGATGCCGGTGCACGCGTTTCGCAAGAAATTCGCCCGCATGGTTGGAGAATCTCCCGCCCGTTATCGCTCGGTCCGCATCATCGATCGCGCCTGCGAGCTGATGCAAACTACCTCCTTGCTGGACAAGCAGATCGCTGAGCGCCTTGGATTTTGCGACGAGTTCTATTTTTCGCGCCGGTTCCGCGAGGTGACCGGGAAAAGCCCGCGGGAATTTCGGGCGATCCTGCCACTAGGAGCCTAGTGGAAGTAGCCGTGTTTGATGGACGAATCGAGCTCGAACTGGAGGTATTCCTCGGGGCTGAGGAGCGCTGGAACTGCTTTTGCCATGAGTTTAAGCTGGCAAAAAATCGCCTGGGTGCAATGCGGCAATTGATGGCAGGGCGATCAAGTTAAGGAAGGAATTGGACCAGGATGGATAGGGATAAAGGGGCTGGCGTTCTGTCTGTTTTTTCTAGGTTCTGTATTGCCATCCGGGATACATTTCACTTTTTCGTCGGCTTACTGGCAGGGAAGTTTGATCCCAATCTGACCCCGGGCTGGCCATTCTGGCTGGCATCTCGCTCGCCACACCGGTCTCTAAATGATCGGGGTGGAAAACCAAATACAAGCGGACACCCCTTTAATAGAAGTTTCGCGCGCTCATGCGCATGACGGAGAACTTCACTGACTGCCGGGTGCTCTCTTACTGCTTCATGTCGACTCACTTCCATATTCTCTGGGCGACTGTGGGAACAGCGCTTCAAGAGTGTGCTGGTGGAAGACGGTACGGCGGCGCGGACGATGGCGGCTTCCATCGATCTCAACCCGGTTCGCGCCGGGATTTGTGAGGATCCGGTGGACTATCGCTGGAGCAGCTATGCGGAGGCGGTCGCGGGTGGCTAGAAGGCGCGCGCTGGTCTCGTCCGGGCGCTGCGGGGGCACAAGGGGATTGACGGAACGGCGCGTGGTTGGGCGCAGGGAGGATTGGCGAAGGAGTATCGGGCAATTCTGTTAGGTAATTTAGGGACACTGGTCGGCGATGTTTGGTCGGCGAGTGATTTGCGGGCAGGGGTAGGCTGAAGAGCTCACAAAGGTGTCGAATGGGTCCTGTCGAACGGGTCTGTCCGTGAGTCGTGGCATCGGCATACCGTGGGGGCGATCTTTTTCAGGCTTTTATCGCAAGGGAAGGGGGGTGGAGCATAGCGGGATCGAACCGCTGGCCTCGTCATTGCGAACGACGCGCTCTACCAACTGAGCTAATGCCCCTCTGCCTCCCTTGCACGACCGGACGGATCTTGGTCATGTGAATCTCGGAAATCAAGGCAAGAACTGGCTTGGGTGGCGCTTAGCCGTTAAGGTTTAAAAGCTTAAGTTTTCCGAATGATGTTTTGCCAAGTGCTGGAGAAGCCGCATAATCCGCGCATGACGAAGTGTCTTCTGCCCATCGGTGCCGCTGTGGTCGCTCTCGGTTTTTCCGGGTGCCGTGGCCTCATGAGCACCGCTGAAAACCCCACGGGCACGGGGCCATTCGATTCGCGGGGGAATTACGTCGAGGAGTGGGCTGACAATCCTTCAAAATGGAACGGCCGCTCGGTGCCGACACCGACTGTAGAAGAGCCTGCGCCTCAGGTGGCGAGCAACCGGACGCCCGCGCCAGTAGTTCAGACGAGACCGATCACTTCGACTCCCTCGGTCGCCACGGTCAGTAATCCCAAGCCCAAGCCCAAGCCGGTCGCCAAACCCAAACCCAAGCCCAAGCCTTCTTCGGTTTATCACACCGTGCGAAAGGGAGACACCCTTTACGGTCTTGCCAAGCGTTACGGCACCTCGGTTTCAGTGATCCAGCGTGCCAACGGCATCTCGGGTTCTACCATCCGAATTGGACAGAAGATTAAGATTCCTCGTTAAGCCGGCTTGCGCTTCATGGCCATGGCGATGAAGACCATGCCGGCGGCGATCATGAAGAGCGAGAGAAACTGACCGCTGGTCAGGGTTCCTACCATTCGGGAATCCGGCTCGCGGAATTGTTCGCAGATGATTCGGAAGATCGCGTAGAAGACGAAGAAAAGGCCTGTCAGAAGGCCGTTTGGAGCGTTCGGATACTTCACTCGGACGCACCAGAGGATGGCAAACAAGGCTGCCCCTTCGAGGAGGGCTTCATAGAGTTGGGAGGGGTGTCGTGGTTCGAGGAATGGAGCGATGGCATCACTGACGGCTGGGTTGTGACGCTGAACTTTGAGCGTCTCTTCGAACAGCATGTGGTTGGTGAGGCCTCCTTCGAGCCATTGCTGAAACGTGGGCTTGAGTGACGAGTCCGCTTCGCTTGCGGCATGCATCGCAGCACCGAAGGACTCGTGTTCGGTCATCTTGCGATCGGTGAGGGTTGCCGGGAACTTCATTGCCCAAGCGACACTCTGAGCGGTGCGCCCGTAGAGTTCACCGTTGATGAAATTCGCCACGCGACCGAAGAGCAGACCGAGGGGGGCGACGACGCAAAGACCATCGCCGAGACCCGTCCAGGAGACCTGTTTTTTCCGAGAATAGAACCAGGTGAAAATGACGAGTCCGAGGACGCCGCCGTGACTTGCCATGCCACCTTCCCAAACACGGAAAAGTGCCAAAGGGTCTTGAGTGAGCCAATTCCAGCCGTGCTCGCGCGGCCAGTACCAAAGCATGTATCCCAACCGCCCACCGATGAAGACACCGAAGATCGCGGCAGCGGAAATGAAATCGCCTGCGGACCCTGGCGGGAGCACCCAGAGTTTCCTTCGTGAGAGCCTTTCGAGGAGGAAAGCTCCTGCAAGAAATCCGGCGAGATAGGCGAGCCCGTACCAGCGCAACTGGATCTGCTCGGTAATCCGGAGAATTACCGGGCTCAGGTCATGCACATAGATGGCGAACACGGCTGAAGCTCATACCAAAGCGATGATTCCGGCAAGCCGGACGTGGGATGGATGACTCCGCCGCCTAGTAAGGTTGGGTTGGCAGGTTTTGCGTCACGGCACAGGGGCGTGCTAGCGCCTGCTACAAGTAACTCGTCAATCCGGCCACGGCCTTTTCATCGAGCTGCCGGGCGAGGGCGGTGGCGAGGGCGACCATGTGGAGGTGGTCGTTTAGGTCAATGATGGCATTATGCGAGTGAATGTAGCGCGCTGGAACGCCGAGGACGACACAGGGAATACCTTCGTTGGCGTTGTGAAAGGATCCGGCGTCCGTGCCGCCGCTACGGCGGACGGTGACTTGATGGGGGATGCCTTCGCGTCGTGCGGTATCGATCGCTAACTGAGCGAACCTCGGATTGCCGATCGCGCTCGTGTCAAACATGCGGATCTGCACGCCAGCACCGAGCTGACCTTGAGATTCCATTCGGTTAAAGCCGGGCGTGTCGTCTGCTGGCGGTCCTTCCAAGATCACGACGGCATCCGGTTTGATGAAATTGGCCGCGGACTTCGCACCTCGCAGACCCACTTCTTCCTGGACGGTACCGCAAAGGATCAGACGGTTTTCCGTATCTCCGGCAAGCAACCCGGTATGAATCGCTGCGGCCATGCCGACCCGGTTGTCGAAGGCTTTGGCCATGTAAATGTCGTCCTTGGCCATCGAGGTGAAGGCGCTAACAGGCGCGATGGGATCACCGAGGGAAATGCCGAGGTCCTTAATCACTTCATCGCGGGAGGAAGCTCCGACATCGATGAAGAGTTGATCGATCGGCATCACCTGCTGGCGTTGGGCTGGTGAGAGAAAGTGAGGAGGCATCGAAGCCACAACGCCGAGAATTTTGTCGCCGTTTTTCGTCCTTACCTCGACACGCTGGGCGAGCAGATTGTGCTCCCACCATCCACCGAGCGGGACGAAACGAACGAATCCCTCCAGCGTGATGCTCTGCACCATGAAGCCGACTTCATCCATGTGGCCTGCGATCAAGACACGCGGGCCCTCGCCACCACAGTCGCAGAAAACCGAGCCGTTGCGATCGGTTGAGAGCTCGCCGATATCGCTGAGTTCATCGACGAAGATTGCCCGGACTTCATCTTCATGACCCGGGACGGAGTGGGCTTCGGTGAGTTCCGTCAAGAGGGAAAGTGCCTTGTCTCGCATGGGCGCAAGGCTAGCTAACACGGCGCTCCCGCCAAGCGGGAATCCAGACACAAAAAAACCCCGAACGGAATGCGCACCGTTCGAGGTTAGAGTGGACGCAACCTTAGAACCTCCAAATAAGGTCAAGAGTCCAGCGGTCGGAGATGATGCCGTCGTTGGCATCGGTCAGCGGAAATTCATAGGCTAAGCCGAGATCGACGTCCTTGCTGAGGCGTGAACGGAAACCGATGGCAGCGGTCACCAAGTCGCGGTTCTGAGAGGCATTCGAGGCACCGAAGTTGAGCAGGTCATTGCCTTCAAAGGTAGCAACGACTGGCACGGCACCGCCGGCTTGGTTGAAGTAGTTGAAGTTCCCATCGCCGGTCGAAAGAACGTGGAACCAGTTGAGTTCTACGAGCGGGATGAACCATGGGGTTACTTGGTAACTTGCGTGGGCACTCACGAAGGATGAGTCTGAAAGCTGGTTGCTGAACTCGAGGTGAGCCCCGGCACCGGCGGCGACCTGGAATTTGTCCCAGACCTTGACCGTGCTGAGGATCAAATTGACGGCTCCGTTGCCCTCACCTTGAAAAACATCGTGATTACCGGTGGGAACTTCGACCGTCGCGGTGCCACTCAGGGCGAATCCGGCGGCGGGATCGAGGATGAAAGCATACTTGGCACCAGCAGCGATGTTCGCGAAGCCGGATTGGTTCGACCACAGCGGTTGAGTGTCGGGGCGGACGCGGACGTAGCCGTCTTTGGTGGCGACCAGCGAGAGCCGGTCATTGAAAGCGAGTTCGGCTTGAAGCGCATAGACCTCCACATGGCCGCCCATTGGCACGCCGAGGATCGTGGTATTTACGTAGTTCGGCAGTTTGTGATACATCGCGATCGCGTGAACGTTCGTTGTCGGCACGGCGAGATCGAACAAGGTCGGATTCGTCATCGGACGGATCGCGTTTTCGAGACAGTTGGTGGTTTCCAGCATCGGTGATGCGGTCTCTGGGGCGACGGTTCCGGCGAACGCGGTGGCCGCTGCGGCACCGAGGATTCCAGAAAGGGCGTAGGCAAGGGTTTGCTTCATGGCTTGCAGATGGAGTAGGTTGTAGTTAATCGGGATGACCCCCGAGCGCCGCGAGTCTGCCCCACTTCGCCATTCCAGCTATGCGTCTTCATGCTGACTCTCCGCATTTCTTGCGTAGTGATGAACAAAATCGAACAAGGTTTTTCGATTCCGACCAGCGAATTGGAGATGAACAACGGAATTGCGTGAAACGATGCGAAATTTGAAGAGCCTAGAAAGCCTTGGGGTGCCGGAATACTCCTCAAAAAAATTTCGCAGGTTTTGGCGAGATTTCGTGATGTGCGCATGACAGGTAAAGAGGCCGTCCAGCGGCTGGAGTTTGTCCGCCGGGTTTTCGTGGTTCTTCGGGCGGAATAACGGGATTTCAAAACAAGTCTCCCTGATTGGTTACCCCTTGGCGGCCTGCCATTCGGCTTCCATCTCGTCGAGTGAGGCTCCTTCCAGTGAGGAGCCTTTCGCTTTCAACCTCGACTCCATCTTGGCAAAGCGGGCTTCAAACTTCTCGTTCGCGGCGGCCAGTACCACGTCGGGATCGATTTTCCGGAAGCGGGCAAGGTTTACGACAGAGAAAAGCAGGTCACCGAGCTCTTCTTCGAAAGCGACGTCATCACCGCTCTCCATTTCGGCGGCCAACTCGTCCACTTCCTCGCGGATTTTCCCGAGCACGCCTGCCTCACTCGGCCAGTCGAAGCCGACCTTTGAGGCTTTCTTTTGCAACTTCGCGGCTCTTAGAAGCGATGGCAGTCCTTTGCCGACCCCGTGAAGATAGGGTTTTTCCTCGTCGCCCTTCTCGGCGCGTTTGATCTCATCCCATTGCTGAAGGACGGCATCCGCCGTGCTTGCTCCGCTCGTCGCGAAAACATGCGGGTGGCGACGCACCAGTTTTTCGCTGATTGCGCGGGCGACGTCGTCCATGTCGTATGCGCCGTCTTCGGCCGCGAGTTCGCTGTGGAAGACCACCTGCAAGAGCAGGTCGCCGAGTTCCTCCTTCAAATGCTCGCGGTCACCTCTGCGGATCGTATCGATCGTTTCGTAGGCTTCCTCGATCAAGTTCGGCACCAGGCTTTCATGCGTCTGCTCCGCATCCCACGGACATCCTCCCGGCGCGCGCAGGCGGTGCATGATGGCGCGCAGACGGTCCAGTTGGCGGCCCTTCTCAGGGCATTCGATCATTTCAGCGTCGGTCATGAGTCTTTGTTGGAAACTTTTTCCAGAGTTGCCCGTTCGTCCTTGGTCAGACTGTCGAAACCTTGGGCATTGATTTTATCGAGGATCCGATCGACCTCGGTATCGTTGTCGAGATCGACCATCGTGCGCGGCCTGAGCTTGGCCTTGCCGCGACGCTGGAACTGCTTGGGTCGAATGATCTTCTTTTCGCGTTTTCCGTGCCTCATCAGCCACGGGTATTTGATCAGCAGAAAGCCCATGATCGCGCCGCCTAAGTGACCGGCTTCACCACCGCTGTTGCCAAAGATCGCGGCGTTTGGGAAAGCCATACCACCGAGGGTCACCACGACGGCCACGATCAGCAGGGTTCTTACCAAAGTCCGAATCGTGAGTTCGATGGGGATGGGAAAGAGTCGGACGCGGACATCCGGAGCGATGACGTAGATGGCGGCGAGCAGACCAAAAAATCCGGCCGAGGCTCCAACCAAGGTATTCAGGAAAGGGTAGGGCCCGGGGATGATCCCGATGGCGGCCACCAAGGTGTAGAACAAGGCTCCACCGACTCCGCAGAGCAGGTAGTAGATCAGGAAACGGCGACTTCCCCAGGTCATCTCGACGAAAGTTCCGATGAAATAGATCCCGATGGAGTTGAAGGCGACATGCATGACTGACTCATGCAGGAACTGAAAGCTGATGATCTGCCAGATCCGGAATTCTCCGAAGGTGGAAGCCACGGCGAACCAGCCCCACTGCTTGATGCGGTTATCGAGAAAAAGGGCATCGATGAGAAAGATCCCGATGTTCAGGATCAGCAACCATTTGACGACCGGCGTTAACGATGGGAACGGGCTCTGCTGTTCTCTCATTGCGTAGTCTCTGTCGTAGCTTCCCATTCGCCGGCGGACTTACCACGGCAATTTGCCTGCGGCAAGGCGCGGTCATGTCGGTTCTTTGTGTAGGGCACGGTTATTTTATTTGTAAGCATGAACTGTCGGTGGATGTAGGGAAAATCCCTTTGGGCCAAACAAAGCAGGCGATTTCTGTTTAGTTACGTCTGAAATAATCTCTGAAATCGAAAGCGTGTTTGCCGAGGACCCGCCTGCCGTGGTGCTTGGGGAGTTGGAAGTAATGACTGTGAGCGACGAGGATTTGCCCCGCGCCGCCGGTTTGCTCAAAGAGGAGCACGATTTGGGTGCGGCCCGTCCGGTGGGACGCACTTTGTTCCAAGCGCTTCATCACCGGGGCCACTGGGTAGCGCTGCTCATGTGGGGTCCTGCGGCCCTGAAACTCACTGACCGCGATGCTGACATCGGCTGGACCGACAGCCAGCGGGCCGAACGCATCGGTCTTGTCGTGCAAAACCGCCGCTTCCTCGTGTTGGCAAAAACCCGCATGCCCAACCTCGCCTCCCGCGCGTTGGCCATGGCCGTCAATGCCTTGCCCGTCGCGTGGGAACAGGCACATGGCTATCGGCCTTTTCAATAATCAACGGAAAATCAATCAACTGAAAAGACCGTGGGCACTTTCCCATGATTCCCGCCTCCCCCATTGACACCAACGCAGAGTCGGAGCATCCTCGTACCCGTAACAGTGAAAGGTCAACCCCCATCTCAGAAGCTAGCCGCCATCAACGAAGCGCTTTCGAGGATGCCGCTCAAGCGGTTGCCGGCGGAGAAGGTCCGCGCCCAGGTGATCCAGCATCTTTCGGAATCGAAATCCGAAATGTTCTCCGAAAACTTCAGTCGCTTCACCGATGACGACCGCTCCTGGGACATCGCCTTCTGGCAAAAGCAAGGCCCGGCAGCGATTTTCGATGCAATGTGGGGAATGATCAAAGACCACCGCCTGCTCACCAAAAACGATGCTACAGAGCCAAGACTTCAAAGAGCTGTTGAGTATTTTGGCAAGATTGGAGATAACCAGGTTCATTTCATCAGCCGGGAAGACCTCATCTCCGTCAAAATCGCCTCGGGACGCGATCAGGATCTGAAGGACGTCGAGGCCATCAAGAAGAATTCGTGACCAGGGAATCCATCCCCGACAACTTCATCCGCTCCAACGGAGGACTCCTCCCCATCGACCTCCAAATGGCCCAATTCAGCCCCGAGCAACTGAAAGCCGCCGGCCTCGCCTCCGACTCTTCCGCGCCCATCATTTTCATCCCCCGCTAGCAGTCTGTCGGACTTAGATCTCGATCTTATAAGCAGATCCTTTCAAGCTCCCGCATGGCAGCGAAGTTCGTTCATATTGATCACGACACCCCATTGTTGCTCCCGCCCGATCTGCG
>Ga0100401_1001816_pt1 | contig 17144 bp, 13 predicted proteins | sample CryGeymeta201525_FD_80421 | JGI IMG/M metagenome (GOLD analysis project Ga0100401, IMG submission 80421) | Groundwater microbial communities from Crystal Geyser aquifers in Utah, USA - Crystal Geyser metaG 2015-25 | ecosystem: Environmental > Aquatic > Deep subsurface > Groundwater | place: USA... | reverse complement strand
GGCAAAATTGCGCACGATCAGATCGCTCAGCACGTTTGCTGGTCCTTCGTTTCGGCGGTGGCGGGTCGGCGTCTTCCGGCGGCGCCGCAACCCGTGCTTCGGTGCGGTCCGCGGACGCCGTCGGGGCTTCCGGTGGTCGCCAAAAAGCGGTTGGTTTCCGGTTCCGGCTTTGATAGGTTACGCCCACTCATTGTGTCGGCAATAGCTTCTCCGTCAAGGGGAAAATGATAGAAGGGACATCCGCCATGAGCGACTGGTTGAACCGGGCGAAACAGGCCCTGTTCCGATCCCGCACCCCCAAAGGCCGCACCCTCCGCGAAGACCCTTACGGCCATGGGTTGGACCAAAAGCCGAACTTTCTGCCGCGCCCGCTGTTTGAACGGCTGATCGCCAAAACCGCGATCCCGGCGGACCAGCAGCGGCAACTGGAGCAACTTGGGCAGCAGGGGCATATCGTCTACGCCATCAAGTACCGCTCCCAGCTCGATTTCGTCTACGCCAATCTACGTCTGTACCAACTGGGGCTGCCCCATCCGCGGTTCGTCTTCGATCTGTTCCCCTACTTCTGGCAGCGCCGCTGGTACGCCTTGAAGCTGGCCTGCTTTCACCTGTGGCAGTTCATTCGCCACGGCGAACGCCCCAACGCCTACGCTTCCACCTACTATCGGGAACAACTCCAGGCGGGCCATTGCGGGCTCCTGTTCCTGTTGGGAGAACACGGCTACTACCAGCGTGCCGTGCTGGCGCGAAACGAACCCATCGGCCACCTGATCGACTTGCAGGCGGAACTGGACCGGCCGATCTTCCTGGTGCCCCTGGTGCTCCTCTATACCCGCGATCCCGGCAAGGAACCGCGCAAGGGCCTGGAAATCATCAGCGGCAAGCGGGAAAACATCGGGGTGGTGAGAAAACTCACACGCTTTCTCCGCAGCTACTCGAACGCCGCCTTGGAAGTGGGCGAAGCGATCAATCTCCAGGCCGTCCTGCCGGAACTTTCGGACCGACGGTCGCAACGCCGTAGCCAGATCTTTCAGTTGCGGCGCGAACTGATCGAAGCCACCGACGAAATCCGCCGCGCCATCGTCGGGGTCCAGATCAAGAGCAAGCTGGAACTGAAGGAAATGGTGCTCCATCACCCGCGGCTGGAAACCTTCATGAACCGGCGCGTCCGCTCGAGCGGCGAAAAGATGTGGAAAGTGCGCCAGGAAGCCGACCGCTATCTGGAGGAAATCGCCGCCGACTACAGCTACAACGCGGTTCAGATCAGCGCCAAACTGCTCAGTTGGATGTGGAATAACCTGTTCAACGGGGTCGATGTGGACCTGGAAGGTCTGCATAAGGTCAAAAAAGCCGCGCGCCACAACACCCTGGTCTATATTCCCTGTCACAAGAGCCACATCGATTACCTGCTTTTATCCTACATTCTGTTCACCAACAACCTCTTCACCCCCTTCATCGCCGCCGGCGGTAATCTTTCATTCTGGCCGCTGGGCGCGCTTTTCCGCCGCGGCGGGGCCTTTTTCATCCGTCGCAGCTTCAAGGGCCAGCGCTTTTATGCCGAGGTTTTCAATCTGTATGTGAAGACCATGGCGCAGCTCGGGCACAACATAGAATTTTTCATCGAAGGCGGACGCAGTCGCACCGGCAAGATGGCGCTGCCCAAGCTGGGGCTCCTGGCGATCCTGATCCAGGCGGTGGAAGAAGGCTTTTGTGATGACCTGGTGTTCGTTCCCACCGCTATCTGCTACGATCGGATCCTCGAGGAAGAAGCCTATCTCAAGGAACTCACCGGCGGCAGCAAAACGGACGAAAACCTGGGCCAACTGGTGCGCGCCCGGAAATTCCTGAAACGGCGTTACGGCCGCGTTTATGTTCAGTTCGGCGAACCCATGTCGCTGCAGCGCTATCTCGAACGCAACCGCCATGACCTCAAGCAGATGAATTCGAAACAGCGGCACGCCATGCATCGGGATTTCGCCTTTCGCATCATTCACAGCATCAACCAGGCGTCCCTGGTGACCCCACACGCCCTGGTGGCAGCCGCGTTCCTGTCCACCGCGCGGCGCGGCATCACGCTGCGCGAACTGCTGGAAACCTGCCGCCATTTTTACCAGTACCTGAACCAAATCCAGGTCCGCTTTTCCAATACCCTCAGGCATTTCGATCTGGCCGTCGGGGACACCATCAAGGACCTGGAACGGAGCAAGCTGATCGGCAAGTTGAGCGACGAAGACGAGGGTCTGGAAGAAGAAGTCTTCACCATCGACGACGCCAAACGCATGACCCTGGAATACTACAAAAACAACATCATCCACTTCCTGCTGCCGGCGGTGCAGGTGGCGACTTCCGTGCTGGCGCAGGAAACCTTTCGCTTCAGCCTGGCCCAGGTGCTGGAAGACATGGCCTTCATGAAGGATTTCTTCAAATTCGAATTCGTCTACGACGCCGAAGTTTCCGATTACCAGCAGGTCCGCAAAGTGCTCGATATCTTCGAGGAACAGGGCTGGCTGCGGCGCCTAGAACCGGGCGAGGACAAACCCTACCTCATGACCCACAAGGGTCTCCAGGTGGCCCAGTCGCTGAGCGGCCTGCTACGCTGCACCTTCGAAGGCTACTGGGTGGTGCTCAGATCGCTCCATTACCTGGAAAAACGCCCCTATCAGCAGAAGGAATTCGTGAAAAAGATCCTGGCCACCGGTCAGAAGATGCAAAAACTCGAACTGATCGAACGCCCGGAAGCCAATTCCAAGTTGATTTACCTGAACGCGCTTCAGTACTTTGCCGAGAAGGGTGTGGTCAGTAAAATCATCGACAAGGACGGCAACAAGGACAAACCCCTGGAACTGTATCAGGCCGCCGACGATCATACCCTGATTCAGTACTACAGTCGGGCCGTCAGTCGCCTGGCCCGAGCGCCGCATTTTGCGCTGCAGTGAGGGGGCGGGAGGGCGGGAATCGTGAGTGGTGAAAGGTGAATGGTGGGGCCTGGGGGGGGCGCCCTGCTGCTTGCCCCTGGTAGGGCGCGGCGGGGCGTGGGTCGGGTTGCGACCAGCGGGAACTACCCGACGGACCGCCTAGACCACGATCAGTTCTTCCGATGCCTGGTTGAAGGATTCCAGACCGGAGGCCGTGACCCGGTAGGTGTTTTCAAAGCCGACGATGCCCAGGCCGGGATACGACCACTTGGGTTCGAGGGCGAAGGTCATGCCTTCCGCGAGAACGGTCGTCTGCCCGCGGGCGATGAAGGGGAATTCATCCACTTCCAGGCCCAGCCCGTGGCCGATAAAGGACACCGCCGACCGGGCCGGACCCATGAAGCCTTCGGCCAGCCCGGCATCGGCCACCCACTTGACGATGGCGTCGTAGAGTTGGCCCGCCACTACTCCGGGTCTTGCGGTTTCCCGCACCCACTGGTGCAGTTCCCTGCAGAAGGCGTAGGTGTAAGCCAGGTTGGAAGGCGCCTCGCCGAGGGCGAAATTCCTCGTCTGATCATTCAGATACCCATGGTGGTTGAGCATGGTATCGACGCTCACCAGGTCGCCCGCCTGGATCGATCGCTCCCCGGCGCCCTGGCCGAAAGCGGGGCTCACCCCCGGGCCGCCGGTGGGGGAATCGCAGTAACTCGGCAGGGCCGCGTCCGGGCCGCTCAATATGTGGCCGAAGAAAATTTCCAGATTGAACGCCCGCACCCGGCTGAACCCCAAATGCCCGGCCCGCCGCGCCACCCGTTCCAATTCGATGGCCAGTTCGGTTTCGGTGATGCCTTCCTTGAGCAGCCCCGGCACCGCGTCGGCGACCGCCAGTGAAATCCCGCCGGCGGCCCGCATCAGATCGATTTCCCACGCGGATTTGATCATTCGGACCTGGCGGACCAAGCTGCCGATATCAACGATTTCCTGTTTGGGAAACACCTTCTCATCGTAGAAAAAAAAGCTCGCCGCCGGCAGCACGTCCAATTCCATGCCCAGGCGCCGGACCGAATCGCGGCCGCAGCAGTTGAACAGGGCTTCCGGCAACTGTTTGATCGAGGTCATCGGCAGCAGCGGTCGGATCGGCGATTGCCGCGTGGCCCGCTCCAGGTCCCGGCGCACCAGAAAGCAGGGTTCGCCGGCGGCCGGCACCAGCAGATGCGCGTCCTGAACCGTTCCGGTGAAATAATAGAGGTCGGTATTCTGGCGAATGATCGCCGCATCGATCCGACGGCCCCCGAGCAGGGCCTGGAAGGTCGCCAAGCGGTTCGCGATTTCACTCATGGGAACTTTCATCCGCTGCCTCCACTGGGTTGCCGAGTGACCCGACGGGACCGCCGCGCCCTTATCATCGCCGACCGCCACGCCTCAGCGCGGCCAGGCTGTCCGGGCCGGGCGCGGCGCTCAAGGTTTACCACCGGTGCCCGATTTTTTCCATGGCAGCACATGCGATTTTGCCATCGATTCGGGGGAAGCGCCGCGGCATCCAAGGTCATAGGTGGCCGGTTTGAAAAATCGCGCGGTTGAATTGGTGCCCCCGGCGTGATTCGAACACGCGGCACCAGGATTAGGAATCCTGTGCTCTATCCACCTGAGCTACGGGGGCGCGCATGGGTTCGGCCGTCCATAGCATAGGGTCGAATGACTGTCAATGGCGGGCAAGAGCCCTCGATATTCGACATATACCGGTCAAGGGTAAGAGGTTTCATTTCGTGTGCGCTCTTTCCCGGGAGCGCGGGCATCTTGCCCGCTTTTGAAAATGAAACATCTGATCCTAAACCAGTATGGCGATCTCGACATCCGGGCGCCGCATGGGATTACGGCCACAACCCAATGGTCCCCGGACGGTGCATCACAACGGTAGGTCAGGGTGCGCGAGGCGCTCCCTGACTTGGGTGGAGAAGCAAGATCGTCAGGGTAGCTCCCGTTGGTCGCAATCTGACCTACAGTGGCTATACCCGTTAGGGAATGGATACTGTGTTCCCGCCCCCTAACTGGTCGAGTATCCAGAAGCGCCCGATCGGTGTGTTTTGTCCCCGCGAGGACCGGCCAACGGCGTGGATCCGGTTGTTGTCACTAGTGGCTTTCCCATGTCATAATTGCTTGGCGTTCCGGTGCCCCCTCGGGGGTGACCTTTCGAAAGCTCGGCAAGAATGCGTCTGGATTCGGGAACTTGCCATGATCGAAGCCGATCTTTTCCGCCGCGTCCGGCGGTGACGGTGCATTTTTCCGGAGATCAAACCATCCGATTGAGGTGCTCGCGGTGCGACACGGACAACAACATCGGGGCTCGATAACCGATTCCGAACCGAGCGCCGGCCTGGGTGAACTGGTCCGGATGATGCTCAAGCGCCATCCGGCCTTCAGCGCCAATCCGATCGGGGATTGGGCCGATATCGCCGGGGTTCAGGTGGCTCATCACAGCGCCCCGAAGGAACTTAAGAACGGCTGTCTGCTGGTGATCTGCCATGATTCCATCTGGAAGCATCACCTGGAAATGACGCGCGAACAGTTGCTGATCGAGATCAATCGGGGACGTTCGCAGCCGCTGGTGGAACGGATCAAGTTCAAGATCGGGGAGCTGCCGGAAGCGGACCAGCCGGTCAATCCGAACCATCGACTGTTGAACAAAATGGTGCCCAAGCGGCTGCGCCGGAGTCATCCCAAACTTCCCAAACGACCTCTCACCGACGCCGAAGAGGAGCTGCTACGGAAGCTTCCGGATAAGGAACTGCGGGCCATGGCCCGGCGCATCCTGAGCCGGACCCCGGTCGAGGAATGAGCGCGGCATCCGCGACCTCGGCGCGGCCGGCGCGGATGCTCCGGCTCCGAGTTTTGGATCGGCCGGTGCGTTCCATGCCGCTCAGGCTTCCGCGTCCGGATCGGCCAGGGGACGGTGCAGGTGGTCGAAAATGACCCCCGCCAACTGCTCGGAAATCCCCGGCACCGCGGCGATTTCGTGGATCGCGGCCTGCCGCAGCGCGTCCAGACTGCCCAGGTGCTGGAGCAGCAGCCGGCGCCGTTTTTCCCCGATCCCCGGAATCGCGTCCAGGGAAGACATCAGCAAATCCTGCCGATGCCGCTTCTGGTAAAAGGACACGGCGCAACGGTGAGCTTCGTCGCGCAGATGTTGGAGCAGGTGCAGCACGGCCGGATGGCGGGTGAGAAACAGGGGGTTCTTGCGACCCGGTAGGTAGACCTTTTCATACATCCCACGGCCTTCGTCCCCGCGATCGGTTTCCTGTTCCTTGGCCAGGGCGATGAGCGGCAGTTGCTGTTCGAGGCCGGCTTCAATCAGCAGGCGCTGGATTCGGTTGAGCTGGGTCTTGCCTCCGTCCAGCACCAGCAGGTCCAGTTCCGCGGCCAGCTCCCGGTCCCGCTCCAGGAACCGTTGCACCACTTCGGCCATCATCGCCGGATCGTCCGGCTCGGTTTGCTCTTTTACCGTATAACGCCGGTATTTTGGGTAATCGGGAGCGGCGTTGGTGAAGCGTACCATCGATCCGACCGCGTGCCGGCCCTGAATATTGGAAATATCCACGCAGGCCAGATGCCGTGGCGGGCGCGGCAGGTGCAGGACCGTTTGCATGGCGGCCAGCAGCGTTTCCACCTTGGCCGCCTGTTCTTCCTGACCGGTGCTTTGCTGCTCGGCGTTTTTCGCCGCCAGTTCCAGCAGCATGCGGCGGTTGCCGCGCTGGGCGGGGCGGATCAGCACCCGTTTGCCTCGCTGTTCGGCCAGGCACTCTTGCAGCAGGTCCTGGGCCTCGAGGCTTTCCGGCACCAGGATTTCATCCGGAATCAGCCGCCCTTCACGGTAGAATTGTTGAATGAAGGCGCTCAGGACTTCCGCCCGGTCGCCGTGGAACGAAGTGAATTCGAAGGTGCGCTGACCGACCATGGCGCCGTGCCGCACAAACAGCACCACCAGGATGGCTCGGGCCGGTTCCAGGTGAGTGCCGAGCACGTCCTGGTCGATGAACCGGCTGGAGATGATGTGCTGCTGTTCGAGAGTAGCGCTGACCACCCGCAGGCGGTCGCGGTACTGGGCCGCCTGTTCGAAATCGAGCCGGGCCGCCGCCGCTTCCATGCGTTCCCGAAGCTGCCGCTGCAACAGATCGGTCTTGCCGCGCAAGAACAAAATCACCTGTTCCACCATGTGCTGGTATTCGGCCCGGCTGACCTTGCCGGCGCAGGCCCCGAGGCAGCGGCCCAGGGAAAAGTTGAGACAGGGTCGGGGTCTGGGCCGAAGCACCTGGCCCTTGCATTGGCGCAGGGGGAACATGCGCTGGAGCAGCTTGAGGGTGTCGCGCACCGCCTGAGGCGAAGCGTAGGGGCCGAAATATTGGGCGCCGTCGGCGTGAAAACGCCGCACCACCTGAAGCCGTGGGTAGGGTTCGCGAGGATCGATGCGCAGCGCTGGATAGTTCTTGTCGTCCCGAAGCAATACATTGTAGCGTGGGCGGTGTTTCTTGATCAGGCTCGATTCCAGCAGCAGGGCTTCTTTTTCCGTGCTGGTGACCAGGACCTCCAGATCGGTCGCGCGCTCCAACAGCACCCGAGTCTTGGCGGCGGGTTCCGGGCTGGTCCGGAAATAGCTCAACACCCGTTTGCGCAGATCCCGGGCCTTGCCCACGTAAAGGACTTCCCGGTGCCGGCCCTGAAACAGGTAAACGCCCGGAAGGTGCGGCAAATTGAGGGCTTTGCCGTGGCAGGGGTGGGGTTCACTCGAAACGCTGTCGTCGCCGTTGGGGGCTGCCGGCGGCTGCTCGCGCTCGTCCATCTGGTGGTGTCTCCGGCGGTTGCTGAAATCTTCCACGATCAACGCCGGCTGTAGCACAAAGTGATCGCAAAAGGCTAGACAGGGATTGAATTCTTTGCTAGAAGTGCTTCCGTCATTCAGTCGGGACGTGGCTCAGCCTGGTAGAGCGCTGCGTTCGGGACGCAGAGGTCGCTGGTTCAAATCCAGTCGTCCCGACCAAATGAAACTTTCCTGAAAGGCCTTCCCGTACCGGCGAAGGCCTTTTTGTTAGGCTGCGGCCTGGTCTCGCCCCCGAGCCGAGTTGCGAGCCTTGCAAAGGCAGGCCCCCAGGCATTAGTATGCCGGTCAAGGCTAACAACTTTCATTTCGTGTGGGCCCTTTCCCGGGAGCGCGGGCATCTTGCCCGCTTTTGGTAATGAAACATCCGACCCTAAACCAGTATAACCCAGCGTGACCGGTCACCACGGTCGCCAACGCCAAGGTTCAAGCCGTGGCGGAGGCCGCGTTCAAGCCCCGGCATCCGGCGGCGTTTGAAGAGGACTCGAAAACAGGAGGTTAGCCATGGCATGGTTCACCAAGGCAATGGTGTTGATACTGACCCTGCTCAGTTGTTGCGGCTGGGTTGGGCCGATGGCGGCGGTGGCCGCAGACCCCAAAGACATGGGCGGCTGGGAACGCGGCGGCGCCTACGATCGGCTCTATAACCCGCAGGAACGTGATAAGTTCAAGGGTACGGTGGTGGATGTGGTGGAAGTGGTGCCCATGACCGGGATGTCGCCCGGCGTGGCCCTGCTGGTGAAGGATGCGGAAGGCGATGAGGTGCCGGTGCATCTGGGCCCGCGTTGGTTCGTTGATCCCAAGAGCATTGGGATCAAGAAGGGCGATCGGGTCACGGTCAAGGGAGTTTGGGTCGAACTCGACGACCGGGACCTGGTCATGGCTTCCAAAGTGAGCAAAGGTGACACCTATGAATACAAGGTGCGACTGACCGCGGACGGCACCCCTTTTTGGACCATGACCCCGGAACAGTTGGCCAAGGAACGGGCCGGCGACTAGCCCCCGGGAAGCTGTCGCCCCCGGGTAGCGAGCGCCGCTCCGGCCGGGAATGTGAGCATGGTTCCGAGCAGATCTTGACAGGATTAACCGGATTTACAGGATGGATGAGGGGTCGGCTCATCGTGTCGATCCTGTCAACAAGCTCGGGTTGTGTTACCCGGTCGTGGATGAAGTCTTGGCTTGCATCGGAACGCCGGTCGGGAGCGCGCTTTCGGCGGCATGCGGAACCCCTTGGTGGAGGAGGCAACGGCGTGAAGATCACCTGTTCCAGCTGTCAAGCGGTTTTTTCCGTTCCCGATGAGCGCATGCCACCGGGGAAAACCGTTCGTATCACCTGCCTCAAGTGCGGTAACCCGATCCATGCTCGGCTGCCGGCAACCGAACCCGGTCCAGGTGCGGGCAACAGCGCGGAATCCACGACTCCCGCCGCGGTTGCCGCCGTGATTCCCGCGGAAGACCTCACCGACCAGGAAAATCGGCCGTTCGACCTGGTGGAAGAAGCCACGCCGGCGGCCCTGATGTGTTTACAGGACCCGGAACTGGTTCGTAACCTGGCCCCGATTTTGGCCGACCGCGGTTATCATCCGCGCGAGGAAGCCGACCGCCAAACGGCCTGCCTGTGGTGGGAACAAAACGAATACGCCTTGGTGCTGACCGATGATGATCCGCCGGCCGCCGATCCGGCGCGGCATTTGCTGCTGGCTTACGCCCGGCGCTTGCCCATGCATCGACGGCGCGAAACGCTGCTGTGCCTGATCAGTCGGAGCCAGGATACGATGGACGGAATCCGGGCCTTTCAGATGGAATTGGAACTGATTGTCAATCGCGGCGATCTCGAGCGTTTACCCTTGCTGCTCGATCGGGCCATTGCCGAGCAGCGATCGGGCTACGCCGTGTTCAGGCAGGTGGGCAAGGAACGAGGACTGCTCTGATCCGCAAGCGCCCGCCGGGTGAAGCCGCCGCGGTCGGGTCGGTGAAGCAATCCCGAGCCAAGGAAAGGGGGCCGCTCTGATCAAGAAGCCATGGTCCACATTGTTCGGCCGCTCCGCTAAAGATCACCAGTCCAAGCATGTGCGTCTGCGCATCGAAAGTTGTGTCAACACCATTTTGGATCTTAACAATCAGTTGGGGGAAGGCAAGATCAAGCCGGAAATCATTCGCCAATTCGAACGCCTGAAGGACACCATCGACAAATTGTCCGAAGAAAAGGTGAGTGAGGAAGATATCCACCGGATCGAGCAGGCCACCAATGATCTCCTGGCCGACCTGCAGGCGGCCTACGGCACCACCCCGTCGCTCCGGCTGAATCCCAGGGAGTGGCATTGACCCTGGCACCCGGCAATGGCCGCTCAGCAAACATCTCAACCTCAATCAACGGGTGCTGCCGAGGGGTTGGATTCGGGCTATTGTAATCTCGATCGAAGCTCAGGGATTTTGAAATTTCTCCGTTCGGTCGATGACCGGGAGACCAGTTCTCGGTCGGTCGCGGGGAAACGCTGCGGATAAACTGCAAACAACCAGGCTGAACCGCCTTTCATGGCGCCACTAAACATGCCGCAAACATGCCGCGTGCTTGCTCGTCAGCTTGATTGGCTCGTTATGCCATCGGTGTTCTGCTGAGTCTTTTTGCTTGCAACCTTTTCAGCTCTTTTGGAAAGCAACTCGCGCACGGTCGGTACTAGATGATTGGGAATCTCCATGAAGGTCTGTGATGAATCTTCCCATGCTGCTTCATCTTCCGCCAAAGCATCATCTTCTGACTGGCTCTCATAGTGGGCGAGCACTCTCTTTACTCGCTCTTCATCCCAACCCTTAGGAAATTTGGTTTTCTCCATGTTCTTTACTTTCCTCGACGCCGACACCGATATGCTTTAAGTGGGTTGCCGCTCGGTTCATATGCAGTGATCACAAAGACGCTATCAGGTTTGGGATCGGGCACATAGACCACCCGAACATATCGTCCCGCTCGCGTTTGCCCAATAGCAATACGTGAGCCTTCCTTGCCTGGGCGATCCTCACCTGGATGGAACAGCACATCTTCAACCTCATCCTCGAATACGTCATGCTTGTAAATGTGGGGCAAGTCTGTTTCCGGGTCAATGTAGAAGCGAATCTTCACCGGTTCGTCCGGGAAGGGCCACATTGGCTCGCGGCATAATATGATTTTCTACAAGACCAACCGGTCAAAGATCTCGCCAAAAGCGCCATAACGTATGCCCCGCATGGTCTCGTGTCCGCTTGAGGGTTTATGCCATCTTTTACGCCACCCAGGTCAGGCATCCAGCACCAATGGCGAACGCCGTTTTGACGCCGGGTCATGATCAGGCGGTGGGGCAGGGTCCTTGCCTGGTTGCCGTCACCCTTTGAACGGGCCACCGCGGCCACCGCCCTTCGATCCCCTGCCGCTCTCTGTCACGCTCCCGGTTTCGCCAGTTCATACAGGAGCGCGGCGACGGAACGGATGCCGTGGTGGAAATCCTGCAACCGGAACCGTTCGTTGGGGGAATGGGTGCCATCATCCGGATTGCCCCAGCCCATCATCAGAATGGCTTGCAGTTGCAGCGTTTCCTGAAGCAGGTTGACGATGGGGATGGAACCTCCTTCGCGGATGAAGACCGGCGCCGTTCCGAACCCGGTTGCAATGGCCCGGACCGCGGCCTGCACCTCCGGCTGGTCGCGCCTGACCAGCACCGGATCGGCCCCATGGAGTTCCCGCACCTCCACCTTGACCCCCTCCGGAGCGAGTCGCCGCACGTGATCGATGAACAATTGGTTGATTTGTTCGGGCCGCTGGTTCGGGACCAGGCGCATGCTGACCTTGGCGCCGGCCTTGGCGGGAATCACGGTTTTTGCCCCCTCGCCCGCGAAGCCTCCCCAGATGCCGTTGATGTCCAGGGTGGGACGCGCGGTCTTGCGCTCCAGTGGAGCAAAATCCGGTTCCCCACTGAGGTCGGCAATCCCCAAATATTGGGTCAGTTCCTGCTCGGCGAAGGGCAGTGCCGCCAGTTCGTTGCGTTCCCAGGCTTGCAGCTCGAGGACCTGGTCGTAAAAGCCGGGAATGGCGACGGTGCCGTCGGGATTTCTGAGCTGCGCCAGGATTTCGCAGAGCGCCTGCACCGGGTTTTTCACCAGACCACCGAAGGCCCCCGAGTGCAGATCGATGCGCGGCCCGCGGACATCGATCTGCAGGTAGGAAAGTCCGCGCAGCCCGTAAGTGATGGTGGGAACGCCGCGAGCAAACTGAGAGCCGTCGGAAATGGCGATGGCGTCGGCTTTGAACAGATCGGCGTTGGCGGCCAGCACCGGTCCCAGGTTGGGACTGCCGATTTCTTCCTCGCCTTCCACCAGCAATTTCACATTGATCGGCAGTTCCCCGGCCCCGGCCAGGATCGCTTCGATCGCTTTCAGATAAGTGAAGAACTGACCCTTATCGTCGCTCGCTCCACGCGCATAAATATAGCCGTCGCGAATGACCGGACTGAACGGGGGCGAGTGCCATTCTTCCTTCGGTTCCGGTGGCTGCACATCATAGTGGCCGTAAATCAGCAGGGTCGGCTGGTCCGGCTGCCGGCAGCGCCAGGCGTGGACCACCGGATGGCCTTTGGTTTCGATCAGCCTGGCCTGAAGACCTACCCGCTTGGCATGGCTGCAAACCCATTCGGCGGCGCGGCGCACGTCCGCGGCCAGATGCGAATAAGTGCTGACACTGGGGATCTTCAAAAACCCTAAGAGCTCTTCGATATATCGGTTTTGATTGCTGTCGATTTTTTCCAGAATAGTGTCTAGGACCATTGCCGCCTCCTCGCGAAACCGAACCCATGTTGACGGTGAATGTGGAGTATTATGCAAGGGTCTTGATCATCGTTGGGGCCATTCCAAATAAATTCCACCACGGAGGCCCCGAGGACCCAGAGAAGGTCTAGGGTTTGTCTCGGTGTTCCCTGGGTTTGCGCGGCGAGAGCTTTTCGCATTGGCCGAAACGATGATCATGGCCGATCCAAAGCATACAGCGTTTTCGAGACAAGGCAATCAAAAAGGGGCCGGGTCCATGACCACGGAGGCTCCACTGGCGCGGGTCGGCTGGTGCTCGGAGGCGCGCCAACGGAGCCGTGCCCAACTTGCCCGGCCGCGGACGCTGCCGAACCGGATAACGATTTGACCCTTCCGGCCAAAACACCGGTTTGATCGTTCGCCAAAGCGGCGTATAAGGGCACCAGCGACGCTTGCGCCTGCCGCCCGCTGGGCGGCGGTGGCGGCGGGTCAACCGGTTGGGAAGCCGGCAACCGCTGAGATTTGCTGGAGGGGTTGGGCAATGACCATACGTTTCGAGACCTTGAGCGGGGCTCGCCGGATCGACCGCGCGGCGTGGAATCGCCTGGCCCGATCGGCCGCTCCCACCATGGAGTGGGAATATTTTACCAGCCTGGAAGACTCCGGGGTGATCAATCCGGGGCGGGGTTATAACCCGGCCCATCTGGCCGTCTATCAGGACCAGCGACTGGTCGGCCTGGCCCCCATGTACCAACGCGATCGGGCCTGGGTGGAATTCGGCGACGGCGGCTTGATTTCGTTCCTCACCGAACTCACCGGACTGCCCTTTCATGAAGGTCTGGTGGGGACCGTGCCGCTCACGCCGGTGCCGGGCTATCAGTTCCTGTTCGATCCCGAAGTCGACGCCATGGCCCTGGTTCGTCCGCTCCTGGAATATGTGGATTACCTCAGCCAGGTGAAAGGACTCTCCACTACTCGATTGTATTTTGTGGCGAACGAGGTCGGTTCCCCGCTCCATCGATTGCTCATGGATCTGGGCTATATCTGCCTGCGCAGCGAATACTGCCTGTGGTTCAATCGGGGGTACCGGGACTTCGATCAGTTCCTGGGTGAATTCCGTTCCGATCGCCGACACAAGATCAAGCATGAATTGCGGGCCCTTCGGGACCGCGGCATCCGCCTCGAGATGATTGACGGAACCGATGCCGCCCGTGACGATTACCTGCTCATGCACCAGCTCTACCGGCGCACCTGGACCAAACACATGGGCCCCCAAATCGAACCGTTCCTCAATGAAGAATTCTTTCATCTACTGAGCGAACGGTTCGCTCACCGCTGCCGACTGACGATTGCTTCCAACCAGGACAAGCGGCTGGCCATGGCGATTTTCTACCACAAGGGCGATCATCTCTACGGCCGCTACTGGGGCGCGTTCGAACCGGTGCCGTTTCTCCATTTCGCCACCTGCTACTACCAGCCGATCCAATACGCCATCGCCCGGGGCATCCGCGTGATGGACCCGGGCTTTGGCGGCGAACACAAGCTGCTGCGCGGGTTCAAGGTGGTGCAGGCAACCCATTACATCAAGTTCCACGGGCGTGAACAGCGCCGGATCGCCCATTCGGTGCTCCAACGCATGCAGACGAGCCGGCCTCCGGAAGCGGTCCATCGGTGAGGGGGTGGGGCTGACTCAAGCCACCGGCGTCATTTCGGGGTCGGGTTCGGATTCGGTATCGGTATCGGGGTCGGTATCGGGGTCGATACCGATACCGATGTTGAACATCGGGGTCAGTTGCCGACCATGATCACCAGGCTTTGCTGGTGTTCCTTTTCATTGAAGGAGGCGGCGAACTGCTGGGCGTCCTGGTGTTTTTCGAAGTTTCCCAGCAGCACCCTATACCAGAGTCCGCCTTCGGCCATCTGCACCACTTCCAGCCAGGGGGAATAGCCCTTGGCTTTGAGGCCGGCCAGCAGGCTGTCGGCGTTGTCCTTGCTCCTGAGAGAGGCCACCATGAGCACGTAGCGAGCCGCCGCGGGTGGCTGGCTGCCGGGTTCGGCGGCTACCGCCGGCGGTGGTGCCGCCGGGGTATGGGTCGGGGCGGCCGCGGTTTTGGCTGATCCGGACGTTTCGGTGGGGCTCGGTTTGCCTTTCAGCTCACCGTGGTAGGTGAGGGCTTGCAGCATCTCTTCGGTGGATTTCCAGGTTTCCGACGCTTTCTCCACCGCCTCCGGAGGCTTCTGGTCGAGGCCCAGAAAGTGCACCAAACGCCCCTTGAGGGAATCGCTACCGGCGCCGGCCACCGGGACCCCTCGGCCCACCATGACCCCGAACACGAACATCCAGGTCAGAGCGGCCACCAGTCCCAGAGCGTAGAGCAACGCCTGGGGGCCGCTCAATTGCACCTGAAAGCGGCGGCGCTGCCGCTCAAGGTGCGGCCTCGGTAGGTCCTTGGATCGCGCCAAGCGATTTCCTTCCGTTGGCGTCGCTGCGGCGTCCGCCGTCACATTTTTTCCGGCGCCGTTACCCCCAGCAGTTGCAGCCCATTGTGGATCACCACCCGAAGCGCTTCGGCCAGACCCAGCCGGGCCTCCGTGAGCGCCTCATCCTCGCCCAGGATCCGATACCGGTTGTAGTAGCTGTGGAACTCCGCCACCAGTTGATGGAGATAATAAGTGATCCGATGCGGTTCCAGATGCAGCGCGCTGTTTGCCAGCACCTCGGGGTACTCGCCCAGAAGCTTGATCAACTGGATTTCTTCCGGGGCGGTCAGCGGGGCGAACCGATCGAGGTCCGCCGCCGGCGGCGCCGGCCCGCGTTCCCGAGCCACCTCAAACAGGCTGGAAAGCCGGGCGTGGGCGTACTGAACGTAATAGACCGGATTGTCGTTGCCGCGGGCCTTGGCCACTTCCAGATCGAAGTCCAGTTGGCTGTCGGAACGCCGGGTGAGGAAAATAAAGCGGGCGGCGTCGGTGCCCACTTCATCGATCACTTCGCGGAGCGTTACGAATTCGCCCGCGCGGGTGGACATGGCCACCGGAGTTCCGGCCCGCAGCAGATTCACCAGTTGCACCAGGACGATTTGCAGATCGCCCTGGGCCCGTCCCAGGGCCTGTGCCCCGGCGCTCATGCGCGGCACGTAGCCATGGTGGTCGGCGCCCCAGATATCGATCACCCGGTCGAAGCCGCGGTCGAATTTGTTCTTGTGATAGGCCAGATCGGCGGCGAAGTAGGTGCTGACGCCGTTGGCGCGGACCACCACCCGATCCTTTTCATCCCCGAAATCGGTGGTCTTGAACCATTTAGCCCCGTCCGCGGTGTAAATGAAGCCGCGCCGCTCCAGATCGGCAATGGTTTCCGCGATCGCGTTCCGGTCGTGCAGGCTCTGTTCGCTGAACCAGACATCGAAGCGGACGCCGAAGTCGGCCAGGTCGTTGCGGATGCCTTCGAGGATCTTGTCGCCGGCGTAGCGGGTGCACAGCGGCAGCACCTCGGCCACCGGCAGGTGTTTGGGCCCATCGCCGTGTTCGGCCCGGAAAGCTTGGGCCAGTTCGATCATGTACTCGCCCTGGTAGTGATTTTCTGGAAACGGCGTCGGGTCTCCCAGCAACTGCAGGTACCGATGATACAGACTGCGGCCGAGGGTTTCCATCTGATTGCCGGCGTCATTGATGTAATACTCGCGCTCGACCTGGTAGCCGCAGGCGGCGAGGATATTGGCGAGCACGTCCCCGGTTGCGGAACCGCGGCCGTGACCGATATGCAGCGGTCCGGTGGGATTGGCGCTGACGAATTCCACCTGCACCCGGCGCCCGCCGCCCAGATTCCGGCGGCCGTAGTCGGCACGCTCCGCCAGGATCTCCGTCAGTACCCGGTGCCAGCCCGAGGGCTTGACGAAGAAATTGATGAAACCGGGTCCGGCGATCTCCACCCGGGCCAGGATCTGGTCCGGATCATGTAAGCCGGCCACGATCCGGTCGGCGACTTGGCGTGGGTTTTGTCTCAGTCGGCGCGCCAGCAGCATCGCAGCATTGGTGGCATAATCGCCGTGTTCGGGCTGTTTCGGCAGATCCAGTTCGATGGTGAAAGCGGTGGTACCGGCCTCGTCCGTGCTCCCGATCAAGGGCTGAATGGCCTCGGTCAAGATGGCGAGCAGGCGGGTTCTGATGAGGGTCATGAGTGGTGGATTCTCCTTGTTCGGGCCGCTTGAGGGCCGTTAAAGCGGCGGCAATAGCCGCGCCGGCGGCGGCGCCCGGCGAGCGGCCGCGAGCGCCCTTATAGCCAGCGGACCGACCCTGGTCAAGCGCCAATCGGGTGCGATCCAAAGTGGTTGGGCTCGTAGTGGCGCCGTCAGGCGTTGACGGCGCATCCGAAAGCTCGGGCGATGGACCTCCGGAAAGCGCCGACCGCCCTTACGGGCGCACTACGAGCGCATGGGGCTCAAGGCATCAACTTCAGTGCAAGTACCGCGTGGACCGGGCGCCGGCAAAAAATGCTTGAAGCGATGACGGCCGATCAGGCAGTAGATTTCATAACTGATGGTCCGGCTGAGCGCCGCCAGTTCTTCGGCGCTGATGCGTTCCGAACCCTG
>Ga0100401_1001794_pt1 | contig 17260 bp, 13 predicted proteins | sample CryGeymeta201525_FD_80421 | JGI IMG/M metagenome (GOLD analysis project Ga0100401, IMG submission 80421) | Groundwater microbial communities from Crystal Geyser aquifers in Utah, USA - Crystal Geyser metaG 2015-25 | ecosystem: Environmental > Aquatic > Deep subsurface > Groundwater | place: USA... | reverse complement strand
TCATTCTGAATAATCACACCGTCATCATACACATACGAAACATCCATAATATTAGGCGTTTCCTGTTCCTTTTGGTCGCGGCCAAACAAACCTGCTGTGCAGAGAATCTTTTCGGGGTGGGTGTTTTTGTTCAATGCCCAGCGTGCAGTGTCCATACGATAAATTCCGTTATTCCCGATTTCGCCGGTGCCGGTATCCCAAAACCAGTGCCAGTGGTACAAAAACCTGTTCAGGTTAAATTCCCTGTATGGGGCGGGGCCAAGAAACATATCCCAATGAACGCCATCCGGAACATTGCTGTCGGCAAAAATACCGATTGGTTCGCGATACCGGTAGGTAATCCCACGGGCCATGTAAACTTTTCCCAATACGCCATCGTGAATCATTTTTATGCCTTCTTTTACGGCTTTGCTGCTGCGGTAACAGATTCCAGACTGAACAATGCTGTTGTATTTTTCTGCGGCCTCCACCATTTTGCGTCCTTCGGAAACATTGTGGCTAACGGGTTTTTCAACATAAACCGCTTTACCGGCCTGGCATGCCCAAACCGTTTGCAGTGCATGCCAGTGGTCGGGTGTTGCCAGCGAAACAATATCAATATCCTTGTCGTCGAGTACCTTTCGGAAATCAGGCTCAGTGTTTGGTTTTGAGCCATACAACTCTTCCACAATTTTTTCATTCTCCGGGAATAACCGTTCATCCACATCACAAATTGTTTTTACTGTTACGTTGGGTATTTTAGCATAATTCTGAATATGGACAATGCCCCTTCCATTTATGATGCCTCTTACACGCTCACGCTTTCCGGCAATGCCAATTATGGCAACATTCACCCTTTCGGCAGGGCTGTTTGTTATCATATTTTTGATGAATGCAGGGGCCACAAATACCCCTGCCGCCACCGAAGTGGATGATTTTAAAAATTCTCTTCGTTTTATTGGTTTCATCGTTAGTTTTTTAGATTAAACGTTAAATTTTGCCTTCAACTGCTTCCACATTTTGGCGTGTTCAATCAACAAATCTGTATTGTCGCCTTCTTTAATGATTTCGACAGAGAACGAGCCGGCAAAACCATCGTAGAGCAATAATTCGAATTGCCGTTCAATGGCTTTCATTTTAATCTCGTCATCTTCGGGAATGCTCCAATGAGCATGCACCACACGCCCTTTAATATGACGATATGCAGTGTCGGCATCTTCACCATTTTTCAGCGAATGTGAAAGGTGCCAGTTCACCCGGAAGGCAGGCGGGTATCCGGCTAAAAACATCATCTCGCCGGTATCGATGCCAATGCTGTTGCCGTGGGTTTCCAAAGCAAGCATAACCCCGGCTTCCAATGCCTTTTCGGCAGCTCGTGCCTGGTATTCAGCCTGAATCTTTTGGCTCTGGCGGCGTTCAGCCGGGTCTTCGGGAAGTTTATCGGCAAAAAAACGGATACAAGGCGCACCGAGATCAGCGGCAAGATCAATATATTGAAACATTTTTTCCAACTGTTGGTCGCGGTCATCCCTGAGAAATTTGACACCCGGTGAAATGGCCGAAATTTCAATCCCGCTATCGGCAAAACGGTTGCGGGCTTCCTTTCGCTGGGCTTTTGTCATCGACAGTTCAATGCCATGGGCATGCTTCCATTCGGGCCGGAACTCAACCGTTTGGAATCCATATTTTTTGGCCATGTCTATCAATTCAGGAACGGTTTTGTCCTGCGCCATAGACGACATAAAACCCAGTTTCATACTGAAGGGTTTCCGGTTATTAGGCGCAATGGTATTGGCAGTGCCGGGATTACCGGCAAAAGAAACTGCAGGAAGCGATAATGCCGCTGCCGAAATTATTGATTTTTGAAGGAATTGCCTTCTGTTTGATTGATTCTTCATTTTAAATTGAGTTTTAGATTTTAGTTCTTTAAAATTATCATTTTTTTAGAACAGGTTAATTATTCATCTTTTGGAGTTACATTATCCTCATAACCAACATACCCGTAATTTTGATTTATTCTTCCCTGCGAGTTTGATGATATTGCATCTTCGGGAACTGGCCAAAGGACATTATGTGGTAACATTTTATAGGAAAAACCTCCATAAATATAATTGGTCCTGTAATAGATGTTTTTTTCGATAATCCGATCATACCAAAAATTGGATTCAGAAAAATTCTCAAGTGAATATCCACGAAGGTTTAATTTAGCCATTAAAAATGAAATCCGGGTGAGTTCAGATTTCCGAAGTTCTTCAAGAAACAATTCCCTTGCTCTTTCATCCAGAATGGTTTCAATAGACATTTGGCCGGGAACAAGTGGAGCAGCATTTACTCTTGCCCTGATTGCATTTACATCGGCCGCTGCCGCTGCCAAATTGTTTTTCCAAACATAAGCCTCAGCTCTTAACAAATAGGTTTCGGCCAAGCGGAAAATATACCAGTCGGTAGTTCCACCGGTTGGGTTCAATCCACTTCCCGGAGGTTTATCGTCTTCATAAACATATACTTTACAATACATAAATGGATCCCAGCACCGCAAAGTATCGGTACAATATTGCTGCTGAACGGACTGACCGTAATATTTCGATTTTGGGTTGTTGTAATAAATGGAATCCATTGGAAACCAATTTGGATAAAGATGCCGAACATCACTTGGATCATCCCAAACTTCCCTGGAAAAATAGTTGCTCATTTTAAATTTACCTATTCCCCTGCCTGTGCGGCTTATGAGAGGTTCACCATTTAAACCATCCGTTGTTCCACTTTTTCCGGCAGGATCTTTCATGGCTGAATTATACCAGGCCGGTACAAAGGTTCTCATCAAATCTGATCCACCGGTGCCTCCATCCATTAGATATTTATCCTGTGAAATCAGAATCCCTTCTTTATTTTCGGGTAAAGAAAAATTTTCTTTTTGGAAAAGATCCCAATAAACGTTTTTGGATGCATCATTTTTGTCCACGCCAAAACGAGTTGTCATTAAGTGATGTCCTGAGCCTTCAATAATTTCGGTAGCAACTGTGATTGCAGCATCAAAATCACCCAGAGCCATATAATACCTTGTTAATAAGTGTTTTCCTGCCGACCTGCTCACTGCACCTGGAGGAGCATTTTCCGGTAACCATTGAACAGCAAACTCCAAATCTTCCCTCATTGTTTTTAAAATCCTGTCGCGTGTTGAGGTATAAAAATCTAATTTGGGAGAGGTTGTTTCTTCAAGAATAAGCGGCACGTCCCCAAACTGATGGACTAACTTATAATACCAATATGCCCGGTGAAAATATCCTTCTGCTATGAGTTGATTTTTAACATTTTCATCTTCGTCAATATCAGGCGTTCTGGATATCACCAGATTGGCATAATTCACACCATCAAATCCTGAAGACCAGGATTGTTCAGTTTCTCCGGCACCACTGGGAAGCATCTGCTGTTCAGCATCGCGGATTCCACCTGACCTGATGATGGCCAAATCGGTTAGATAGTAGTCTGGAAGATAATTTGGATCGCGTTGTGCAAATTCCTTTCGGAAAAGACTTCGGCAATTGTTAATTGCAGAATTCATCCCTTCCTCATTTGTAAACGTATTTTCCGGTGTGAGAAATGAAAGCGGTTTTGGTTCCAACCACTCTTCATTGCATGACAGGAATATTAAATTGAAGGTAAAAAAAAGGAGGGATGTTTTTAACAAATTTATATTGAATTTTTTTGTCTTCATAATAATCTATTTTTATAAAGTTAAACTAATACCTAAAGTAGAGATCATTGGAGTAGGATCATTTGTTTCAGGATCCCAGTATTCCCATGAGTCAATACTGATTAAGTTATCAAAATTCAGATAAACTCTTGCATTGGTAATTCCAAGTTTGTTCGTGAGATTTTTAGAGAATCTGTAGGCGAATGTCAGATTCTGAAGACGAACAAAAGACTTGCTTCTATAAACGTTATAACTTACCGATGGCAAAGTTGACCAAATTCTGGTGTATTGATTCGTTGGATTGTCCGGGGTCCAGAATGGCAAATCATAATTATTGGTCCTGTCGTGATAATCACGATTTTTTAAAACATTATTCCTTCCAACATGCCCCAGGTAAGATCGTAAAAGAAATGAAATATCGATTCTATTAAACAATTCGAACGAATTGTTTAAACTCAACCTGTATTTTGGCCTTTTATAGCCAATCCAAACCTTGTCTTTTTCAGGGGTGAAAAATCCGTCACCATCTACATCCAACACTTTAAAGTCACCCGGAAATAATCCATAAGTTTTAGCTTGTTCTGCTTCATCCAACTGCCACACCCCATCAACTTTGTATTCATAAATTTCATCGAGGGCATGCCCAATATACCATCCGTTTTTGATGTCATCATCTTCTCGTTGACCAATTACATTTCCTTCTTCGTCGAGAATGTCAACCATATCGCCATACAGATGTTTGATTGTATTTCTATTCGTGGAAAATATAAATCTGGATTTCCAGTTAAAATTTCTATTAGAAATATTTACTGATGAAATTGTGGCTTCCAACCCTTTATTTTGAATTTCGCCCAGGTTGGCAATAACACTCTCATAACCAGTTATGTTAGGCAATGCCCTGTCGAGCAAAAGATCTTTGGTTGACATTTGATATACATCAATCTCTGCTGTTAGATTATTATTAAAAATGCCAAAATCCAATCCTAAATTTAAAGCTTCCGTGCGTTCCCATTTTAGTTCTTTATTGGGTAGGTTTTGCGGGTAGAGTGTAATTGCTGTTTGTCCGTCAATGATATAAGCGCTCTGGCCCAGGCGTGAAAGGGCTGAATAACGCCCAACATCGCGATTACCATTAATCCCCCACGAAAAACGCAATTTCAGGTTATCCAACCAGTTTTGATTTTTCATAAACGGTTCGTCGAATATTCTCCATGCAAAAGCGGCAGAAGGAAAATCGGCAGTAGGATTAGCTTGTCCAAATGCAGAATATCCATCTCTTCGATATGATAACGTTAAAAGATATCTGTCCATCAACGAATAATTTAGTCTTGCCATCATAGCCATTCCTGTTTCATAATAGTCGCTGGCTGAAACCAGGGGTACTGAACCCAAATGAATTCCATTATAACTCAATGCTTCTGATATTGAAAAGTTGCTATTTTCGGAGTTTGACACAAAAGATTGGGTTTGTTCGGCATTATATAAAAGCGTTAAATCAAATTGGTGTATTTCCGCCAAAGTTTTTTTCCATTGCAGAATATTGTCGATTTGCCATTGATATAAATTTGTTTCTTGTCTGCTGGCATAGCCATTGCTTGAATTTCCTGATCGGGTTGTTGTAGGTCTGTATTCGTAATCACGCCCCCATCGCCATCTGTTTGAATAGTTCAACCGATATTCAAATCCCCAGGGCAATTTAAGTTTTGCAGAAAGATTACCCATAAGTGTCTGGGTTTTATTTGACACATCATATTCTGTATTTTCAAAAGGATTTTGTGCCTGATTATCATCATGAGGATACCACTTAATTCTCCCATCTGGCTCATACATTTCACCGTAAGGGCTGTCATCAATTGCCCTTTCCCAACTTACAGGTCTATCTCCGTCATCATCGGTTGAAAAATGTGAATTCAGGCCTACTTCCAAATAATCCGTTACATTAACGCTTAAATTAAGTCTCGATCTGATATTTTTATATGATTCATTAACAACGATATGATCATTCACAGCAGAACCTAAAGACCAATAATATTTTACTAAATCTGATGCTCCTGATATGCTAACATTATAATCTTGCTTTAAAGCAGTTTGAAAAACCTTATCATACCAATTGATTGTTTTTCCTGCGAAAAAATTTTCTTTTTCAATGGTTTGTAAATTCAAACGGTTTAACCAAACATCAAGCGGATCGCCATCTGCTATTCCATCATAACCAAGCCAGGTTTCAACATCAATTTCAGTTGGCAGATTTCTTGGGTCATAATAATAGTACGGATCAGCATCCGGGAACCCACTCATATTAGCCCATTTTCTAGCTTCAAGATATTCATCAGCATTAAATGGCCTCTGATGTCTTATCAGACTTGCAACCCCAGCTTTAAGATCAAATTGAATCTTTGGCGTCCCTGATTTTCCTGATTTGGTAGTAATTAAAATTACCCCTGAGGCAGCCTTTGCACCAAAAACAGCTGAGGAACTTGCATCTTTCATAACATCAATGGATTCAATATCGATAGGATTTATATCTGCCAAATTACCATAATAAATAACACCATCAACAACAAGAAGCGGTTGATTACTGGCAGATATCGAAGTAATTCCCCTTATATCCATTGATTCACCTGGTTTTGCAGAAGACGATAAATTGTAATTTACACCGGCAATAGTGCCTAACATCAATTCTGATGGATTGGTAGCGGCTTTATTCTCAATATCAGCTAATGAAAGACTGGAAACCGACCCGGTTAAATCTCTTTTTTTCATCGTTCCATACCCAATCGCCACCACCTCTTCAATTCCAAAAACATCTTCTTCCATAGTAACATTAATGGTAGTTTGGTTATCAACCGGAATTTCCTGAGTCCGCATCCCCACAAACGAAAACTGCAGTATTTCAGCATTTAATGGAATATTCAGTGAAAACTCCCCATCGGCATTCGTTACCGTTCCAATAGTAGTACCTTTAACAATTACCGAAACGCCAGGCAACGGAAGACCGTCGGTATCGGTTACTTTGCCGGTAACTTCCTTTTGCTGAGGCTGGTCAATAACCGGTTGAACATTTTCACTGAGCCTAACCGCCTGTCTTTCCAACTCCCTCCTTGGTGCTACGCCAATTACAATCTGCCGATCGTTAATCACATAAATGTTATCCGTTCCGGCAAAAAGCTGGTTCAGGATGGTTTCCACATCCTGCCCGGTGGCATTTAGGGTTACCTGCCGGTTTAAATCCACATGTTTTTCCTGGTAAAAGAAAAGGAACTCGCTTTGGTTCTCGATGGCTTTTATCACTTCTTTAACCGTGGCATTGTTCAAATCCAGCGAAAGTTTTGTGCTTTGCGAATAGGAGGTAGCGCTGAAGGCCATTGCTGTGCTTATTACTATCAAAAACAGACTTAACCGCATAATTCGCATCGTTTTACGGAGATAATAAAAGATATCTGCATCATGTTGTTTTTTTTTCATAATTTTGTTTGATTTTTATTACTAAATAAGAATTCACTTAAAGCCGGGGTCTGTTGGTCGCACATCCCGGTTTTTTCATTGAACAGATCAATAAGTTTCGGTTTATCCCATACGCTTTCTTTTAAGGTTTTTTAGGTTTAATAATATAAGTGTCGTTTTCAAATACCACCGAAAAGGAGGCTGAAAAAGCAATGTTTTCCAGCACCTTTCCAATGTCATTGGCCAGGTCGAGTTTTCCTGAGAAAGTTGAATGGCCTGAGTGCTTCTCTACTAGAATATTTTTATTGTAGTAGCGTTCAAGTTTTTTAAATATGTTGTCAATCGGTTCGTTGTCGAATATCAGGTATCCGTTAACCCAGGAAGCGTACAGTTCCACATCCACCTCATCTTTCTCCATGTTGTCATCCTGCTTGTGGTAAACAATTCGCTCTCCGGGCTGAAGTTCCACGGATCGGGCAAACCGTTTGTTTTTTGCAGCATCTATTTTACCGGAAAGCAGCACTGCCTGGGTGGTTTGGTCGGTGGCATAAGATGTAACATTAAATTTTGTGCCGGTTACCCTGATTTTCATATCTCCGGTAATTACATGAAAGGGTTTGGTAACGTCGGATTCTACTTCAAAATAGGCTTCGCCCATCAAATAAACTTCTCTTGAATTTTCGGTGAAATTAACCGGATAAGTAAGCTGACTACCTGAATTGAGCCAGATTCTGGTTCCGTCGGCCAGTGTAATATCCGAGCGTTTTCCGTAGGGAATAATTACCTGGGCCATAGCAGTTTTTCCGGCCTTTTCCGCAGTATCTCCCAATGAAAGCGTATCGCTGTTAATGGTCAGTTCGCCGGAGGCTGTTTGCCTGATTTGGGTTTGCTCGGTTTCAAACTCGTTTATTGTGCCATCGGGCAAAATAACCCTTCCTTTTTCAAGTTGTTCTGTAGTTGCCAACTCCACAGAAAAGGGTTGCCTGTCGGTTTGTAAATAATACCACACACCGCCAATGGAAACCAGCAGAAGGAACACGGCGGCAATTTTGGCCACCATCCAGCCGATTTTGCGTGTGGGTTTTGCAATAAGCCGGGCATTTTGATAAACTTGTTCCAGTCTTTCGGTAGAAATAGCCGGCTCAACTGCCCTGATAGATTTAATCACAAAAACCGCCTCTTTTACCTGCTGCTTTTTTTCGGGATGTTTTTTTAGGAAATCTTTCCAGTACCTGTCGGTTTCCTGAGTCGGGTGGAGTGCCCATTGCATAAAGTCTTTATCAAGGATAAATTCTTCGGTGGAGAAATAAATATATTTTTCGTAGCTCATAAATGTCATGCTTATACTCCATAAAGACATGACATGGGAAAACATCATCAAAAAAATTAAGTTTTTTTCTTTTTTTTATTCAAATACAAATATTTCGAGTTCAGAATCCCCCTGAATCCCCCTTTAATATTGATATTTTGGGCTCAATAACTTATTCAGCAATTAAAGGGGGACGAGGAACTGGCTCCGATGTGAAGCAGAGAAGTTGTTCGGAGCTAGTCCCCCTTTGGGTGTTGTTTTGCCATGAAAAACGGGTTATGAATTCCAAAGGGGGAACAAAAGGGGGATTCAGGACAAAAAATAATTATAATGAAGATGTGTATTCGAAAAATCCTTGTTGCTGAAATATCGTTTTAGTGAAATTCTATTTCTCAATCCCCCTGAATCCCCCTTTAATATTGGAATATTTTCTCCGGTTCATGTTTTGCAATTAAAGGGGGACGAGGGACGAGTTTCGATGTTAAGCAGGAATTACTTCAAAAAAAGTACAAAAAATACCGCCGGTCTCTATCCCTTTTCCGAAACCCATTTTTTCAAGGTTGAAATGGCTTTGGAAATGAGGTTGCGGCAGGCTTCTGTACTGATGTCCATCAAGCCGGCCACCTCATTGTAATCCAGCTCTTTGGTAAACCGAAGGTAAATGACTTCCTTTTGCCGCGGGGTAAGTTCATTTAATGCATTAAGTAACATTCTTGATTTCTGCTCCGAAGCCTCACCAAGAATAATATCATGTTCAACCGGCCAGGTTACTTCAAAATTATACGCTTCCATCTTCTCTTTCAGGTCGTAACGTTTTTCGGTTTGAATTTTACGCAACATTTTTCGTTTGAAGGATTTTAACAGATAAAACAGGATATTGTCGGTATCGCCCAAAGACTTCCGGTTTTTAATCAATTCGGCAAATAAATCCTGCAAAACATCTTCAACCAAAGCATTGTCGGGTGTAAATTTTAGGCCATAATGATAAAGTTTTTCAGCATTTTCTGAATAAATAAATGAAACAGCCCAGTCTTCCCCCTTTTTAAAGGAACTCCAGATTTTGGAATTAGAAAAACCAGGTGAATTCATTTCGTTTAGTTTATTAATTGCAAGTTTAGCAAAAAATAAATCGGAAATGAAAAAACGCTTTTCCGTTTCTATTGCTTTATAAACAACATAAAAACATTTCTCTGCAAATTAAATATGAACAAAAAAAATCTGATATCCGGGAGTCACCCAGAATCCAAATTTTAAATTCTGCCTGATTTTTTTTTTCAATTTTTATAATCAAAATCGCCAATTGTTTGTTCAATTGATAAAACAAATTATTCAACGCTTTTGGCAATGTCATTTTTTCAAATATTTATTAAATTGATTTTCTTCACTCCCTTTAGGGTTGGGGTAAATGAAGGAAATCAGTATGCAATAAATTTATCAGGAAATATTTAACAATAAAAAACATGAACATCTGGCTAATACTTTTTATTCTCCTGGGTTTACCGCTCACTTTTTACCGCAGTAAATTCCGTAAAATTGTATATCAAACCAATCGTTGGTCAATCAATATTAAACTTGTTTTCATGAAAGAAATAAAAGCAATTTTTGGAAATATTTATCCTGAAAATACAAATTACATCCGCACCCGGAACTTTTACAGAACTTATCTCGCGGGATACTTTCTTCTTTTTACAGTTTATTCAGTTTCAGGAAAAACAACAAATAAAAATAATATGGAAATTAAAATTGGCGACAACATTCCGGCAATTGTTCTGAAAGACCAGAACGGCGATTTATTCGATTTAAAGGCAGAAACAGCCGGAAAAAGTGTAGTCCTGTTTTTTTACCCGAAAGACGACAGTCCTGGCTGTACCGCGCAGGCCTGTTCGTTTCGCGACCAGTTTCAGGATTTTGCCGATGCAAACGCCGTGGTGATTGGCATCAGCGGCCAGTCGGTTGAAAGCCATAAAAAGTTTGCCGAAAAACACCGGCTCACCTACACCCTTTTAAGCGACGAAGGAAACAACATCAGAAAGCAGTTTGGAGTGCCCACCAACCTTTTGGGGTTGCTGCCCGGCCGGGTGACTTATGTTATCGACAAAACCGGCAAAGTGGTTTACATTTTTAATTCGCAAATGCAGGTGAACCAACATGTTGAAAAAACATTAACGATTTTGAAGTCAATAAGTTGATTTTTGCGAACTTTGACCAGATTAAACGCTAAAGCCACATCTAAACTCCTGTTTATTACATCCGGCTTAAGCAGGGTGTAATAAACCAGAAACGACAAGGCTTTAGCCATTAATAAAAGTTTTATACTTTAAGAATTTATAAACAAAACGTCAAAATATGGCTCAACTCGAAACGCTGAAAACACAACTTGGAAAACCCTATTTTGATCTCGAATTTCTTTTGAATTGCTTTAAAGAATTACTGGTTGAGAACAATGAACCAGAACTTGCCGCTTCTATTCCGTGGATTTCAAAACCTTATGATAACTCAGGAACTGAATTCAACCAGAAACATTTTCACCTGTACTCGGTGTGTTTTCAGTTGCTAAACCTGGCCGAAACTAACGGCGCTGTGCAAAACAGGCGTAACAAAGAAGAGAAAAATTCGCTCACATCCCTAAACGGTTTGTGGGCAAAAAGTCTGGAAATTTTGAAAGAAAACGGTTTTAATGAAAACCAGATTTCATCGGTGTTCAGCGAAATCGATGTACAACCTGTGTTAACCGCCCACCCCACCGAAGCGAAACGCCCGGTAATACTGAAAAAATACCGCGAACTTTACCTGCTGCTGGTGCAACGTGAGAATTCGATGTACAACTCTTACGAAATGGAGGAAAACAGGAACGAGATTAAGCGTGTACTCACCTCCATTTGGTTTACCGATGAATATTACATGGAAAAGCCAAAAGTGGAAACCGAACTCGACAATGTAATTCACTATTTTGTAAATGTTTTTCCCAATATCATCAGCTTGTTAAACCGAAGACTCATTCAGGCCTGGGAATTTTCGGGATTCGACAGTTCTAAAATCATTGAAACCAATAATTTTCCACAGTTGCGATTTGGCACCTGGATTGGTGGCGACCGCGACGGACACCCGCTGGTTACCGCTGAAGTAACACAAAATACACTGTTAAAGCTTCGTTTAAACGCTTTCCTTGTTTTAAAGGACGAGCTTTACAAATTAGCCGAAAATCTCAGTTTTTACTGCGATATACACCAGTTGCCCGAACAAATTTCAGAGCGTTTTAAAGAAATGATTGCCGAACTTGGAAGCGAATCAAAAACACTTGTAACGGCGCACCGAAATGAGGCATTTAAACTTTTTGTGCTGTTGCTCATCGACAAGTTACCTGTAAATATGGGCAAAGCACAATCGTTTGAACTTATCGAAAAAAAAGGTAGTTATCAACATTCAGAGCAGTTAATCAGCGATTTGGAATGTTTGAAAAATGCACTAAAACAACACGAATTACCGGCGCTGGCCAACCACGAGGTAAACAACTCCATTCAAATGGTGCGCACTTTCGGCTTCCATCTGGCTGAACTCGATATCAGGCAAAACAGCGCGGTTTACGAAAAAGCATTATTTCAAATTATCAACGAATCGAAAACTGTAATAAACGAACCTGAAGATTTCTCAGAGATTCAAAAAGAAAAAATCATTCAGGATGAATTGAAATCGAACCGGCCTTTTATCCGCGACCGGGGAAATTTACCGGAAGAATCGAAAAGCGTGCTTGAATGTTTCGATGTTTTGCAGAATCACATTAAAAGTTGCTCGTCGAGGCCAATTGGTTCGTTGATTGTGAGCATGACCCGCAATGCCGCCGATTTGCTCACAGTTTACATTCTGGCGCGTGAATCCGGCCTCACTTTGTTCGATAATACACTGATTTTGAAATTGCATGTGGTCCCGCTGTTTGAAACCATCGGCGATTTAATTGCCAGCCCCGCAATTATGGACGAATATTTCAGTCTGCCCGAAGTGCAAAACAGTCTGGAATACCAGCGAAAAGAGCGAAACCGGCAGCACAAAATTCAGGAGGTGATGATTGGCTACAGTGACAGCAACAAGGACGGCGGCATTCTGGCCAGCACCTGGTATTTGTACAAAGCGCAAAAAGAGATTTCGGAAGTGGGAAAAAAGTATGGCATTCAGATTAAGTTTTTCCACGGAAAAGGAGGTTCGATCAGTCGCGGCGCGGGGCCGGTGCACTGGTTTATGCAGTCGCTGCCGCACAGCACACTCACTGGAAAATTCAAAATAACCGAACAGGGCGAAACCATTGAAAAGAAATTTGCCAACAAAATAAATGCTGCCTACAACCTCGAACTGATGTTGGCCAGCGCAACATTGAACACGCTCATGCATAAAACAGAGCGGAAAAATGAACATGAAATTGCAGAAATCCTTGAATATTTAGGCAGAGAAAGTCACAAGTTTTATGTTGAACTGCTTCAGAACGAACATTTTCTGGAGTTTTACCAGCAGGCCACTCCCATAGATGTGATTGAAGAAAGTAAAATCGGTTCGCGGCCTGCCCGGCGAACCGGTAAACGCACTTTCGCCGACCTGCGCGCCATTCCGTGGGTTTTTAGCTGGGGACAGTCGCGATACCACATTACAAGCTGGTACGGAGTTGGTTCCACACTCGAAAAAATGCGAAACGAACATCCCGAAAAATACAAAAAGTTAAAGGAACTGATTAACAGCAGCCAGTTTGTACGTTATGTTTTAACCAATATCGACACAAGCCTTGCCAGCACCGATGAGGAAATCATGAAAATGTACGCGCAACTGGTGGAGAATCCGGTTGTAAGAAACACCATTCTAAACCTGCTTTTAACCGAACTGGAAAAAACCCGTCGGTTAATGCAGGAATTGTTGGACAGGCCAATGCATGAACGACGGAAAAATCATTTTTATTCCACAGCGCTCCGCGCCGAAGCGCTTGATATTCTGCATAAAAATCAAATTGAAAACTTAAACCGGTGGAGAGGCTTCAACGGAAAAAATCAGGAAGAAAAAAATAAACTACTTAATCAATTGCTCATTTCGGTAAATGCCATTGCCAACGCGATGGGAACAACGGGGTAAGGAATGCGGGAATGCGAGAATGATGGAATGATAGAAAGAGTGATTGGGTGAATGGGTGATTGGGTGAAAAAATGCGGGAATGCAGGAATGAAAGATTGAGGGATTAAGGCATTGCCATACTAAAAAGCGATAAGATTGCACATTATAAAATAGCCACGAACCTGCCTGACTGCGTCATTCAAAATTGGGTTCAAATCCGATAACTATCGGAATACAATGTTACCCGAAGGATTTCTTTGTGAATTCTTTGTGTCTTTATGACTTTGTGGCAAAAAAACAATTCAATAGCTTGTTAATAAATTTCTCCCATTTCATGCGCAGAATTCATGCATTTTTGAAATAAACTGATTTTTTTCAGACTTATGGTTTCCTGCCGGGAAGCAACGTTTTCGCCCGTTGTCTGTCAGTTGACGTATCACCGGGTGAATCTTGAAAAAAATCAACATAAATTGAAGTGTGTTTAAATTTTTTGTACTTTTAGCTCACATATTTAAGTATAGTTAAATTTATAAATTAAAATGAATGAATATTTAAATACACTTAAAAAATACAATTTTTGGGACAATCAGAAAATTGATCTGGGCCTTATCCGGAGTGAATATCTTCAGAAATTAAAGGATTTTTTGGGAAACAAGCTCATCAAAGTACTTACCGGTCAACGCCGTTCTGGTAAAAGTTATTTGATGCGCCAGCTCATTTTTCATTTGCACAATACGGGAATCAATCCACATAACATTTTGTATATCAATAAAGAATATGCAGATTTTGATTTTATCAGGAACAATCAGGATTTAAATGACTGCATAAAACTTTTCCTGGCAGAGATAAAACCAGCGGGCAAAGTTTATCTCTTTTTCGACGAAGTTCATTTAATTGAAAAATGGGAAACCGTAGTAAATTCATACGCGCAGGATTATACCGGCGAATACGAACTCATTATTTCAGGTTCACATGCCTCAATTTTGTCAGGAGAACTTTCAAGCCTGCTTTCGGGAAGGTACATTTCGTTTGAAATATTTCCCTTTTCCTTTACTGAGTATTGTTTAACTACCGGTAAAAATCAGGATAAAACCGCTTTCCTCGCCTATCTGACAAGCGGTTCCATGCCCGAACTTTTTAATCTGCCAATGCCCGAAACCAAAGTTCACTATGTTCAGGATTTGAAAAATACCATTGTTTTGAAAGACATAGTTCTCCGCCATAAAATTAAAGATGTTGGCTTGCTTGAATCGCTTTTTGCGTTTCTGGTGCAAAACATTGCAAACCCGGTTTCACTGCCCAACTTGGTGAATTATCTGAAAAATGCACAGGTGGCTACCAACTTTAATACATTATCCAACTATATCGAATTCCTCAAACAAACTTATGTAATACACGAAGTACAACGCTTTGATATGAGAGGAAAAAAAATCCTGTCGGGGTTAAAAAAATACTATTTAAACGACCTCGCTTTTCGGAATTATCTCTTTTCTAACCTTGAACCCGGACTTGGTTATCTGCTCGAAAACTTTGTTTTTATTGAATTGAAACGAAATGGATATACTGTTTTTACAGGTTCAGACCAAAACAGGGAAGTGGATTTTGTGGCTGTCAAAAATGGCGTTACCCGTTACATCCAGGTTTGTTATTTAATTACAGGTGAAGATGTGGCAAAACGCGAATTCGGAAATCTTGAATCCATAAAGGACAACTACGAAAAAATGGTTATTTCGATGGACGATGTTTCGTTGGGTAACCGCAATGGAATTATTCATGGTGTTGCATGGAACACAGAAAATTACAGGTAGCTTTCGAAAAAAATACTTAACATTAAATGATAATTTTTTAAAAGTTATTTGCTTACTTTCATTTTTTCTATCAAATTAAACCAATGAACGACATTGAGGCAGGGCTGGCAAAATTAATACAAAACGGCGACCAAAAAGCTTTTGAAATTCTTTTCAAAACCTGGTATCCGAGGCTGTGCGCCTATGCCTTTAACTACACCCACCAGTGGGAAACTGCCGAAGATATCGTGAAGGATTTTTTTTTAGCGTTGTGGAATTCCCGCACAAACTTCGAAGTAAAAACTTCACTTGGAGGTTATTTGCTTTGTTCGGTAAAAAATTTATGTATCAATTATATTCAACGAGACAAAAACAGGAAGTTTTCATTACTTGCAGTAGATGTTAACCAGTTGGAATTCGACTGCAATGAACCTTTCACCGACGATTACCTGAACAATAATCTTTTTGCGCATGAACTTGAATTGCGGATACATGCTGAAGTTGAAAAACTCCCGGTTCAGTGTCGCGAGATTTTTAAATTAAGCCGGTTCGAAGGTCATTCGCATAAAAAAATTGCCAATCTTTTAAATATTTCGGAGAATACAGTTAAAGTACAGATTTACAGGGCTATAAAAACCATAAAAAAAAGCATTTTCAGCATCATCTTATTTATCTGTCTCTTTTCCTGAAAAAATAAATCAAAACTGTGTAATACCTCCGTTTAAAAATTGTGTCATTAAAACAGTACAACAAATATGAACGAAAAATTTCAAATCAATAAAACTGAAGAGGAGGCAATTGTAAATTACCTTTCCGGTGATTTTTCTGAAAATGATTCAGAAATCCTCAACAATTGGCTAACGAAAGACAAGCAAAACCAGTTGGTGTTAAACCAGTTTTCAGTAATCTGGCAAATGAGTAACCTTAAACAGGCGTACAATAAAATTGATACCCGCAAAGCCTGGAATGAGATGCAAAACTACATGAATAAAGGGCAGGGCAAATCATTAAAACTACAATGGACAGAGCTGCTAAAAATTGCTGCAATATTTGTAATCGCACTTTTCCTTGGTGGTTTAGGTTACTATTTTATCGACAAAAATAATAATACAGTTTCTAATCCGCTTTTCGTTGAATACTTTTCACCCCTGGGATCAAGGTCATTTGTGCAACTTGCCGATGGAAGCAAAGTTTGGTTAAATGCCGGTTCAACCCTAAAATATAAGAATACATACGGAGTAAATAACCGTGATTTAATCCTTACAGGTGAGGCATTTTTTGAAGTGGCGAAAAACAAGGAATTGCCCTTCGTAGTAAAAACCAGCGAAATAGACGTAATAGCATTAGGTACCAAATTTAATGTTAAAGCCTATTCCGAAGAAAGAACAATTGAAACTACCTTAATTGAAGGTTCGGTTAAAATTGAAAGTTCCGTCGTAAAACTTGCAGATAATCTGGTATTGAAACCCAATGATAAAGCCGTATTTACCAGGAAAAGCCAAACAGTTGAATTAACTCAGAATAAAAATCAAAACAATGACCAGACTCAAAAACATGAGGAAAAACCAAAACTCGTAATAATCCAGTCGGTTGAACCCGCGCCAATAATCTCGTGGAAGGACCAACGTTGGGTAATCAATAATGAGAAACTGGGCAATCTGGCTGTAAAACTTGAACGCCGGTACGATGTTAACTTCATTTTTGATAATGAGGTACTTAAAGAGTATGCATTTAGAGGTACTTTGGAGGACGAAACGCTTGAACAAATTATGGAAGCCATAAAACTTAGCGCTCCGGTAAAATATGTAATCGATAAAAAAACAGTGTATATAATGACCGATGGCAAACAAATGGAGAAATTCAAAAACCTGATGATGAAGTAGAAAAGAAAACCAATAAACTAAATTGGGAGATCCTGCATGACCTCCCAACTGTAATGTGTTAATTAACGTTGCCTGG
>Ga0100401_1001789_pt1 | contig 17285 bp, 18 predicted proteins | sample CryGeymeta201525_FD_80421 | JGI IMG/M metagenome (GOLD analysis project Ga0100401, IMG submission 80421) | Groundwater microbial communities from Crystal Geyser aquifers in Utah, USA - Crystal Geyser metaG 2015-25 | ecosystem: Environmental > Aquatic > Deep subsurface > Groundwater | place: USA... | reverse complement strand
TGTAATTCTTTGCCGGCGCAATTCCCGGTCGAAATCAATTCCAATATTCAGACTTTTAATTTCTGGAAAAGTGGAATCGAAATGAGGATTTTCAGCATAATATTTTTCAATTTCGATGGCACGGATGGCGCGCCGGTCGGTTTCCACATCGGTGTGGTTGTGCAGTTTGGGTTTCAGACTTTTCAGAATTTCAGTTAACTCTTCCAGACTTTTTTCTTCCAGTTCTTTTCTCAATTCCTTGTTTGGTGGCACTTCAATCAGCCGGTAATTTTTTAAAACGGCTTCAATATACAATCCGCTTCCACCGCACAAAACAGGGAATTTACCGCGTGATTGGATTTCGCTAAAGACCCGGATAAAATCGGTTTGAAACCGATAAACATTGTAATGCACTCCGGCATCTTCAATATCAACCAAATGCGAAGGAATTTCAACACCATCAACAAAATAATCTGCGTAATCTTTACCTGTTCCCAAATCCATTCCACGGTAAACCTGGCGCGAATCGGCTGAAATTATTTCGCCATTTATTTTTGCGGCCAAATGTGCTGCCAATCCTGTCTTTCCCGTTGCTGTCGGGCCCAGAATGGTAATTAGGTTGTATGTTTTACTATTTTCTTTCATCAATTTCCGGCAACAAAACTACAAATAATAAAAGCCATAAATTTCACCAACCGGTATTTAAAAAGCCTGAAAACTTTTTAAAAAAATACAATTAATCGGTTTTTGAAGTTCAATTATTCTTTATTCATTTTAATTTTGAAAAAAACATTCCAAATTTCAGATGATAAAGGAAGCTTGCGTAGAAACTTTTCAAGAAGCTGTTTTGGCAGAAAAATCGGGTGCCAGTCGGATTGAACTGTGCTCCGATTTGGCCAGTGACGGATTAACTCCTTCGTTTGGATTTATGCAAAAAACTTGTTCAACGCTGAAAATTCCGGCGATGGTGATGATTCGGCCGCGAGCAGGAAACTTTGTTTATTCCGAAGAAGAAATCTTTACAATGAAATCTGAAATCGATTTGGCCAAAAAAGCAGGCGCTTTCGGAGTCGTTTTCGGGTTGCTTACCTCTGACAATAAAATTGACGTAAAGAACACAAAAATTCTTGCGGAATATGCCCACCCACTTCCGGTTACATTTCATAAGGCCATTGACGAAATGGAAAATCCGGTGGAAGGTGTTGTGGCTTTAAAAGAAATCAGCGGGATCAAACGTATTTTGACTTCTGGAGGAAAACCAACTGCAAAGGAAGGACAGGAAACTATCAAAAAGATGATTGAAGTTGCCGAAAAACAAATAACGATTTTGGTTGCCGGGAAAGTTTTAAATACAAATGTGGAAGAAATTCAAAAACTGACAGGAGCCAAAGAATTGCACGGAAGAAGGATTGTTGGGAAACTAAATAGCACCATCCCGGCCTCCCCCGAAGGTTTAGGAAAAGAAAATAACAACAGTATGTCATTTCGTAATCGAAGTTAAAAAGCTAAATATCAATATAATGAAAAAATTAATTCTTATCATCCCAATCCTCTTTGTGCTGATTTCAAATGCACAATACGAACACGAAGTTACCGGCTATGTTTGGCCAACCGACGAAAAAGTTTTACAAAAGCTGGAAGAATGGCAGGATTTAAAATTTGGACTTTTAATGCACTGGGGCGCTTACAGTCAGTGGGGAATAGTTGAATCGTGGTCGATTTCTCCCGAAGATTACGGCTGGTGCGAACGCAAAAAAGGTTCAAACCCTGACGACTATTTCACTTACAAAAAAGAGTACGAAAACCTGAAACTGAGTTTTAACCCTATAAATTTTGAACCCGAAAAATGGGCGGCTGCCGCTAAAAATGCGGGCATGAAATACGTGGTTTTCACCACCAAACATCACGATGGTTTTTGTATGTTCGACTCGAAATACACCGATTATAAAATTACATCGAAGGAAACTCCATTTAGCGTGAATCCAAAAGCGAATGTCACCAAAGAAATTTTCAATGCTTTCCGTGCCGAAGGTTTGTGGGCAGGAGCTTATTTCTCGAAACCCGATTGGCACAGTGAATATTACTGGGATCCAAAATTCCCGCCACTTGACAGGAATGTAAATTACGATCCGGCTGAACATCCCGAAAAATGGGAGAAATTCGTGCAATTCACTCACAATCAGATCATGGAATTAATGACTGATTACGGAAAAGTAGATATACTTTGGCTTGATGGCGGCTGGGTAGCAAAAAAATCGCCCGAAGAGATGAAAAGCTATTACAACAGGATTGCTGAAAATACAGTTTTCGGATTTCCCAAAACGCGGGAAGTAAACCAGGATATCCGAATGGATGAACTCGCAACCAAAGCCCGTGAAAAACAACCCGGATTAATAGTTGTTGACCGGGCCGTTCGTGGCCCAAATCAAAACTATTTAACTCCCGAAAACCGCGTTCCTGAAACACAACTTCTCTATCCCTGGGAATCGTGCATTATTGCCGGTGGTGGTTGGGCGTGGGTGCCAAATCCGCAATATATGACCCCAAAACAGGCCATTCACATGTTGGTTGACATTGTTGCCAAAGGCGGTAATTTGCTTTACAATATTGGCCCCGCTCCCGATGGAACCTGGCCGGAAGCTGCATATACACTGCTTGACGAGATGGGAAAATGGATTAATGTGAATGGTGAAGCAATATACTCTACAAGGGCCATCGCTCCCTTCAAAACCGAAAATATTTGTCTATCACAACAAAAAGACACAAAAGCGGTTTACGCCATTTATCTCGAACAACAGGATGGTGCCGGTTTGCCGGAATCGTTTGAAGTTGAAGGAGTTTTCGCGGCTAAAAATGCAAAATTGAACCTGTTGGGCTCAAAAACAACTTTGAATTGGACGAACACTGAAAAGGGGGTAAAAATATTTATTCCTGAATCCGTTCGTAAAAATCTGCCGTGCGATTTGGCGTGGGCAGTAAAAATTTCAGAAGTTAAGTAACCGGCATGTAATATAAAGTATAGCTATTAATCAGTGTATTATTGAACCCTAAATCGCAACTGAATGGCAGTTTAACAATGAGGTGTTTATAAATTTTAGTTTCATTGTAACCAAAGGGCGCATTTTCGTCTTATTTTGCCGGAACAAATTCTCTATGATTTTATGACAGAAATAAACACAAAGCAAAATAAACCTGCGTCAAGGCGAAAAAAGAAATACAGACTGAAGAAAAGCGTTAAAAAGAAACTTCAGATTTTTGCTGCATTACTGGTTGTCATCATTGCCGCAATCATTTTTGTGTCAAACCGAAAATCAGAAAAGGAATTTAGAGAAGAGATGGAACCCAAAATAATTGGGATGATTCGCGTGGATAAGTATTCCGACTTAAACGAGTTACATGTTAAATTTGCCAGAGCCAACGGGATTAAGGGATTCAAATCGGATAAAGAATTGAAGGAAAATATTGAGAAACATTTATCAAAAGGGGAGTTGGTGAAAATTGAAAACAGCAAATATTATGTGGTAGATAAACTTACACATTCGCACCCGTATCTCACTCCCGAAGCATCGAAACTTTTAGATGATATTGGCAAGCGGTTTCAGCAGAAGCTGACGGAACATAAAATGAAAAAAAGATACTTTCAAATCACATCACTGCTCCGAACGGGCGAAAGCCAGCGTCGCCTTGGGCAGTCGAATGTCAATGCATCATCAAATTCCTCGCATTTATACGGAACCACTTTCGACATTACTTATGGAAAAGTTTTCAACAAACCAAAACTGGACAAAGACCTTGAAATTGCCGATGGCCCGGCCATTAAATTATTGTCTGAAGTAATTGGCGAGCTGCGCAAAGAAGGCCGCTGCCTTGTAGTAACCGAACGAAGGGAAAGGTGTTTTCATATCACCGTAAAATAATGCGTGAATGCATGAATGCGTGAATGCTTGAATGAAAATCAAGGAAAAAATGAATTGAATAAGTAATATGTAAGTGTAGTCACCCTTTAGGGACGGGGTAGCGAGAGTAATGCTAAAATGCGGGAATAAAAAAAGGCATTGGTCATTAGTCATCAGTCATTAGGAAAATGACCAAATACCAGTGACCAGTTGTCCAGTGACTAATGCCCAGTACCCAATAACTTTAAACTCTAAACTCCCTTGAAGTGTTTTGAATCTCCCCATTCGCCATAACCAATTTCGCCGCCGGCCAATTCAATACGGGCTTCGAGGCAATTGCGGCAGAGTTCGGCATCCTCGTCCAAACAGGGTTTGTCTTCGTACAATAAATAATCTTTCCGGTAATTGCAGGGTGTTAAATTAGGCATGATAATATTTGCGCCAACTGCCAGCGCTTTTTCCCGTCCTGCCGGGTCGATGGCCTGCAGCGCAGTTGCGGCAGCTATGTTAATATCGAACATCATCAGCCGTAAAACCGCAATCATATTTAGCGCCAAATCAAACCTTTCCTGTTTTGTTTTTAGAAGATGTTTGAATTGAAACAACGGAGTTTGCTCATGTTCAATATAGGGCCCCATTCCACACATATCAATATCCATTTCTTTAAGGAAAAGAAGGTCGCCGGCTAAATCGTCAAAAGTTTGAAAAGGCAGGCCAATCATTACTCCAGTTCCAACCTGGTAACCGGTTTCGCGCAATAATTGCAAAGCTTCTAACCGTTTTTCAAAAGAATGTTTGTCATTGTTTGGGTGAATTTTATGGTAAAGTTCAGGGTTTGAGGCTTCAATCCGCAGCAGATAACGGTGTGCCCCGTTTTCGAACCAGCGGCGGTAAGTTTCTCGGGTTTGTTCGCCGCAACTCAGCGTAATTCCCAGTTCGTTGTTCGACAGTTGTTTGATTTTTTTCAGCAGGTTTTCCACCCTTTTTACAAATGAAGGAGAATCCAATTCACCCGACTGTAACACCACCGAACCAAAACGGTTTTCCCAGGCAAACCTGCAGGCAGCCAGAATTTCATCGTCGGTGGCATTGTACCTTGCCACTTTTTTGTTGCTCTTTCTAATGCCGCAGTACAAACAGTCTTTCGAACAGATATTCGAAAACTCAACCAATCCCCGGAAATAAACCTTGCTGCCAACCGTTTCTTCCTTTACCTGTTTTGCTTTTCGCAACAGCAGTTTTCTCTTCTCTCCTTCGAGTTGAAGCAGTTGTTTGATTTCTTCCCGGCTGAAATCTTTTTGGTTGAGTATTTCGGTTAAACTTTTCATCTTTACAAAAATAGAAGTTGTTGCACGATTGTTTAATCTTTGTCTGAAATTTATATTGAACAACATAAAATTACCCCGATATAAATCATACTATTTTGAACATTTATCCATTAACTTTACAACAAAATCCTGCGGGAAGGCAATGGCTGACTTTAGGGGAAAGTGTTAAGGATTATTTATTTCTGAAGTATGCTAAATATTTGATTTTAATCCTTTCAAAAACTTTCTGCAGCTATTTATTTTATAAATAATACATGACAAGTAAGTAAAAATTTCTGGTCTTGATACGTGCTACTTGCTACTTCTTGTCTTAAATCAATAAAAATGAAAAGATTAGGTTTTGTGGGAATTGTAATTGACGACCGCGGGAAATGTGCGGGAATTGTAAACGAAATTTTGAGTCAGCACTCGGAATTGATACTTGCTCGTACCGGCCTTCCAAATGCAAAAGGAAACACGTCGGTAATAACATTGGTGATTGACACTACAACCGACGAACTCGGAATTCTGACCGGAAAACTTGGAAACATTCCGGGTATTTCGGTAAAATCAGGATTGGCAAAGAAATAATTTCAATTCTGAAAGACAACAAAGACAACCATAATAACGATGACAACAAAAAACAACAACCATGTATAACATTCCTGCCGATTTTATTAACGAACAAAAAGTTTGGGATATTCTGGAAGCGAATAAAAATGCCGGTTTTGAAAGAGTGAAGGAAGTACTTGCTAAATCGCGGCTGATGAAAGGGCTGAACCTTGAAGATGTTGCAGTGCTTACCGGAATCAGTGACCCGGAAATGCTGGCTGAACTTTTTAACACTGCCAACGAAGTAAAAGAAACCATTTACGGTAAAAGGCTGGTTATTTTTGCCCCGCTTTATATTTCGAATTTGTGTGCAAATGAATGTCTGTATTGCGCGTTCAGGGCCACAAACAAAGACATTGTGCGCAACTCGCTTTCACAGGAACACATTGCCCGCGAGGTTGAAGTGCTCATAAAACAGGGGCATAAACGTGTTTTAATGGTTGCAGGTGAATCTTATCCTAACCATGGATTTCAGTACGTGCTTGATTCGATAAAAACCATTTACAGCGTTAAATCCGAACACGGTGAAATTCGCAGGGTAAATGTGAACATTGCACCACTTTCCACAGAAGAATTCAGAAAGTTAAAAGATGCAGGTATCGGAACTTATCAGATTTTTCAGGAAACTTACCACCGCGAAACTTACAGCAAAGTTCACCTGGGTGGCAAAAAACGCGATTATAACTGGCGCGCCTGGTCGCTGCACCGGGCAATGGAAGCCGGAATCGACGATGTTGGGATTGGCGTTTTGTTCGGGCTTTTCGATTATCGGTTTGAAATTTTGGCCATGATGCAGCACATTGCAGAATTGGAAGAAAAGTTTGGTGTCGGCCCGCACACCATCAGTGTTCCCCGTTTGGAGCCTGCTACAAACAGCGACATTGCTTCTCATCCACCCTTCCCGGTTTCTGATATCGATTTCAGGAAGATTGTTGCCATCATCCGGCTTGCAGTTCCTTATACCGGAATCATCATGTCAACGCGTGAAACTGCAAAAATGCGACGCGAAACTTTTGCGTTGGGAGTAAGCCAGATTTCGGCTGGCAGCCGCACCAATCCCGGCGGATACGAGGAAGAAACCGAAGACGATCCTTCCGGACAGTTCAGCCTGGGCGACCATCGTTCGTTGGATGAAGTCATTCGCGACGTGGCTTCAATGGGTTATATTCCTTCGTTTTGCACTGCTTGTTACCGTTTAGGCCGCACCGGCCAGGATTTTATGGATTTGGCTAAACCTGGCGATATAAAATTGCATTGCGGGCCAAATGCGTTGTCGTCTTTTAAAGAATACCTGCAAAACTTTGCTTCTCCGGCAACTGCTGAAATAGGGAATAAACTGATTACGGAAACTATTGCCGGAATGAGCGGAATTGCCCGGCAGCGCGCTGAAACACTTGTGCATCGGGTAGAAGCTGGAAGAGATGATGTTTATTGTTAATGATAAAAAGGTTTCTTAATTTTGAGAAAATTCATTCAGATCATGGAACTTAATTTTAAATACTGGAAAGACGGAAATTTTTGGGTTGGTTATTTGGAACTCTTTCCTGATTATTGGACACAGGGAGAAACCGAGGAAGAACTTCAAATAAACCTTCGTGAATTATATGATGATTTAAACAGCGGAGAATTACCTGGGCCAGTAAAACAGGGTGTTTTAAAAATAGCATGAAACGTCGTAAATTAATTAAAACCCTGGAAGAAATGGGTTGTGTTTTAATTCGTCATGGCAGTAACCATGATTGGTATCAAAATCCCGAGACAGGAATGTTTCAACCTATTCCAAGACATCCGGACATCAATGAGCTTCTCGCAAAACAAGTAATTAAGAGATTAAAAAGCAGATAACACATGCAAACCCGCACCGAAAAAGATTTCCTTGGCTCAAAACAAATTCCTGCCAATGCATTGTGGGGAATTCACACAGCCCGCGCTGTTGAAAATTTCCAATTATCGGGCAGAATAGTTCATCCGGAACTTATAAATGCTTTTGGAGAAGTAAAACTTGCCTGCACCCAAACCAATATTCAGCTTGGATTTTGGAAAGAAAATACCGAAAAATTTCATGCCATTGAAAAAGCATGTTTCGAAATGAGCCAGGGATTATTGAACGAACATATCATAGTTGATGCTCTGCAGGGTGGCGCAGGTACTTCTACAAATATGAACGTAAATGAAGTAATCGCTAACCGCGCTTTACAGATTTTAGGAAAAAATCCGGGCAGTTATGAATTTGTATCCCCGCTCGACGATATCAACCTGCACCAATCCACCAACGACACTTATCCTACTGCCCTGAAAATTGCAGCAATCAGATTATTGCGCAAACTTGAACAAAGTATTTTAACGCTGCAGGAAGCATTTCAGCAAAAGGAAAAGGAATTTGCACACGTGGTAAAAATTGGCCGGACACAGTTGCAGGATGCAGTATTAACAACACTTGGCCGCGAAATGGGCGCTTACGCCGAAGCATTTAACCGCGACCGCTGGCGAATTTACAAATGCGAAGAACGGTTGAGGATTGTAAATTTGGGAGGAACGGCAATCGGTACCGGACTTGGCGCGCCAAAACAATTTATTTTCAGGGTGGTTGACCGCCTGCGGGAAAACACAAATATCGGTCTGGCGCGGGCTGAAAACCTGATTGACGGAACCCAGAATACCGATGTCTTTGTTGAAGTTTCAGGAATTTTGAAAGCACATGCAAGCAATCTGTTAAAAATAAGTAACGACCTGCGATTACTTTCGAGTGGGCCCGATGCCGGATTTGGCGAAATTAACCTGCCCGCAAAACAGGCGGGCTCCTCAATTATGCCTGGTAAAGTAAATCCCGTAATCCCCGAGGCTGTTGCCCAAATTGCAATCCGGGTAATGGGAAACGACCAGGTTATTGCTCATGCGTGCAGTGCCGGAAACCTCGAACTCAACCAGTTTATGCCGTTAATCGCTGACGTTTTTCTTGAAAGTTTAACACTTCTTAACCATGCAAATCTAATGTTCCGGAAACATTGCATTTCAGGAATTACTGCAAACGAAGCAGTTTGTAAACGAAATGTGGAAAATTCAACAACCACGATAACTGCATTAATCCCCTTAATAGGTTACGAAAATGCCAGCCTTATTTCGAAAATGGCTAAAGATGAATGTCTGTCAATTAAAGAGGCTGCCGTAAAATCGACTTTTATTTCTGATTCAGAATTTAACGAAATCATCACCCCTGAGGCAGTTTGTCGGTTAGGAAACTGAATAAATAGTTTTTAACACTTCATTAACAATTTTTATTTTACTGAATTACAGTGTTTTAGTAGTTGTTTTATATTGAAGATAAATTTATCTTTAAATATTATTTGGAGAATAACTTTTAAGCTATTATTATTGAACCTAAATTAAAATTAGTAATTATTATTTTATAACTTAAAAATTAGAAAACCATGAAGAAAGTATTTTTAGTATTAGCATTAGTTGCAGCTTATGGCGTTTCAATGGCAATGTCAGGCTCAAGCGTTATCACAGTTGACAATATGCAGACAGTAGTTGTTGCCGATATGAACGACAACAATGTTGTGGCACCTGAAACTGAAAAAGAAAAGGAAAAAGCAAGTAAAAAAGAAGCAAAAGCTGCAAAATCTGAGGGTTGTGCCGGAGAAAAATCAGCAGCAAAGTCTGAAGGTTGCTCCGGAGAAAAATCAGCAGCAAAGTCTGAAGGTTGCGGTGATAAAGCAAAAACTGCTTCAGCAGAGAAAAAATAAGAATTAATAATTCAGTAAAAGTTAATAAAGCTGTTCAATATTTGAGCAGCTTTTTTTATGCTGTTTTTTCAAAAATATTTGAAGTTCAAAAAGAAAATCATATATTGCAACAGTTTGTAAATCAACATTAAACAAATTACGAACAAAAGTTAATTAAAAACCAATATTAATACTTAATTTGAAGAACATGAAAAAAATAATTCTGATTTTCGTTGTAGCCGTTACGTTCGGCATTTCTGCATCAACTGTAAATGCAACCAACAAAGAAGACAAAAAGAAAGAAACAAAAAAAGAAGTAACAACTTCCGCATGTTGTTCTGCAAAATCGGGAACAGCAGAAAAAACTGCAACTACAGGTTGTTCCGAGGCACAGAAAAAAAGTTGTGTTGCATCGGCTAAAACTTGTGGTGCCGACACAGAAAAAAAGGCAGAAAAAAAATAGTTGGTTATTTTAATCACAAAAGGGCGCTGAAAGCGCCCTTTTTTATGCTTATCATTGGCTGAATGGAAAGGAAATTGTAATTTAAACGCCGTTCAAAAAACACAGAATGAAAGCGCCAAAATCTTTTCGTTTGCACATCGGAATTTTTGGAAAACGAAACTCCGGGAAATCCAGTATTCTTAATTCACTGACCAATCAGGATGTTTCGATTGTATCAGACATCGCGGGAACCACTACCGATCCCGTGGAAAAACCAATGGAGCTGCTGCCGCTCGGTCCGGTACTGTTTATCGATACTGCGGGAATTGACGACTTGGGTAATTTGGGAGAAAAGCGCGTAGCCAAAACCATGTTGGTTTTCGACAGGACTGACCTCGGAATAATTGTTTCCAATTTTAACGATTGGGATGATTATGAGCGGCAGATTATTAATGAATTTAAGAATCGTGCCATTCCGTTTATTGTAGTTTTTAATAAATCGGATTTACACGAGGAAAACGATGCAATCATTCGCCAACTAAATACAGCAAAAATCAGATTCACAAAAACTTCGGCGTTAAAACAAACCGGAATTACCGATTTAAGGGAGTTGCTTCTTCAGAGTGCACCTCCCGATTTTATTGAGCGGCCAGCAATTTTATCCGATTTGGTCGGACCCGGAGAAGCGGCAGTTTTAGTTGTTCCCATCGACAAGGAAGCGCCAAAGGGAAGATTGATTCTGCCACAGGTGCAAAGCATCCGCGATTTGCTCGACAACGATTCGTTTTGCATGGTTGTAAAAGAGCGCGAACTTCGCGAGGCCCTTTCTCGTTTTAACAAACCTCCAAAACTGGTGGTTACTGATTCTCAGGCATTTTTGAAAGTAGCAGCCGACACACCGACTGAAATTCCTCTTACTTCTTTTTCGATATTATTTGCCCGTTTCCAGGGCGATTTAAATGAAATGGTTCGCGGGGCAATGGCAATCGACAAGCTAAAAACCGGCGATAAAGTTTTAATAGCCGAAGCCTGCTCGCACCATCCCATTGGTGAAGATATCGGCACGGTAAAAATTCCGCGTTGGCTTACCCAATATGTGGGTGGAAAACTTGAAATTGATCACCAGCGTGGCCACGACTTCCCTGAAAATATTTCAGAATACAAAATCATTATCCACTGTGGGGCTTGTATGTGGAACCGCCGCGAAATGCTCAGCCGGATTATGAAGGCAAAACAGGCCAACGTACCAATTACCAATTACGGTCTCACAATTGCTTACTCGCTAGGTATTTTTGAAAGGGCGCTGCAACCTTTTCCGGCTGCACTCGACATTTATTTGAATAAAAAAATCTGACTCAAAACCGAATTCGGCTCAATTTGTTAATATGTAAACAATTGGGCAATAAATGAAAAAGATGAATCTGATATTTTTAATTACTTCCTTCGTTTTATGGTTTTCCTGTGCAACAACCAATGATATGGAATCAGAAGTTTTTAATGAAAATGCAATAGTTTCGAAAGAGGATAAAAGTACGTTTACCTATCTTGCGCTTGGTGATTCTTATACCATCGGTCAAAGTGTGGAAGAAACCCAGCGCTTTCCGGTTCAGTTGGTTAACAGATTAAACGAAGCCGGTGTAAATTTTGGCACCCCTACCATTATTGCCCGGACCGGCTGGACTACCGATGAACTGGCGAGGGGAATTGAAGATGCAAATTTATCGGGAACCTATGATTTGGTTACGCTGTTAATTGGTGTCAACAATCAGTACCGGGGAAGGGATACTGCCGAATACCGCCGCCAATTCAGGGAATTGTTAAACAAGGCAGTTGGTTTTGCAAATGGAATCGAAAAAAGAGTGATTGTAATTTCGATTCCTGATTACGGTGTTACGCCTTTCGGAATAAGTAATGCTGAAAGAATTGGCGCTGATATCGACATTTTCAACAAAATAAACCGGGAAGAAACCGAACTGAAAAAGGCAAACTATGTATATATAACGTCTATTTCGAGAGCCGCAAAAGACGACCCTTCCTTAATTGCCAACGATGGATTGCACCCTTCGGGTAAAATGTACAGTTTTTGGGTTGACGCCATTTTTCCTGTGGCTAAAAATATGTTTAATAACTGGTAAATCAATGAAAATCAATTTCGAAACAACGCCTGAGTTTGCCCGACAAATTGATAAAAACGATGTTTTGGCCAAGTTCAGAAATCAGTTTTATATTGATGACGATAAAACCATTTATCTCGATGGAAATTCACTGGGGCGTCTGCCATTAAAAACCAAAGATTTGATTGCCCGAGCCGTTCAAAAGCAATGGGGAACCGATTTAATAGAAAGCTGGAACAAAAACTGGTACACAAAACCTGAAGTATTGGGCAATAAAATTGCTCAAATTATTGGCGCTTCTGATGGCGAAGTGATTGTTTCCGACAGTACTTCGGTGAATTTGTACAAACTGGCCAAAGCAGCAATTAATTTTCAGAAAGGAAAAACCCGGATAGTCAGCGATGTTTTCAATTTCCCGACAGATCTGTACATTTTACAGGGAATTATCAGGGAATTGGGAAACAATTATGAACTGGTTCTTGCGAACTCAAAAGACGAAATCTCAATCGATTTGGATGATTTAAAAAGCAAAATCAACGAAAACACAGCGTTGGTAGTGCTTTCGATGGTGGCATTCAAAAGCGCTTTTTTGTACGATGCTAACGAAATTACGGTTTGGGCACATCAAAAAGGGGCGTTGGTACTTTGGGATTTAAGTCATGCTGCCGGTGCTGTTCCAGTTGAATTGAATAAAACAAATGCAGACCTTGCGGTTGGGTGTACCTACAAATACCTGAATGGTGGTCCGGGTTCACCTGCGTTTTTATATGTTCGGAAAGATTTACAGGACCAGCTTTCTTCGCCGATTCAGGGTTGGTTTGGAGAAGAAAATCCGTTTGAGTTTGGGCTGAATTACAGGTCTGCCAGTGGAATCAGGAAATTTCTGACAGGAACACCTCCCGTTTTAAACCTGCTTGCCATTGAACCCGGACTTGATTTGCTGATTGAACCCGGAATTGACAATCTATATGAAAAAAGCAAAGGATTAAGTGAATACTTCATTTTTCTGACTTCTGAATTTCTTTTTGAATTTGGATTTGAAATTGGATCGCCACTTGATCCAGCACAAAGAGGTTCTCATATTTCAATCAAACATCCTGAAGCTTACCGCATTTGCCAGTCGCTTATTCATCTCGGAAATGCCGAATTAAAAATCATTCCCGATTTTCGCGAACCCGATAACATCCGGTTTGGTTTTACACCGCTTTACACCACTTTTACAGAAATATGGAAAACTGTTGAGCGACTGGGAATAATCATGAAAACACATGAATATGAATTGTTTGGGAGCGAACGTAATGCTGTAACCTGAAACAAACATCAAGTTATTTTCTCCTGAACCTGGTAACAATTTTGTCATTACTTCGTGGGTGCTGCATTGTAAAAACAACAACATCGCCTAAAAGTATATAAGAGTATTTCATGGTATTTACCAAAGTATCAATTTGTAAATCAACATATAAACTGTCATTCACGATACGCCATTTGCCAAATTCTGTTTCCATTTTCATGTCGTTTCCCCGCATATTGAAATCCTGTTTAAATGTGCCGTCAGCATTGAAATGCATGTCCCAAACCGCACCGGCATCACGCAGTGTTTTTTCATCGCTCACCGTTTCAACTCCACGTTGAACCATCTTAAATTCAACGATTCTCCAAACGCCAATTAGCATTTTATTATTTGCTGCCTGCAAGCCGATAACCGAAATAAGCAGTATTAAAAAGAGATATTTTAATTTCATTTTAAAAAACTTCTTAAAATTTGAAAGGTAAATTTATCAGATTTTTACATCGTTTTTCTGAAAAAACCAAAAAAATCAATCCGCCCGGAAGCATCCTTTTTCAGTATTTTAAGTATTTCATTTTCAATTGCAAACTGAAATTCAAAGCTTTCAACACTTGCTCCGTAAGAAGTTAAGGTAATGTAATTTTTCGAAACAGCCCAGTTTCCGTTTTTAATTTCTGAAATTAATGTAACCGGAAGATTGCTGCTTATCGAATAGTTTTTTTCGGGAGTAAACTCAATATTCATGAATTTACCGGCAGCTTTAAACTGGCCTTCGGTAATATTGCGCAATTCTTTTTCAATTTCAACATAATACTCCACCAACTGCCACTTGCCCGGTATTTGCCTTGATGGGCACGCAAACATCTCAGTCGATTTCAGCCAGTTAATTATGGTAGTGAAACTAAATTTTTTTTCCATATTTTATTTCGCAACCCTGCTTTGACTTTTTCCGGTGTATAAAGTTTAATGAGCTGTCGAACGAAAATAAAAACAGGCACTGTAAAACAATGCCTGATATTATCTTTTTCGAAAACATTAAGTGTTTTATTTCACAAACTGGGCATTGTTTAAATAATCAAAACAAAGTTTAACTCCTTCAAATTGAGTCATTCCCTGCCTGATTCCTTCCAATTCGACATAAAACTCTTCAAGCCCGTTTTTATATGCTTTATTGAAAATATTCTCAAAGTTCATCATTCCCGACTGACCCAGAACAGAGCGGTCTTTGATGTGAAGGATTGGGAAGCGGTTTGGATATTTTTCGAAGTACTCAAGCGGGTCGTTTTGCCCCATTACCGTCCAGTAAACATCCATTTCAAAAAACACGAGTTTTGGGTCGGTACCGTTCAGCATTAAATCGTAAATCACGTCTCCTGCCACACCACGTTTCCCCTTATCTTCTTCTCTCACAGCTTTTTGAAATTCTCCGCTATGATTGTGATATCCCCATTTGATGCCAGAGGCTTTTGCAATTTCGCCTGCTTTGTTAAACACTTCGCAAACCATTTTTGCGTCATCGTTGCTTTCAATGGAAGGCATGCCAGGCTGAACAATACTTTTTACGCCACATTCCAGGTGGTCTTCAACCGTGGCTTTCCAGAAATCGGCAATTTCGCCAGCATTTTCTTTTGTGTATTTGCGAATCGGTGGGTTCACATGTGAACCAGTTACTTTTAAACCGGCATCGTCTGCCATTTTGCGAAAATTAGTCATTGGGAAGCCGTACATTTTGCGTTCGCGGTAACCTGCGGGTTCAATGGTGCTGTAGCCAATCTGGGCTACTTTTTTCAATCCACCCGGAACATCTTCGGTTAATTCCTTGCCCAAAGAATAGGTTTGCAGCCCGATGCTTTTTTTGGGAGCAAACAATTTACTACCGGTTGCCGAAGCCAGCGACGGTGTCATGGTTCCGCCAACCATTCCGCCCACGGTGATTAAACCCAGCTTTTTTAAAAAATCTCTCTTTGATTCCATACTATTACTATTAGGTTTCTTAAACTGATTTAAATTACAAAATTTATTTGAGTCCAAATGTATTGATTTCAGATTAATAAATCAGAATAAATCGGGGAAATAAGGATGTAAATCCAGCGGGTCGTTCATCAGTTGCTGTTGTTTTTTTAACCGTTCAGCCAAATCCTTTTTAACAATGTCGAATTCTTGATTGTCACCCAGATCGGTTATTTCGTTCGGATCTTCCAGCATATTGAATAGCCTGATTTTACCTGCTTTCGGATAAACAATCAACTTAAAATCATCGGTTCGTACCATCCGTTGTAAATTGATGTAGGCGCCATAAATTTCCGGATACGGGCTTTTCTTTTCTGGATTCTGAATCAAAGGCATCAAACTGTTAAAATCAACATATTCAGGCTTCTCAATTCCTGCAAGGTCGAGTGTAGTTGCCATGATATCCTGAAGATAAACCTGCATTTCGCGTTTTTCATTTGCCGGAATGTTTGGCCCCACCAAAATGCAGGGAACACGCATACTGTGGTCGTACATATTTTGTTTTCCGATCAGTCCATGGTTACCAACCGCCAGTCCGTGGTCGGCGCTGAAAATGATGTAAGTATTTTTATCAAGCCCGGTTTCCTTTAAATAGGCGATAATTTTTCCAATTTGCTCGTCCATGTGGGTAATAATCGCGTAGTATTCCTGTCGGTGAACTTTTACAGAATAGGTTGTTCTTGGAAACGGAGCCAGCTTTTCATCCCTCAAATCCGGTCCGCAACCCATACTGTCTTTATAAGGATATAAATCCATGTAAGAATCCGGGATTGAAATATTTTCCAGCGGGTACATTTCAACAAATTCTTTTGGCGATTGTCTTGGGTCGTGTGGTGCGTTAAATGCAACATACATAAAAAACGGGTTTTTACTGTTTTTGGCCGAATTAATAAACTGAATGGTATTATCGGCAACCACTTCGCTCCAATGTTTGCCGCCCTCCCAGAAACCTCCGTATTTTGTATGCCAGGGTAACCAGGTGGTATCTTCTGCTGCTTGCGGCCTGTTGTAAGCTTCCGGCACTGTTTTTGGCATTCCCGGCCTAATATCCGCAGCCGTTTGAAAAATAGAATCGGCAGGTTGTTTAACGTGCCATTTCCCGGTCATGTAGGTATCGTAACCTGCTTTTTGCATCATCTGGCTCCAGAAACTTCCGTTTTCCTGCATCTGTTCATAATTTTTATCTTCTGCTGCTTTTGCATGCCATAAAAATTTTCCGGTATTCAGCATGGCACGGCTTGCAACGCAAACTGCCCCATTCCATCCACCCATGTTATAAGTGTGGGTAAAAGTTACACCTGATTGTGCAAGTTTATCGATATTAGGTGAAATTACTTCATTGTTGCCCAGTGCATTAACTCCAAGGTAGGTTTGGTCATCGGCAAAAATGAAAAGGATGTTTGGTTTTTCTTTCTCCTTTTTCTGACATGAATGAGAAAAGAATGCGGTTAACAACAGGAAGATTAAGATTCGGCTCATTTTAAATTAATTTTTTTGAATAAAGTAAGGAAAAAAATGGGTAGGCTGTTATTTATTGGTTTTAAAATCGGTAATTAGTCCATCTGCCAGCCAGTTGGCGACTGCCTGACGGTTATCGGAAATAATAAGTCGCTTGATATCACGCTGATGGTTCATGTTTGCCAATTCAATATAAACACCAGCAGGGTATGTATTTTTTAAAACATATAAATTTCGTGCTGAAACGGTGCCTTGATAGCCTCTTCCCGGCTGGTGTAAGTTGTATTTGGCATGAAAAGTTTTATGCAGAATTGTTGCGGCTTTCTTTCCGGTGTTGCTTTTGGCATCGTGATAAAAAAAGATGTCGATATTTTCACCTTTACTGCGCGAATCAACATGAATAGCAATAAATCGCTGAAATGAATTTTTGTGTTTACCGTAAAGTTTGTTAATT
>Ga0100401_1001773_pt1 | contig 17354 bp, 12 predicted proteins | sample CryGeymeta201525_FD_80421 | JGI IMG/M metagenome (GOLD analysis project Ga0100401, IMG submission 80421) | Groundwater microbial communities from Crystal Geyser aquifers in Utah, USA - Crystal Geyser metaG 2015-25 | ecosystem: Environmental > Aquatic > Deep subsurface > Groundwater | place: USA... | reverse complement strand
GCCACGCAATGCACATGCCCGCGTTCGTCTGTCTGCCATGTTTTGATTGTGTCTATCGGGTGGCCTTGTTTGCACAACTCACTTATCCGTTGCGACGGGTTCATAATCCCCATGCGCCGCGCATCCAGCGTAGTAAAGGGGTGCGCCTTGACTAACTCCAACAGGCGAAGCGATTGCGAAAGCGGCTTGATGTTGTGCATGAGACAGCGGCCTAACGTTCACCCAGCAACTTATCAAGGGAAAGCTCGATCCCTTGCAGAATCGCCGCATGTTCTTGAGCTTGAAAATTAAGGGCGGCGGCTTGCATGTACGCTGCCACTATTTCAGGATGCGCAGCGGCGTAACCTTCGCCTTTTTTCAGGTCAAGGATTTTTTCCGCACCTTCCAGAAACAAGTAAGCATCTTTCAAAGAAAGTACCGCTAAGGACTTATCCACGTTTGCCCCCTTGCGCATTGTCAGCCGCTTGCGTGCTAGATGCGGCAATTCGGGCTTGCGCCCAGGCTTCGACTTGCGCCGCGTCCCACGCGGTGCAATTGGCAGATAGTTTGATAGGCTTCGGGAATGTGCCGTTTTTTACCCAGCCCCAAATTGTGCTGGGTGCAACCCCGCCCGCTATTTCTCTGCATTGCGGGAGGCGTAAAAATCGGGTGGTTTGTGAGTTGTTTGATTGCATCGCTTTCGCTCCATTTGCGCCGGAATTGGCGGGCGAACAGTAGCAATGCACTTGAATTGTGTAACCGAGTTATTTTTTCGGTGTGGTGGTGGAAAATCCTATCATTCCGGTTGCGGGTTGCAACTACGGCGTGCCGCTTGTACGGCGGATCGTGATATGTGTTCGCCGCATAGCACTTTTGCGAGGTTCACCCAGTCAGATTCAGTCAGCGTTAGATTGCCGGGGTAAGTGCGTAAAGTTATCACAAGATTGTTTTCAGCTTCGCGCATCCAGTCAGCCCACGTTGCCTTTTGCGAGGCCATACCCGGCACGTCTTGAAATAAGTCTTTTGTTTCTGGGTAATCATTAAATTTTTGCTCTACGATTCGCAGCGCATCAGCTGTGCGAACGCCCAGCCAATACCCTGAAATATTTGGCACAGCATCATTATGTATTAGCTGACGAACAAGGGAAAGAAGGCGCACCTCGCACGGGTGCGTTGCAGTGATTTTTTCAAGTTCATCCAGTGTTTTTGCCAATTCACCGGCAAGTTGCGCAATTCGAGATATTACCGGGTCAGCTTTTTTCTGTGCTTCCCTGATTCGAGTTTTACGCATGGGCTGTTCTTTAGTGCCTGTCATGCCGTATCCAAAACTGATAGGGTTTATAAAGTCCCCAACCAGCATAGATGCGGCACTATCTCGCCAATCGGCTTTAACATCAGACAGATAACCACCTACCTTTTTCCAGAACTTAACAAGCCGCTTGTCTGTGAAAAATGATTGCTCACGCTCACTTAATAAGTCTTCCGCAACCATGCGTTCAAAGTTCCACTTAACCAATAATGGCAGCATATCGCACCTCTTCGCTGTGCGCCTCCATAGGGAAGCCACCCCAGGCGGTGAAGGTGTCCGCTGTTCGCCCCGTCGGGCTAGGGGTGGCAAACTCGTTTACATCATGCCAAATAATTGCGTGCGCGTTATCTGCCCTTGCTTGCACATTTCAGACAGGCGCAAAACCTTTGCGTCATTGTTCAGCAATCGCAGCGCAAGCCGTAAAAACTTGTTTCCTTCCCACTCAGTCATGCGGCGGTATAGTTCAATAGCCATCACAAATCTAAGCGTGTGGTCATACCCCAAAGGCAAATAGTCTGGCTCACCATCTACACCAGACAGCAGCGGCGCAATGTAACTATCAACTTCAGCTTGCGATTTGCGCTCTATTTCGGAAAGTTGAATGCGTGCCGTTCGCGGATCAAACCTTTCAAAATTACCTTCGTACAGCCACAACCAATTTACGTTCAAACCATCCGCAAGATCAAACAACCAACGTGAATTCATCCGGGCGGCATTTTTAGCTTCCGTCAACAATCTGCGCGCCGTGGTAAGCGAACAGCCGCACGCACTGGCAACATGCGCCGCCCGCTTGTTTTGCGGTATGCCGTCGTAATCAAACACAGCAAGCAAACGCTGTTTGAACGTGGTTTGCACTTCCATGATGTACGCCTCCGATAAAGTTTAATCGTCAATTTTGCGCCGGTTGATGGGGCGGCAGTGAATCCAATTCGCGCCGCATTTTTCAAAGGCACGCCACCAAGCAATGCGGGTTGCACGGCTTCCAGTTGCACGCCGCATTGCTTGCGAATGCCCTGCAACACTTGCTGTCATTAGCTTTGCGGTTATCCAAAGTTATGCAAAGGTTTTTTGTTTAGTCGTTAGACGGCATTGCACGGGATTAGATAACCTGTCCCGACTGTCCCGACTTCACCTAAAAAAGTCGGGACAGCGCAAACCCAATGAATACACCGTGTCCCGACTGTCCCGACTTGTCCCGACTGTTTTTAACGTGTACCGGCACGAAACAGCAGGAAAAAAGGGAAAATCACGCACGCATCTGGATCACTTCCGCACCCGCTTTTAACTTGTCCAGATAGTCCGCCCATTGCTGCATCATGGCGCGCCTCTCATCCAGGTATTCCGCGAAGTTATAGGCCGCACGGCTGGCGTTTTTTTCAACGTGCGCAAGCTGCAATTCGATGGTGTCCTTGTGGATTCCCCACTTGCTTTTATTCTCGTTCAGCATGGTTGAAGCCGCCGATCTAAAGCCGTGGCCTGTCATCTTGCCCGTGTACCCCATGCGCCCCAATGCGCGCAAAATTATGGCGTTGCTGGCTGGCTTGCTGGGGTCGTTACGGTTCGGGAATACATGCACACGACAACCGGACAACTTCGCCGCCTCACGGAATACAGCCACAGCCTGAACGGACAACGGCACAAGGTGCGGCCTGCGCATCTTCATCCGTTCGGCGGGAATTAACCATTCAGCCCGATCAAGGTCTATCTCTTTCCATTCGGCGTTTATCAGTTCACCCGTGCGGGTGAAGGTCAGCGCCATAAGCTGCAAGGCATAGGGGGTCATCGGACTACCCTGATAGCCGTCAATATCGCGCAGCAGTTGCGGAAAGCCGCCTTTTTCAATGGTGTTGTAGTGGGTGCGGGTCGGGCTTTTCAGTGCCTCACTCATTTTGAAAGCCGGGTTATTTTTGCACCGATCTGTTGCAATGCCATAACGAAACACTGCACCGCAGCGTTGCAGCACACGACTGGCAATCTCCAGCGCCCCGCGCTTCTCAATGGCGCGCACCGTCGCCAGCAGTTCGGAAGAGGATATTTCAGCAATCGGGCGGCGGCCTAGACCGGGGAACGCATCCTGTTCCAGCGTTTTCAGCGTCAGTGCCTTGTGCGCTTCCGTCCAGTCGTTTGAACGGTTCTCTACCCACTCACGCGCCACGGCTTCAAAGGTATTCGCCGCCGCGATTTTGTCCTCACGCTTTTGAGTTTGCTTCGCTTCGCCGGGGTCTATGCTGTTCGCCAGCATTTCGCGGGCTTCATCGCGCCGTTTTCGTGCGGCTGCTAAACTCACATCAGGATATACGCCTAGTGCCAACGTCTTTTGTTTACCAACAAAACGGTAGGCAAGCTGCCAATATTTCCCCCCGTTTGGATGAATCAGAATATACAAGCCGCCGCCGTCAGATAGCTTGCGGGGCTTGGCTTCCGGCTTGGCTTTCCTGACTGTAACGTCATTGAGTTTCATGTTCAACCCCCTTTTGTTGGTAAAAATTTTCGGTAAAAATCTTTTACCAGCAAATTACACAACATTTGTTGGTAAATTGCAATAGACGGCACTGCACTGGGTTAGGCATGAATTACGCTTAAAGCCAGTGTTTATAAGGGTTTGTTGTACGGGGATGAATGCAGAAAAACAGCTTTTTGGTGTCCTCGACAGGAATCGAACCTGTAATTGCCCCTTAGGAGGGGGCGGTTATATCCATTTAACTACGAGGACAGCGGCGCGCATTCTACCGGAAATACGCTGTAATCCAAACCCTCACGCTGGTATCATGCGCAGTTCTTGATAAATCGTAGCTAACATGCAAGCCCTCCCCACTCTTTTTACCCCTCAAGCGCAGGGAAAGAATGCCGTAGTCACACGACGAGAGTCTCTTTAAACGAGGAAATAATATGAAATGGTTAATACTTGTCGCCGCATTGCTTGTTTTTTCGGCCTTGTTCGTGGCGCGCGCGGCACGAGCTGGCGATTTGCCGGAAGTGGGCAAGCCCGCACCGGATTTTCGCTTGCCCGACCAGCACGGCAAGCTGCACGCTTTGCAGGATTATCGCGGCCAATATCTGGTGCTGTATTTTTATCCCAAGGACGACACGCCGGGCTGCACCCAGGAAGCCTGCGCGTTTCGTGACGACCTGAATCAGATCACCGCAATGGGTGCGCAGGTGGTCGGGGTAAGCGTGGACGACAGCAACAGTCACGCGGAATTTGCCACAAAATACCATCTGCCGTTTCCCCTGCTGTCCGACAAGAGCGGCGCAGTCGCCGACAGTTATGGCGCTTTGCTGAATCTGGGCATACTGAAGATGGCACGCCGCTTTACTTTTCTGATAGACCCGGAAGGCAATCTGGTCAAAGCCTATCTGGCGGTAGAAACCTCGCGTCATTCGCAAGAAATCATCGCAGACTTAAAAAAATTAACCGCTGAAAGGAAGTTGTAATGCTGGCTCGTCTCAACCTGTTCGTCGCCTGGTTTCTAATCCCGCAAACGCTGGTGCTGGGCTGGGTGGCCGCGACCGGTCGCCTGCTGTTGGGAATGCTGGGTGCAAATACTCACGAAGGGGATATTCCAAGCCGCATGACAGGCGCTTTACTGGTGTTTGGTGCAGTGTATCTGGTGATGCATTTTCGCGGCACTTTGCCGCCGGAAGGCAAACCTGAAGGCAAGGGCTACACCATCGGCCAACGTTTAGTGCTGGCAGGAAATCTGCTGGCAGGACTGTACGTTGCCTTCCAACTCTCTCATTTCTTAGTCGAAAATCGCGCTATCTTTTTGATTATAAACGGTTTTACTGATGCATTCGGATATTGGGCGATGGCCTGCTGGGTGATAGGTTTCTCTTTTCTTTACCAATCTTCCCTACCCAATAAATAAGTCAAATGCCCTTTATTACTTTAAGCAATGCCAGTCTTGCCTTCGGCCACGTCGCCCTGCTCGATCACACCGATTTCCAACTCGACGAAAATGAAAGAGTCGGTCTTATCGGCCGCAACGGAGGCGGCAAATCCAGCATGATGCGTGTACTGGCGGGCGAAGGGGTACTCGATGACGGCCAAATCTGGCGCGCACCCTCTGCGCGCATTTGTTATGTCAATCAGGAACCTGTGCTGGATGCCGATGACACGGTGTTCGATGCGGTCTCCCGTGGCTTGGGCAAGTTGCAAAAGTTACTGCACGATTACCACCATGTCTCGCATCAATTAGCTGAACCCGATGCGGATTTCGACACCCTGCTGGAAGAAATGCAGCACTTGCAGACCCAACTCGAAGCCCAGGACGGCTGGTCGGTCGAAGCACGCATCGAAACCGCGATTAACAAGCTCGATTTAGATCCCGAAAAGCGCGTTGGCGACTTGTCCGGCGGACAACGCAAACGGGTCGCCCTGGCGCAAGCCCTGGTCGCCGAGCCGGATGTGCTGATCCTGGACGAACCGACCAACCATCTGGATTTTGCCTCCATCGAATGGCTGGAAGGTCTGCTCAACAACTTTGTCGGCAGCGTGCTGTTCGTCACCCATGACCGCCGTTTCCTGGACAACGTTGCCACGCGCATCGTCGAACTGGATCGTGGCAAACTGGCCGGTTTCCCCGGCAATTTCTCAGCCTATCAGGCACTCAAGGAACGCATGTTGGCTGATGAGGCGGTGAACAATGCCAAGTTTGACAAGGTGCTGGCGCAGGAAGAAGTGTGGATACGCCAGGGGGTCAAAGCCCGCTGCACGCGCAATGAAGGCCGTGTGCTGCGGCTGGAACAACTGCGCCGCGACCGTGTGGCGCGCCGCGAAAAAGTAGGCCGTGTCGAGATGAACGTGGATGCAGGCGAACGCTCCGGCAAGCTGGTCGCGGAGCTGACGGATGTCTGCAAAAGTTTTGGGGATCGCACCCTGATCAAAAACTTTTCCTGCCGCATCCAGCGCGGCGACAAAATCGGCCTACTGGGCTCCAACGGCGCGGGCAAAAGTACCCTGCTCAAAATGATTCTCGGTGAGTTGCAGCCGGACTCCGGGACAGTGAAACTCGGCACAAAAATCGCGGTGGCGTATTTCGACCAACTGCGCCAACAACTGGACGACAACGCGACACTGGCCGACACCATCAGCCAAGGCGCGGATTTCGTCGAAATCGGCGGACAGAGAAAACATATCATCAGTTACCTGGGCGACTTCCTGTTCTCACCCGAACGCGCCCGTTCGCCCGTCAAAAGCTGCTCCGGCGGCGAACGCAACCGCTTGCTGCTGGCGCGACTGTTCACCCAGCCCGCCAACGTGCTGGTGCTGGACGAACCGACCAACGACCTGGACATCGAGACGCTGGAACTGCTCGAAGAGCTGCTCGCCAACTACAACGGCACACTGTTTCTGGTCAGCCACGACCGCGCCTTTCTGGACAACGTCGTCACCCAGGTGATCGCCTTTGAGGGCGATGGCAAATTGCAGGAATACGTCGGTGGTTTTGAAGACTGGGAGCGTGTACAAAAATATCAGGCGACACTCGCCAAACCTGCCCCTGCTCCCGCCCGCGCCACAGCTCCCCCTGCTGCTGCCCAGCCGAAAACCGCCAGCAAGCTCAGTTACAAGGAAAGCCGCGAATTGGCAGAACTGCCACTACGCATCGAGGCGCTGGAAAAAGAACAGATAGACATCGCCGCGCATCTCGCCGACGGCACGATCTTCCGTACGGATGCCAAACGCGCCAAACAACTGCAAACCCGCAGCGAAGCCATTGACGCAGAAGTCTTGACGGCCATGACACGCTGGGAAGAACTCGACAAACGCAACAAATAATGCGGTTACCACCTCATCCCACCAACGCGGGGATTGGGTGAGGCAATACCGCATCGTGGAGGGGGTGGAGGAAAAAAGTATCTAGCCAAACAATTCTGCCCAAAGTTTCAGGCTGGCGGTGGCATCAATTTCGCCAGGTTCGACGCGGCAATGCGCTGCGTCGTTCAGGCGGATATGGTGTTGAGTTTGACGCAGGGTGCGGTACAGGATGCGGTTCTGTTCGGCCAGCTCGGCATCAATCAGGCCAAACTCGGCGGCCCGCTTGAGCAGTGCCAGATTACCCACATTGTCGGTAAGTTGCGGGTGGCGATGCGCGTAGGCCAGCACCAGAAACTGCACCATGAACTCGATGTCCACCATGCCACCGCAGTCGTGTTTGATGTCGAACAATCCGCTGGCGTTGGGGTGTCCGTCGTGCATTTTATGTCGCATCACTATGATTTCATTGCGTAATTTTTCAATGTCGCGCGGCTGGCACAGCACTTGACGGCGAATCTCCTCGAAGGCCGTGCCCACGTTCGGGTCACCCGCACAAAAGCGCGCACGGGTCAGCGCCTGATGCTCCCACACCCAGGCTTGGTGTTGCTGGTATTCGGCAAATGCCGCAATCTGACTGACCAGCAGGCCGCTCGCCCCGTTGGGACGCAACCGCAAATCCGTTTCGTATAGTCTGCCCGATGCGGTATAGCTGCCGAGCATGGCGTTGATGCTTTTGCCCAGCCTCGCATAATTCTCCTGCGCGTCCGCGTGGTCGTCATCGTAGAGAAAAATCATGTCCAGATCCGAGGCGTAGCCCAATTCCCGCCCACCCAGCTTGCCGTAGGCGATGATGGCAAATTTCGCCTGTTCGGTATGCCGCTTGCGCGCCCTCGTCCAGCACAGGGACAGGACGTGGCGCAGTATCAGGTCAGCCAAATCGCTGAGATGGTCGCTTAATTTTTCCAGTGGCAGCAAGCCCTGCAAATCCATCGCCAACAGGTGAAAAATCTGTTCCTGCTGGACATGATGCAGCGTTTCCAGTTGCCGTTCGGCATCCCCGCCACAAGCGGCGAGGCGCTGCGCCAAATCCTGTTCGATGACAGGCCATTGCGGCGGCTGATACAGTTCGCGTGCATCCAGCAATTCATCGAACAAGGCTGGGTGTTGCGCCAGGTATTTGGCGGCCCAACTGCTGGCAGCCAGCAAACGGACAAGGCGCTCCAGCGCTTCCGGGTATTCAGCGAGGAAAGCCAGGTAGGAAATACGCCGGCTGATCGCTTCCTGCAAATCGAGCAGGCGCGACAGGGTGGCATCGGGGTCTAGATACTGCGCAGAAAGCGCAATGAATTGCGGCAGCAACTGTTCCACGCGCTGCCGCCCCAATTCAGATAATTGCCGATAACGCAGTCCGCCGCGCAACTGCAACAGGCGTTGTGCGGTGTCGGATGCGGCGCGATAGCCCAGTTTGACCAGCCCTTCTGTCAGCTCATCCGCGTTCATTTCGTCGCGCCAGGGCGTATCCGGTTGCTGTGCTGTCGCGCCAAAAATTTGCTCGAATTGCCCGCTGACGGTTGCCCGATACCCATCCAGCACGGCCAGCAACTGCGGGTAATTTTCATAGCCCATTGCCGTGGCGATAATCTGCTGATCCTCGTCTTTTTCCGGCAATGCCTGGGTTTGCTGGTCATCCAGGTATTGCAGGCGATGTTCCAGATTGCGCAGAAATACATAGGCCTCATCCAACTGCGCCACCTTTGCGGCGGACAACTGACCGGTTTTGGCCAGCTGTTTGAGGACGCGCTGGGTGGGCAGAATACGCAACCTTGCGTCCTGTCCGCCGCGTATCAACTGAAACACCTGTGCGGTAAATTCGATTTCGCGTATGCCGCCCGGCCCCAGCTTGATATTGTCCAAGCGGTCGCGGCGTTGCACCTCCTGACGGATTTGCGCATGCAGCTTGCGCATCGAATCAATCGCGCCAAAATCGAGGTATTTACGAAACACAAAAGGCTGGTAAAGCGCGTTCAACTCGGCGATATGGGGGTCGGCAACAGGCGAGATAACGCGCGCCTTGATCCAGGCGTAGCGTTCCCATTCGCGCCCCTGACTGAGCAAATACTGTTCCAGGGCTGCAAAACTCATCACCAACGGACCGCTGTCACCGTAAGGGCGCAACCGCATGTCCACGCGGAACACATAGCCGTCGCCGGTCGCCTCGTTGATGAGGTTAATCAGCCGCCTGCCCAGACGAGTGAAAAACTCGTGATTGCTGAGCGAGCGAGAACCCTGGGTCTCGCCGTCTTCCGCATACACGAAAATCAAATCTATGTCGGACGACACATTCAATTCGCCGCCGCCCAGCTTGCCCATACCGATCACCAGCAACGCCTGCGCGGTATGGGTCTCCGCCCCGATGGGACTGCCGAACTGCTGTTGCAAGGAGGCCATCAGACAGCTTTGCGCCTGCCGCACCACGATTTCGGCCAGCGCGGTCATCGCCTGCATCACCTCATCCAAGTCGGCCAAGCCGTTCAGATCACGAAAAATCAGCTTCACCATCACCTGTTTGCGCAAACGCCGCACTGCGCGCGACAACAAAACCTCATCCTGTAAATTGAAGCCGGATTCGTGCAATAAAGCTTGAATCTCTGCACGGCAACAGGGCGTGGTGTAATTTGCCTGCAACCAATGCAACAAAGTGCTGTCTGCATCCAGTACGCGCTTCGCATAACGACTGCCACGCAAAGTTTTTTGCAGCTTGTCGGCAAAGGCGACAAGCGATGAGTTTTCAATGTTTAAGGGCATCTGGTATGCGTTCCTCAGTTAGAATGCGACACTTTTTTCAATTCTTACAATCCAAACAAGGAATCTGACGCTCTGGCGTCCCATGCTTGATGCTGAATTCACTCCCCGTTCGCCTGCTGTGGCGCAGCTTTAATCACCTGACTCGGTTGACCATCGCCACGTTGGCGATTATAGCCTTGCTGGGTGCAATTACGATTATCGTACTGCGCTATTGGCTGCTGCCGGACATTGAGCAATTTCACGACAAAATCACCTCTTCCCTGTCAACAGCAATGGGCAATCCGGTCAGCATAGGCAAAATAACCGGGGATTGGGACGGACTGTACCCCCATCTGAATATGGCCGATGTACGCATTCTCGATCAGCAACGCCAACCTGCACTGGTGTTGCCCGACATAGATGCCAAAGTTTCATGGCTCTCCCTCTTTTTTGCAGAATTGCGCCTGTCCAGCCTGGAAATTAACCGTCCCGAATTACGGATACGCCGCGACGCACAAGGCAAAACTTTTATCGGCAACGTAGCGCTCTCCTCGCGGGGTACGGACAACAACCTGGCCAACTGGCTATTGCATCAGTCGCGCATGGTGGTGCGCAATGCAGTCATCATCTGGGTGGACGAACAGCGCGATGCGCCCGCACTGGTGCTAAATCAGGTCAACCTGCGTATCGAAAACCTGTTTAATCATCATCGGTTTGCTCTGCGAGCCGTTCCGCCAGCCGAATTAGCGACACCGCTGGATGTGCGCGGCGATTTCCACGGCAAAAGTTTTGACGATTTACGGGCGTGGCGCGGACAAATGTTCGCCCAGCTTGATCACACCGACCTGTTAGGCTGGCACCCCTGGCTAAAACTACCCGAACAACTGAGTAGCGGGCGCGGCGCAGTACGCGCCTGGCTGAGCTTGAGTGATGGCAATCTGACCCGCTTCACTGCTGACTTATCGTTGCGCGACGTGGCGACCAGGCTGGGTGAAAATATCCCCGTCATGGAAGTCAATTTCTTGCACGGGCGCGCCAACTGGGAAACGGTCGAGGACGGATGGGAAGTTTCCACTCGGCGTTTGTCCATGCGCCTGAAAAATGGCATTCACCTGCAACCCACAGATTTTTATTTTCGCAGCATTCCGGGCAACGCTGCCCATCCCGCCAGCGGTGAATTACACGCCAATTTGTTGCAGCTGGAAAGTTTGGTCAGCCTGAGTAACTTCCTGCCGCTGGACGCAGCGATGCGTGAACAGTTGAACACCTTCGCGCCCAGTGGCCACGTATCTAATCTGGAACTGCAATGGCAAGACGTTGCAAAAAATCATCCGGCGGGGGAAGTACCCAAATTCAAACTGCAAGGGCAGTTTGACAATCTGGCCTTGCAGCCGGTGGGCAATCTGCCCGGTTTTTCGGGCTTGTCGGTGGCGGTAGATGGCAGCGATAAGCAAGGTAATCTGTATATCAAGAGCCGAAATCTGACCGTGGATGCGCGCACTGCAATGCGTGAACCCATACTGTTAAAAACGCTGACCGGACAGGTGAAGTGGCTGCACGAAAAGGGTGAATGGGCGTTCAAGCTGGATAACATAGCCGTTGCCAATGATGACCTGGCGGGCAACCTATATGGCGGGTTTCAAACTCAAGCTGGCACGCTGGGCTTGCTGGATTTGACTGTCAGTCTGACGCACGGCGATCTCAGACGCGCGGCGCGTTATACCCCGCTCATCGCGCTCGCCAAAAAAGATAACGACTGGCTGAACGATGCCATGCTGTCAGGACACACCGAAGACTTCCGTTTGCGACTCAAGGGCAATCTGAGCGATTTTCCGCTGGATGGCACCAAGGATGCCTTGTTTGAAATCAGCGCACATGGTGAAGGGGCGGCAGTGGCGTTCGCAAAGGATTGGCCGACTATCGAAAATATTTCCGGTGAGTTTTCCATACGCGGCAACAAACTGGAGGTTCATGCCCCCTCAGCCACCATGCTGGGGGCACGCATTCACAACCTGACCATCGCTTTGCCGGACATGATGAGTCCCGACATGCCGCTGGAAATCAAAGGTGAAGCAGAAGCCGGCAACAACGTGTTTCTGGAATTTGTCCAGAAAAGTCCGGTGCGCGGCTACATCAACGGCTTTACCGATGGCATGAGCGCCAGTGGCAACGGTCATCTTGAACTGTCTGCATACGTTCCACTACTGGGTGGCAAGCCGGCGAAAGTATCGGGCACCCTACTTGAGCAAAGCAGCGACATTGATTTTGGTGCGGGCGTACCCTTGTTGCGCAATACGCGCGGCACATTGTCGTTCACCGAATCAGGCATGAAAGCCGATAATGTCGCGGCGGATATTCTGGGGGGGCCGGCCCGTCTGGACGTGACCAGCGCCGAAGGCGGCGGGGTGAACGCCAGTGTGCAGGGACGCGCCAATCTGGATGCATTGCACGAAACCGAAACCCATCCGCTACTAAACCGTCTGCACGGAGGAACGAGCTGGAGTGCGGGCATCAGTGTAGTCAATAAAGCCGCACAAGTCGTGCTGAATTCCAGCCTGCAGGGGATAAGCTCCACCCTGCCCCTACCCTTTGCCAAGCGCGCCAGCGAAATATGGTCATTGCACATCGAGAAAAAAAATCTCGCTGAACAGCAGGATTTAATCAGCGCACAACTCGGCAAACTGGTCAGCGTACGGTTGCAACGCAGTGAAGAAAATGGCATCAACATCATCAAAAGCGGCACGATCAACTTTGGCGCACCGAACAACTTGACGGATGCGCCAACGGGCAAGAAAAACCTTTCAACTCAGCTCAAAAAATCCCCTTCGACCCCGCTCAAGACAGGCTTGTGGGTGACAGGCAGGCTTCCCGTGTTATCCCTGCAAGGCTGGGACGGCTTATTCGCAGATTCCACTCAAACGTCAATACCTTTTGCAGGGGGCAACCTGCAAATTGGCAAGCTAACCGGCTACGGCATGAACTTGCAGGACATGCAAATCAGCATCGCAAAACGCGGCGCTGGACTAGCCGCACAACTATCAGGCGCGCCATTGAACGGCGAGGTGGTGTGGCAACCGCAGGGCTTTGGCGGAACGGGGAAAATTTCTGCCCATTTGCGCAACCTGTACTGGCTATCCGAGGTCCAGTCGCAACCTTCAAACCCGTCGGCAATCAATCCCCCGGACACCGCAGCAACGGCGTCCCCCGCACCTCGTGAACTCCCCGCACTGGAGATTACCGTCGAAGATTTTCAATTCAGGGGCAAACAGATTGGTCATTTTGAATTGATAGGTTACCCGGACGGAGAAGACTGGCGTTTGCGCCGCTTGCGCATCACCAACCCCGATGGCAGCTTGACGGGAGATGGCGTGTGGCACGGCGGGCCAACCAGCAAGCAAACCGATATAAATCTGCTGCTGGAAATCAGTAATGCCGGGAAAATTCTGGCGCGTTCCGGCTACCCGGACACCGTTAAAAACGGTAGTGGAAAACTGGCAGCCAAGCTGAGCTGGGACGGACAACCGGACGCATTCAGTTACGCCACCCTGAACGGCACGCTCAAACTGGATACCGGCAAAGGGCAGTTTCTCAAGATGGATCCCGGTATGGGTAAACTACTCAGCATCCTGAGTCTGCAAGCCTTGCCCAAGCGCATCACGCTGGACTTTACCGATGTGTTCAGCGAGGGCTTTGAATTTGACAATATCAACGGCAACGCCACCATTAAACGGGGAATGATGCAGACCCAGGACTTGCACATAGACGGTTCATCGGCCAAAGTAACCATGAAGGGGCGGGTTAACCTGAACGACGAAACGCAAGACCTGCGCGTGGAAATTTTACCCACGCTGGGACAGAGCGTATCCCTGCTGAGCGCGTTTGCGGCGGGACCCGCAGTAGGCTTAGGCGCACTCGTCATCAACAAGGTACTGGGTAATCCGCTCGATAAGTTGATGTCATTTGAATACAATATCAGCGGAACGTGGGGCGACCCCAAGGTGGTCAAAGTCGGCGAAAAGCCGGTAACAACGATACCCGACACTGTCGTCAAGCCCCAACAAATACAATAACCTTCAGGAAATCATGATGTTAGACGGAAATTCCACGCAAGCCAGAATCGCCTCACAAGCCAATGCCTTCAAGGTGGCCGCCATACAAATGGCATCCGGTCCGAATATCGAGGGCAATCTCGCCGAAGCGCGCCGTTTGATTGCCAAGGCCGCCGAACAGGGAGCACGGCTGGTGGTGCTGCCGGAGTTTTTCGCCATCATGGGTCTGCATGAACAGGACAAACTCAAGGTCAGCGAGCAGGCAGGAAGCGGACCGATTCAGACTTTCCTGAGCGAAACCGCGAAACACTACAAAATCTGGCTGGTAGGCGGCTCTATCCCGCTGGCTGGCACTGCGCCGGAAAAAGTGCGCAATAGTTGCCTGGTGTTCAACGAGCACGGCGAGCAAGTGGCGCGCTACGACAAAATTCACTTGTTCAGTCTGTCGCTGGGCAACGAAAGTTACGATGAAGCCGCAACCATAGAATCCGGCAATCAAGTCGTGGTAGTAGACAGCCCCTTCGGCCGCATCGGCCTGGCGGTGTGTTACGACCTGCGCTTCCCGGAATTATTCCGCGCCATGAAAGACGTGGACATCATCGTGCTGCCCGCCGCCTTCACCGAGACCACCGGCAAGATGCATTGGGAAGTGCTGGTACGCGCACGCGCCATCGAAAACCTCGCCTATATCATCGCCTCGGCACAAGGTGGCTACCACGTCAACGGGCGCGAGACACACGGCCACAGCATGATTGTTGACCCGTGGGGGCGTATTTTAGACACCCTGACGCGCGGCTCCGGCGTGGTGATTGGCACCATCAACCCCTCCCATCAAGCGAGCCTGCGCAGCAGTCTGCCCGCCCTGAAACACCGCGTTTTGCATAATTGCTAATTATGGGCAAGGGGTCAGACGCAAGTGGGGAGCAGATAAACCTGCCCCCGCTCACCCGGTCTACCTACCCTTCACTAATTGAAAAACATGACTCCCATCGCCACCTCTGAAACGCTTTTTGCCACCGCACAGCAAACCTTGCTTGCGCCCTCCGCTATCGGAACACGCCAGATCGAGCATATCTTCAACAGCATGCTGGCGCACCGCCTGGATTACGCCGACTTGTATTTTCAGTACAGCCGCGCCGAAAGCTGGTCGCTGGAGGAAGGCATCGTCAAATCCGGCAGCTTCAGCATAGATCAAGGCGTTGGGGTGCGTGCGGTGAGTGGCGAAAAAACCGCCTTCGCTTATTCCGACGAGATCAGCATGGCTGCACTGCAAAGTGCGGCCAAGGCGACGCGCGCCATTGCTGCTGCGGGCGGCACACAAACCGTACCTTTACTGCATCACGGCTCGCGGCGCAAAATCTATCTGCCGCACGACCCGATCGCCAGCCTCAAGGATGCCGACAAAGTCGCCCTGCTGGAACGCATCGAAGGCTATGCCCGCGCGCTCGACCCGCGCGTCGTGCAAGTCATGGCGGGGCTGGCCGGCGAATATGAAATCGTGATGGTAGCGCGAAGCGACGGGCTGATGAATGCCGACATCCGTCCGATGGTAAGACTTTCGGTCACCGTCATCATCGAAGCCAACGGTCGCCGCGAGCAAGGTTCATCGGGGGGAGGCGGACGCTTCAATTACGATTATTTCGATGATGCCATGCTGCGTCAATACGCCCGGCAAGCCGTGCATCAGGCAGTCGTCAACCTGGATGCCGCGCCCGCCCCTGCCGGCAACATGACGGTAGTGCTGGGCAATGGCTGGCCGGGCATCCTGCTGCACGAAGCGATTGGTCACGGTCTGGAAGGGGATTTCAACCGCAAAGGCAGCTCGGCGTTCTCGGGTCGCGTCGGCGAACGCGTCGCCTCGGCAGGGGTGACCGTAGTGGATGACGGCACCCTGGCGGAACGGCGCGGATCAATGCAGATGGACGATGAAGGCAACCCCACGCAATGCACTACGCTGATCGAAAATGGCATCCTCAAGGGCTATTTGCAGGATAGCCTGAATGCGCGGTTGATGGGCGTGGCGCTCACTGGCAACGCCCGCCGCGAATCCTACGCAAATATTCCTATCCCGCGCATGACCAATACCTATATGCTGAACGGCGACAAAGACCCGGCGGAAATTATCGCCTCGGTTAAGCACGGGCTGTATGCGGTCAATTTCGGCGGGGGTCAGGTGGACATCACCAGCGGTAAATTCGTGTTCTCCACCGCCGAAGCCTATATGATCGAAGACGGCAAGATCACCCATCCAGTCAAGGGCGCGACACTCATCGGTAACGGTCCCGATGTATTGACGCGCATCAGCATGATAGGCAACGACATGGCGCTCGACCCCGGTGTCGGTACTTGCGGCAAGGAAGGCCAAAGCGTGCCCGTCGGTGTCGGTCAACCGACCGTCAGAATAGACGGTCTGACCGTGGGCGGCACGGCGTAAGGCATTCCCTCCTCCGGAAATAGAAAAGAAATGAATAACCCTTTTTTATTATTTACAATCAATATGTTATTCAAATAAAATGAGTGCGGTCACATTGCTCGCACTCACCACTCATTCCCTGTAGCATCGTTTTTTTACATTTGGAGTCCCAATTATGATCGCACCTATCCCCTTGAGAGACGTTCCCCAAGCCAACATTTTCCGCAAAGGCGATGTCTTTGTACTGTTTGGCGAGCTGTTTGGCCGAGGCTATGCCAACGGCCTGATTAACGAGGCGAAAAAGGCGGGCATGACCCTCATCGGCATCACCGTGGGACGCCGCGATGAGAACAACGCCCTGCGCGCGCTGACCGACGAGGAACTGGCGATAGCAGAAGAAAATTTGGGCGGTCCTATCATCAACGTGCCGCTGATGGCAGGATTCGATCTGGACGCACCCGCTGGCTCCCCCACCCCGACCGACTTGCTGGGCGATATGACGCTGAAAAGCTGGCAGGAAGACAAACTGGACTGGGCGCATATTGAAAAATGCCGCGCCGTAGGCGTGGCGCGTTTTAAGGATTCCGTGGCGCAAGTCATGCGCCAACTGGACGGCATGATTCCCGATGGCAGCAACGCTTTCTTCGCCCACACCATGGCGGGCGGCATCCCCAAGGTAAAAGTATTTCTGGCTATCGCCAACCGCATCTACAAGGGTCGCGGCGAACGCTTTATGTCCTCAAAAGCCCTGCTGGACAGCGATCTGGGCAAACTGATTTTGATGAATTTCGACGAGGTTACCGCCAACACCTTCCAGCATCTGATAGACGGCAGCGCGGCAATCCGCGCCAGACTGGAGCGAACCGGCGGGCAGGTGCGCTACAGCGCCTACGGCTACCATGGCACCGAAATTCTGATAAATGGCCAATACCAGTGGCAAACCTACACCAGCTATACCCAGGGACAAGCCAAGATGCGCCTGGAGCGGGTCGCCGAAGCCGCCTGGCAACAGGGCATCAAGGCGACGGTTTACAACTGCCCGGAAATCCGCACCAACTCCTC
>Ga0100401_1001763_pt1 | contig 17396 bp, 17 predicted proteins | sample CryGeymeta201525_FD_80421 | JGI IMG/M metagenome (GOLD analysis project Ga0100401, IMG submission 80421) | Groundwater microbial communities from Crystal Geyser aquifers in Utah, USA - Crystal Geyser metaG 2015-25 | ecosystem: Environmental > Aquatic > Deep subsurface > Groundwater | place: USA... | reverse complement strand
ATATCTGCACAGGGATAAGAGCAGCATCATAAATCAGAGAGAGGTCGGCACTGACACCGAGTCTTTCAGCAAGGCCTTGCGGGCGGCGCTCAGGCAGGACCCTGATGTAATTCTCGTGGGCGAAATGCGCGACTTTGAGACAATACAGATATCTCTTACCGCAGCAGAGACAGGGCATCTTGTGCTCAGCACCCTTCATACGATTGATGCGATGGAGACAATAAACAGGATAATATCTGTTTTCCCTCCGTTTCAGCACAAGCAGGTAAGGATGCAGCTTGCGTCAGTCATTAAAGGAATAATCTCAATGAGGCTTATGCCGCGGGCTGACGGCAAAGGCAGGGTTCCTGCGGTTGAGACGCTTGTCGCTACAATGACGGTTAAGGACTGCATAATTGATCCTGATAAGACAAGGCTGCTGACTGATGTTATTGCTCAGGGCGCCGTTCATTATAATATGCAGACCTTTGACCAGTCTCTCTTCAAGCTTTATAAGTCCGGGCTTATTACGTATGAGGAGGCTCTTAGGGGAGCGACTAACGCGGATGATTTTGCGCTCAAGGTGAAAGGCATTCAATCTACAAGCGACCTTTCATTCGAGTCGGCGCCACAGTCTCAAAAGGGCCAGATGAAGATTGAGAGATTCAGTAAGTAAACCCCGGCGGCAAGAAGGGATAAACAAATTAATATGAATAGACCATATAAAGATGAGTTTTTCTAATGAGGATAAAAAGGATGCGGTTCGTTACGCTTACAGGCTCCTGAGTTATAGGGACAGGAGTGCGAAAGAACTTGCGGATAAGCTCAAGTGGAAGGGTTTTTCAGAGGAGACTATACAGCAGGCAATCAACCATTTAAGCGAGAAAGGATTTATAAATGATACCGCGCTTGCCATATCCCTCAGAAGAATTGCTGAGGATGCAAAACTGCTCGGCAATCTTGGGGTCAGGATATTTCTTAAGCGCAGGGGGATACCTGAGGGGTTAATAAGCAACGCCTTTACTGATGATGACTCTGATGAGATAATCAGAGCCGAGAAGGCTGTAAATAAAAAATTAAAAAGTATTGAAAATTATTCCGAGGAGGAAATTAAGAAGAAGATGTGGAGATTTCTTGTCAGAAAAGGGTATTCTTTTAGTACAATCAGCAGGACGCTAAGACAATTTAAAAAAAAGGAGGAGTAAATCAATGAGGAAAAACGCGGCAGCTTTATGTGTTTTAACTTCCGCTCTCTGTTTTCTGGTTCCGGGTTGTGTTAACGCTGTAAGATATTCGCCTGATGAGGTAAAAGGATTTCCTGCGGCGATACAGGAAAATATTAAACGCAGCGAGATTGCGCCGGGCATGACACAGCAGCAGGTCAGGTATGCCTGGGGTTCGCCTTCAGAAATTAATGTGCTGAAGCCGTCAGAGGGCAATAAATACAGGGAAGAGTGGATATACACAAGAACCTTGATTTTGAAGACGCAGCTCATATTCGTTGACGGGAAGCTTATGCACATCATAAGCAATGAACCCGGAGTAATTAAAAAATAAAGTTTTTAGTTTTAAAGATAAGGATTCAGGCGTAAATGAAAAGCAAAGATATAAGAAAGGCATTTCTGGATTATTTTTCCTCCAGAGGCCATGAGATAGTAAGAAGCTCGTCTCTTATACCGAAGAACGACCCTACGCTGCTTTTTACTAATGCAGGGATGGTGCAGTTTAAATCCGTTTTTCTGGGAGAAGAGAAAAGGCAGTACACCAGGGCCGTCTCGTGCCAGAAATGTCTGAGGGCAGGCGGCAAGCACAGCGACCTTGAAAATGTAGGGCATACCTCAAGGCATCACACTTTTTTTGAAATGCTCGGGAATTTTTCATTCGGCGATTACTTTAAAAAAGATGCGATACTATTCGGGTGGGAATTGCTTACAGGCATATTTAAACTCCCGAAGGACAGGCTCTGGGTCTCTGTTTATGAAAAGGATGACGAGGCTGAAAGACTATGGAAGGAATTGACAGGCATCTCTCCTGACAGGATTGTTCGTCTCGGAGCTAAAGACAACTTCTGGCAGATGGGGGATACCGGCCCCTGCGGTCCGTGCTCTGAAATAATCATTGACCAGGGAGAGCATGTCGGGTGCGGCGCTTCTGATTGCAGTGTGGGATGCGACTGCGACAGGTTTCTTGAGCTGTGGAATCTTGTTTTTATGCAGTTTTACAGAGATGAATCAGGGAATCTTACGCCCCTCCCAAAGCCGAGCATAGATACAGGAATGGGGCTTGAAAGGATAGCCGCTGTCTTACAGGGGAAGCTTAATAATTTTGATACTGACTTATTCATGCCCATAATATCCGCAATATCAGAGCTTGCGCATACAACTTACGGAAAGAGCGCTGAGACCGATGCATCCATGAGGGTTATTGCCGACCATATCAGAGCGATTTCATTTCTCATTTCTGAGGGACTTATGCCGTCCAATGAAGGAAGGGGTTATGTACTCAGGAGGATTATAAGAAGGGCTTCAAGGCACGCAAAACTTCTTGGCGTCAATGAACCCGCGCTCTATAAGCTTGTTGAGCCTGCTGCTGATTCTATTGGTGATGCGTATCCTGAACTTCTTGATGAAAAGGAAAGGGCTGCAAAGGTGCTTAGATTTGAAGAGGAGCGTTTTTCCAAGACGCTTGAGCAGGGCATGAAGATAATAGATGAAGTAATTGCGGCTGCAAAGAAGGCTGGATTAAAGTCAGTTCCGGGAGCTGAGATATTCAAGCTCTATGACACATTCGGATTTCCCATAGACCTGGCAAGAGACATTGCATCCGACAACAATATCATTCTGGATGAAGACGGGTTTCACAGAGAGATGGAGATGCAGAGGGAAAGGGCCAGGGCTTCATGGGTCGGAGAGGAAGAGGCTGTTTCATCCATATATAGAGAACTGCTTTCCGAGACAGGCAAGACTGAGTTTGTCGGTTATGATTCAATGCAGACCGAATCAATTGTTAAGGCTATGCTGAAGGAAGGGAAGGTTATCAGGGAGGCTTCTAAAGGCGAAGAAGTAGAGGTTTTTCTGGATAAAACTCCTTTTTACGGTGAATCCGGAGGCCAGGTTGGAGATACAGGCGAGATGACGTCATCCTCCGCCTCAGGCGGAGGATTCAGGGCCTTTGTTGCAGATACCAAAAAAGTTATTGAGGGGCTGCATTCACATATCATAAAAATCAAAGATGGAAAATTGAAGGTATGGGACCGGGTGACATGCAGTGTTGATGCTGTGAAAAGAAAGGCGGTAATGAGAAACCACACCGCAACGCATCTCCTTCAGGCGTCGTTGAGAAATATAATCGGCGAGCATGTAAAACAGGCAGGTTCACTTGTTGCTCCTGACCGGCTCAGGTTTGATTTTACGCATTTTTTTCCACTCGGCGGCGCAGAGATAAAGGAGATTGAGGATGCGGTTAACCAGAAAATTCTTGAGAACATTAATGTTGAGACTTCGGTAATGGATATAAAAGATGCGGTTGCATCAGGAGCGACAGCTCTTTTCGGAGAAAAATACGGTGAAATAGTCAGAGTTGTAAAGGCGCCGGGTTTCAGCTCTGAACTCTGCGGCGGCACTCACTGCAAGGCAACCGGAGACATAGGCCCATTTGTCATTGTCTCAGAGGGAAGCGTTGCATCAGGAATTAGAAGGATAGAGGCGCTGACAGGAATCTCTGCCCTTGACCATTTCAGAAAGAAGGAAGAAGAGCTAACAAAAATCTCGGATATGCTTAAGACGGAGAAACCGTTTGAAAGGGTAGGAAGGCTTCTTGCTGATATGAGAGAGCTGGAAAGAGAATTAGAGACGCTCAAAGGCAGGGCGGCGTTTGAAAGTTCAGCAGCGCTCATAGAGAAGGCAAGAGATATAGGCGGCATGAAGGTTATTTCACACAGGGTTGACGGCCTTGGAAAAAAGGATTTAAGGATTATTGCAGACAATTTAAAAAATAAACTCGGCTCCGGCATTATTGTTCTTGCATCCGTTAAGAACGGTGAGGCGTCGTTTTTGTCCATGGTCACAAAAGACCTGGCTAAGAAGATTAAGGCTGGAGAGATACTTAAAAAGGTTGCTGAGGCTGCAGGCGGCAGAGGCGGAGGAAAGCCCGAAATGGCAGAGGGCGGCACAAAAGACATTGCAAAATTGGACAAGGCGCTTGAAGCAGTGTACGATATGGTTAAGAAAGGTATTAGGTGTTAGGTATTAGGTGTCAGACTGAAACCTGATACCTGGCCCCTAAAAACGGAGGTGTTTATGACAGTTTTTGAAACGATAAGGAGCGCTCTGCTTGCGGGTTTGGGCATGCAGCAGAAGGTAAATGAGTTCATTGACGAGCTTATTAAAAAAGGCGAGCTAAGCGAATCACAAGGCGCAAAACTCGTAAAAGAGTGGACTGAAAAGGCTGAGAAGGGCACGGAAGGCTTTTCTAAAAATTTTTCGGAGATATTGTCAAAGACTCTGGAAAAAATGAATCTTTCCACAAAGGACGACATAGAGAAGCTCAATAAAAAAATCCTGAACCTCTCTAATAGGTTAAAGAAACTGGAAGGAGTAAAGGAAGAAGGGCAGGAAGAATAGGCCATGCCTTTTAGTCTGCTGAAACTCAGGAGCACATATAAGAATATTAACAGAGTAAGGCAGATTATTAATGTTTTTCTTAAGTACGGGTTCGGACACATAATAGACCAGCTTCGCCTCCACAGATATGTCTCTCTCAAGAAAAGGCTAAAGACCTTCGGGCAGTGGCCGGTAGTGAAAGGGCCGACAGTCCCTGAGAGACTTAGAATGGCATTCGCAGAACTTGGCCCAAGTTTTATCAAACTCGCCCAGCTTCTTTCATCCAGGCCCGACCTTATTACTGCGCCTTTTGCCAATGAGTTTAAGAAGCTTCAGGATAAGGTTCCGCCTTTTCCTTCTGATGAGGCAAGGAAAATTATAGTGGAAGAGACACAGCTTCCGATTGATAAGATATTTGCAAAATTTCAGGCTGAACCGGGCGCTGCCGCATCAATTGCACAGGTTCATTACGGGACACTCCTTGATGGAAGAGATGTGATAATAAAGGTGCAGAGGCCTGATATAAGAGAGCAGATAGAGACAGACATAAATATCCTTACGACAATAGCCCAGCTTATGGACAAGCATATCCCTGAGAGCAGGTTTTTTAATCCGATAGGCATTGTGGAGGAATTTTCCAGGACTATCAGAAAGGAATTGGATTTCTCGGAGGAGGCAAAGAACTGTTTGCGCTTCAGGAAAAACTTTGAGAACAGTCCCCATATATATATCCCGAAAATCTACAGTGAGTTTTCCACCGAAAAGATTCTTACGATGGAAAGGATAGACGGAGTAAGGATTGACGACATCCCTGCGATAGAAAGGATGGGGCTTGACAGGAGAGAGCTTGCTAAGAACGGCGTTGATGCGTATTTCAAGATGGTGCTTGAAGACGGGTTCTTTCATGCAGACCCTCATCCGGGAAACATTTTCGCAATGTCTGAAGGGCTGATAGGATTTATGGACTTCGGGATAGTCGGGAGGGTTACGGATGAGATGAAAGAGACGATGGCAAATACATTTCTGGCGCTTATAAATAAGGATTTTGACAGGCTGATTGACCAGTATATAGAACTCGGGCTTGTTCCTGAAGAGGTTGATTTAATTGCCTTCAGAAAGGATTTCAAGTCAGACCTGGTTTATTTTCTGGAGCCGCTCTATGGATTGACCCTGAAAGAAATAAATTTTGCCGAGTATATGGACATTGTAACGCATCTGGCAATGAAGCATAACATGAAGATTCCTTCAGACCTGCTCCTTGTTAATAAGGCGATGCTGATTCTTGAGAGTATAGGAAGAGAACTGGACCCTGATTTTGATTTCATCGCAGCCGCAGAGCCTTACGCCTCCAAACTTGTCAGGGAAAAGCTGAGTCCTTCAAGGATATACGAAAAGACCAAAAAGAGTATAGAAGAGATAGGAGACTTTGTTGTGATCTTTCCCCGCCAGATGAAACAGATTATAAGAAAGGTTTTAAAGGACGATATTCATATGAAACTCACGCATATCGGCCTTGAGAAATTTATAAGGGATATGGACAAGGCAAGCAACAGGATTTCATTCAGCCTGATTGTGAGTTCTATTCTCCTGAGTTCCGCCATAATGCATGCAACAGGCGTCGGCCCCAAGATATACGGGTTTTCCATTCTCGGCCTGTCAGCGTTCGGCTTTGCCTTTTTGCTTGGCATCTGGCTGATTATTTCTATAATTCGCTCAGGAAGGCTGTAAGAAAGCCGACGGGGACAGTCCCGAATTACCACCCCGCACTTCGTGCTCCCCTCCTTATTAAGGAGGGGAATTAAAGGGGTGGTTATACAAGGCGCATCTGTAAAGGTCTTTTCCCATTGAATCGCCGAGGAGTTTAGCCCTATACCTGCATCCCCCCCTGCATATTTCAATATGTTTACAGTCGCATTTCAATTCACTAAGTTTTATAGGTTTTATTCTCTGCCAGCATTCTCCGAGGCCGTCCTTTATATTGCCTGCATCTCTGTCTGCGTAGAACGTGCATTTCGCAGCCCTGCCGTCTGCCGTCACAGACATCAGGTGCACCCCGCAGGCAAAACCCGATGCGCCTGAATGCAGCCCGTCTCCATAGCCGTAGGCGAGGTATTTTCCGCCCTTATCCGGACTTATCTGGACTTCAGTATGTTTTTCTAATCTTCCGGTTATGCAAGGCACATCTACTGTCCAGTCTTTTATTCCCAGCCCTTTAAACAATGCTTCCATCTTATCGAAATCTCCGAGATTTGCAGGATGAACCATCGTTGAGACAGATACTTCAAATTCTGTATTTATTGCATTTTTGACAGCTTCAATTGCCTTCTTAAAAGTCCCTTTGCCTCTAAGTGAGTCGTGCGCTTTTTCAAGACCGTCTATGCTTATCTGGATTTCATCCACATTAAGATTCTTAAGGATTTTTTTATTTAAGAGCAAACCGTTTGTAAATAATATTTTTCTTATGAAGAACTGAGGGAGCATCGCGTTAATTTCTGTAAATCTGCTGTGGGTCAGAGGCTCGCCTCCCGTGATTAGAACCCTTAATCCCTGCATCTCCTCAAATTCGCTCAGGACTTTTTTTATCCGGCTTAATGAAAGCTCAAATCCCCCCATCCTCCCTTTACTAAAGGGGGGCGAGGAGGGCTTAATATAGCAGTGCTTACACCTCAGATTGCATCTGTCTGTAATCTGCAGTTCAAGGTAACGGAGAGAAGGCTTAGGCGATTTTATAACGTGCGGGCGTTTCAGTAAATTTTTCTCTGTTGTTAAGATGCCTTCCTTGATGCAGTAATCAATAAATTTATTCTCATTTTTAGAAAATCCCCCCATCCCCCCTTTGCTAAAGGGGGACGAGGGGGGATTATTTTGAAATTTTTTAAGGAATTTAAAAGCCTCGTTGTCAAGCTCGTAGAGTTCGTCCCTTTTGATGTGATATACAGAAGGGGTTTCAAGCCATTTGAGGACGGCTTCCTTAGTGAGAAAATAGTTCATGTTTTTATTATACACAAAGTGCAACTTCTGTTCGGTAAAACCTCAGGAAAAGGCAGCATCCCTTGACAGATGGAGTATTTTTTGATATGGTCAGTTTATAACGACGGGTTAAATTTGGACATTCTGCATTAAGCGGTTTACTATCGCAGGAGCAGGAATAGTATGATTTTCAATAAGTTATTGTCCAAGAGAGACGCCATTACTCTGCTGGAGTTAATCCACACAAGCCTCCTTTGTTCAAACGAAGAAGATTTTAAAGGACTTGTGAATAAACTGCATGAAGTGATTTCGTATGACTTTGCGGTTAGTGGCGCGGCAAGGACAGATGATTGCGGCAATATACTTTCATACAAGATTATAAATCTGAATTATCCTGCAGATTGGCTTAAACTTTATGCAGAGAAAGAATTCTTTAAAATAGATAACGTTGTTAAGGAGAACTTTACCAGTTTCAATCTCCAGCGGTGGAAAGATACCTTCAGGAAGCGCTCCACTTCAAAAGAATTTGTATTTCATGCAGAAGATTTTGGACTTAGAGATGGTTTTACCCATGGGCAGAAAAACCCAGCAGGCAATACAGGCAGTTTACTTTCCATATCCGGTAATTCAGTAGAATACAACGCCCGTACGGAGATGATACTGGAACTTATTATTCCGCACCTGCATCATGCGATAATACGTATAATTGATCAAGGCAGCGCAGGCAATATTCGTTCACTATCCAAAAGAGAGATTGAGGTGCTCAACTGGCTGCGGCAGGGCAAGAGTTCGTGGGATATATCAACAATCCTGCACATCAGCGTGAGAACCATAAAATTCCATACGAAAAATATTATGAAAAAACTTGGTGTTGTAAATAGGGCGCACGCTGTTGCGGTTGCCATTGAACAGGGACTGATTGATATCGGGTAACCCAGCTAAAAAATGGCAGGTGTGGTATTAGATACGTATAGGTGTAAGCTATTGACGCCAATAATGAGTGGAAATAGAGCTTGAGACAGATAACCTGGTATTAAAGGCGGGGTAAGAAAATGAAGATAGGACAGAGGATAAATGACTTGCGGCTGCGCCAGAAGGTTACATTAAAAGAACTGTCAAAAAAGACGGGCTTGACTCCGAGTTTTCTCTCACAGGTAGAAAGAGCGCTTGCGTCCCCTTCGGTTAACTCGTTGGAGAAAATAGCTCATGCCCTGAACACAAGAATAAGCCGCTTTTTTGACGATAATGAGCATAAAGAAGTTGTCTTTGTCAGAAAAGGGAGAGATAAGAGATTTGTCCATAAAGATAAGAAGGTGGTTTGTGAGACGCTGGCTTCGGGTTTTTTAAATATAAATGTGCAGCCGCAGATTTTTACCCTGCCGCCTGATTCTGAGTTAGCAATGGAATTAACCTATTCGTCTGGAGATAAATTCGGGGTGGCGCTTAAGGGTAAGTTAGAATTTCTGTGTGATAAGGAAAATCTGATATTTGAAGAAGGAGACAGCATTTATTGCACATGCGCGCAGAAGATTCAAAAGGTAAAAAATATCGGTGAGACTGAAGCTAAATTGCTCTGGATTGTTTTCCGTTATCCTTAAAATAAATTCAGGAGGTGTAGAAAATAATAAAAATGGGCATGGAAATATCTCGGTATGCAGAAAGAAGAAAATTCCTCAGGCTGGAAGACAATATTTTTATCCTCGGCTCTTTGAAGGCAAACCATGCGGATGAATTCAAGGCATTTACCAGAGACATAAGCGGAGGCGGGTTAATGTTTGAGACAGACAGGGATATTCCTGCAGGCAGCGAGCTTGAACTGGAGATATACCAGCCTTCAACCAGCGGCAAAAATATTATTTTCTCCGTGCATGTTGTTGCGAAAGCATCATGGACAAGAGGGATAGCAAAGGATAGCTTTGAGGAAGGAGAAAATAGGTATCAGGTGGGCGTGGAATTTTCAGAAATTAAGGAAGAAGACAGGCAGAGAATCGTTAATTTTGTGAAGGGAAGCATGATATGACTTTTGCCCACAAATGTAAGCTCCACTTAACTTTTAGTTAAGTAGAAGTGCACAATATTTGACTGCGGGTGTAACATCCGCCTCAGGCGGAGGAGGCAATGTTGAGTAATAACAATGATGAGTTAAAAAAACTTTCACAGCAGGTTGCCGGGCTTGAAGCACAGTTGAGACATGCCCAGAAAATGGAGGCTGTCGGTACGCTGACAGGGGGGATAGCGCATGATTTTAATAATATCCTTACAGTAATAGTGGGCTATGCCGGCATATTGCAGATGAAAATGGGCAGAGACGACCCTCTGAGGGCCCATGTTGACCAGATACTTGCCTCATCAGAGAGGGCGGCGGCTCTTGTGAGGAGCCTCCTTACCTTCAGCAGAAAACAACTCTTATCGCTCCAGCCTGTTGATATAAATGAAATAATAAGAAAGGTGGAAGGGCTTTTGCGAAGGGTCATAGGAGAAGACATAGAGTTGAGGGTAATAACGCCCCCGCCTTCGGCGCCCCATCTTAATTTAAGAGAGGGGTTGGGGGAGTTAATTGTCCTGGCCGATGCAGGGCAGATGGAGCAGGCGCTGATGAATCTCGCAGCGAATGCCCGTGATGCGATGTCTGATGGCGGGTTGTTAACCATAGAGACAGGGCTTGTAGAATTTGATGAAGAATATGAGAAGGTCCATGGTTACGGCAAACCCGGAATGTATGCTCTTATATCAGTTACGGACAGCGGCTGCGGTATGGACGATGAAACCAGGCAGCGGATTTTTGAACCGTTCTTTACAACAAAGGAAGCAGGTAAAGGCACAGGGCTCGGCCTTTCAATAGTATACGGTATAATCAAACAGCATAATGGCTATATCAATTGTTACAGTGAACCCGGCAAAGGCACAACATTTAAGATATATCTGCCTATAGCCGCTGTTAATTCAGGGATGCGGATTGCGGATATTTCCGGTTCTGATGCGAGCGGAACAAAGTTGGCGCTGGCCGGCACAGAAACGGTGCTTGTGGCGGAAGACGAAGGTGATGTCAGGAAAATTGTTAAGGAGGTTCTGGAGGAATACGGTTATAATGTGATAGAGGCTGTTGACGGAGAAGATGCGATAAATAAATTTATGGATAATAAAGATAGAATTGGAGTTGTTTTCCTTGATATGATAATGCCTAAGATGAGCGGCGAAGAGGTTTATGAGATAATAAAGAAGATAAAGCCGGAGATGAAAGCGCTCTTTTCAAGCGGTTATCCTGCGGATTTTTTAAGCAGAAGGAGCATAGCAGGCGCAGCTAAAAGAGAGTTGAACTTTATTATAAAACCTATTTCACCTACTGAACTTTTAAAGAAAATAAGGGGACTGCTGGATAAAGATAGAAAAGAGTGAGCGCTATTTGGGAATGATGGAAAACTCAGAGCTGAACAAAAAACTTTGCGAAAATTTTTGTTCATATTATAAGCCTTCAAAAGACAGCGAACTCGCCTGTATGGGTTTTATCGTGATAAAAAAGTTAATTGAGAGCGGAAGGGAAATTCCATTTGATAAATCCGGACAGGTTTCAGATATTGCCGCAGGAGAAAAGCTTATCCGGAATATGTGCGCTTCATGCGCATTTTATGAGTCTGACTGCGACTTCATACTTCAAGAGGGAAAGGCCTTGCCCTGCGGCGGATTTATTTTATTAGAGCTCCTTATAGCCGGGCGCATTGTTACTATTGACGACGTCAAAAAAATAATCTAAACTCTTAAGTAAGACGCATGTCTATAATATCTTCTATTTCACTAACGACTATTCACTAATGTAAGGGGGAAACATGGAAAAGTTTTCAGTAAATGAGGTTATTGAACAGGCTGTTCAGGCAGAGAGGCTCGGCTATCAGTTTTACTCTTCAATGGCAAAGAAGTTTGAAAAGGATGAGGCCTTTAAAAAACTCTTTGAGACTCTTGCGCAAAAGGAACTGAGGCATGAAAAGACTTTTTCTGAATTGAAGGGGATAACAGGCGCCGAAGAACCTGAAGGGTGGGAAGAGGTATCGCAGTATCTCAGGGCTATTGTTGAATCGGAGTTCTTCCTGGGCAGAAATAAGTCCCTGCCTTCGCTTGAGCATGTAAAATCAATCGGCGCTGCAGTTAATTTTGCCCTGGGTTTTGAAAAAGAGACACTTCTCTATTTTTATGAGATAAGAAATGTAATTAAGGAAAAGGATATTGTTGATGAGATTATAAATGAAGAGAAGAGCCATATCATGTGGCTGAACAAGTTTAAGGGAAGTTTTGTGAAAAAGTAGGTTTAATCATGGGAACAACCTTTTCGCTCATTCTCGGGCTTCGCCCTCCGAGGTATTTTGCCTCACAACCCCCTTGTGTCCCCCTTAACAAAGGTTGTATGACTATCGGCAAAATAAAACCGCTCAAAGGCAATTCCCATGATTAACGAGGGTTATTGGTGAACAAGTGGACTATTCAATAAAGATAGGCGGTGAGGCAGGGCAGGGGATACAGACTGTCGGCGACACGCTTGCAAAGGTGTTCTCAAGGACAGGCTTTCATGTTTTTACCAATCAGGATTATGAATCCCGCGTAAGAGGCGGCCATAATTTCTATCAGATAAGGTTTTCGGATAAGCCCGTAATGGCTTCAAGGGAGAAGGTAGATATTCTTGTGGCCCTTGATAAAGAAAGCATTGAACGGCACGAAAAGGAACTGACCGCTATAGGCCAGATAATATATGACTCAACTGCGCTGAAACAGGAATTCGGAAATAATCCCCCCTCGCCCCCCTTTACTAAAGGGGGGATGGGGGGATTATCAGATAAATACTCCCATTTCCTTGACATTCCTTTCATTAAATTAGCCGTAGAAAGCGGAGGCAGCAAGATAATGGCAAATACGGTTGCGACCGGAGCAGTGCTTGGGATGCTCGGGATGGAACTCAGTATACTGCTTGGGATTATAAAAGATACATTCTGGAAAAAAGGCGAAGACGTCATAAAGGCAAATGTGAATGCTGCAATGGCAGGACATGATTTTGCCGTTAAGAATTGTATGCGGTGTTCTTTTTCTCCGGCAGTTGCCGACTCGCCATTGAAGCCTAAGATGCTGATAAGTTCGGTTGAGGCAATCGGGTTAGGCGCTATTGCTTCAGGATGCAAATTTTATTCTGCATATCCCATGACCCCTTCAACGGGCATTATGAATTATATTGCAGGCAAGGAAAAGGAATTCGGAATTATCGTGGAGCAGGCAGAGGACGAGATTGCTGCAATCAATATGGCGCTTGGCGCATCATTTGCCGGCGTCAGGTCAATGACAGGCACGGCAGGAGGAGGTTTTGCTTTAATGGTTGAGGGGCTTTCCCTTTCAGGCATGACCGAAACGCCTGTTGTTATAGCTCTCGGGCAAAGGCCTGCGCCTGCCACGGGACTTCCGACCAGGACAGAGCAGGGAGACCTCTTGTTTGCATTGCACACAGCGCATGGAGAATTTCCGAGAGTCATCTTTGCGCCCGGCACGCCTGAACAGGCGTTTTATCTCACGAACAAGGCCTTTGAGCTTGCCGAGAAATATCAGATTCCGGCAATAATCATCTTTGACCAGTATCTTTCTGATTCGGAATGGACCTTTGAAGAATTTAATCTGGAGAAAATTAAATACACTGATTACAGGCTGCGCGGTGATGCATTCAAAAATCTTAAAGAGTATAAAAGACATACATATACGGATACAGGCGTATCGCCTATGGGAATTCCCGGAGATGCAGAACATCTTGTCATAACAGACAGCGATGAGCATGATGAGGAAGGGCATATTGTTGAGGATGCGGAGACCAGAATAAAAATGGTGGATAAAAGGCTGTTTAAAAAATTGCCTCTTATTAAGAAGGAGATGGAGCCGCCGACTCTTTACGGAGATAATAAGCCGGAAGTAATAATAGCAGGGTGGGGCTCTAATTATGGAATAATGAAAGAGGCGGTTGACGAATTATCACCCCCCCCATCCTCCCCTTATCAAGGGGGGCAAGGGGGGTATTGCAATGCTTCATTTCAGCGAGATGTATCCTTTCCCATTAACTGATAAGTTTGATTATCTGAATATTCTTAAAAATGCAAAAATAACTATCTGCGTAGAAAATAATGCAACAGGCCAGTTTGCAAGGCTGATGAGAGCTGAAACAGGCTATTCATTCAATGGATTCATCAATAGATACGACGGCAGGCCGTTTACACTGGAAGAATTGGCGAGAGAAATTAAAAGCAGATTGTCATAGAAAAGGAGGCAGGGATGAATCGGAGGGATTTTATAAAGCTGGCGGCAATATCCGGTATAGGGCTTTCTATTCCAAGAAGTTTTGATTCGTTTATTGCTCCTGCCGAAGCAGCTGAAAAAATTGATCTTGCAGTTGCGCACGGCGTATCTCCTTCAAAGATTACAAGGGCCGCGATTAATGCAATGGGCGGGATGAAAAAGTTTGTATCAAAAGGCGATATTGTTGTTGTAAAGCCGAATATAGCCTGGGACCGAACGCCCGAGCAGGCAGGGGATACAAATCCTGAAGTCGTTGGAGTTGTAGTGCAGATGTGCTATGAGGCAGGCGCAAAAAAGGTAAAGGTATTTGACAGGCCGGTGAATGACCCCAGAAGGTGTTATGTCCAGAGTGGGATTGCCGATGCCGCAAAGGCAGCGGGCGCTGACGTCAGTTATGTTGACGAAAGAAAATTCAAGGAGATGAATATAAAGGGCGAGGCTTTGAAGTCATGGCCTCTTTATACCGAGGTATTTGAGGCTGATAAGGTGATTAACATTCCTATTGCAAAACATCACAGCCTCGCAAAGTTGACGATGTCAATGAAAAACTGGATGGGCGTGATGGGAGGCTCAAGGCGCACGATACATCAGAGGCTTGATGAGAGCCTTGTGGACCTTTCCATGGCTATTAAGCCCGCTCTTACCGTCCTTGATGCGGTGCGTATTCTAACGGCAAACGGCCCTCAGGGTGGAAGTCTCAGCGATGTGAAAAAAATGGATACGGTTATTGTCGGGGTTGACCAGGTTGCTGTGGACTCGTTTGGCGCCACTCTTTTTGGCATGAAAGGCAGCGACCTTGACTATGTGAAGATTGCGGATAAGATGGGACTCGGCAGAATGGACATTGCAAAATTAAAGGTAAAGAGGATGAATATATAAGTTGCAGAATCTGAGAAGGATTACTCAGGGGATATTCTTATTGCTGTTCCTTTTCCTCTTTTTGCAGACAGAGGCAAAAGGCAAGGATGAGCTTGGCTATCCGATAAAAATATTCCTTGATTTTGACCCGCTGATTTTTATAACCACAATCCTTTCAGCGCATACTGTCCAGAAGGCTTTTTATTTTTCTCTGGCGGTGATAGCTGCCACGATGCTTTTAGGAAGAGTGTTTTGCGGATGGGTATGCCCTCTTGGGACGCTGAATAATATTGCCGGTTCTTTCAGGAAAAAACATTCGGATAATATAAGTCTTAACTGGCACAGGACAAAATATTATATCCTGATGTTTCTTCTCGCAGCCTCTGTTTTTTCGCTTCAGCTTGCCGGCATTGTGGACCCGCTTTCTCTTCTCATAAGGTCGCTCTCTGTGAGTATCTATCCGGCATTCAATTACGGAACAAAGGCGGTGTTTGACGCCGTATATAACTCAGATATCAAGGGCCTGGTTGATATATCAGAGGCTGTTTATTCAGTATTTAAAAAAGGAATACTCTCCTTTCAACAGCCTTTTTACAACCAGAGCGCCTTCATAGGCATCCTGTTCCTTTTTATTCTCGGGATGAATCTTGCAGAAAAGAGATTCTGGTGCAGGTATCTATGCCCGCTCGGAGCCTTGCTCGGCCTCTTATCAAGATTTTCCATTCTTAAAAGAACAGTGAGCGAAGGATGCACTTCGTGCGGCGCGTGCGCTTCTGTATGTCAGGGTAATGCATCTCCTGATAAAAAGGAAGACTGGAAGGACACAGAGTGCTTTTATTGTTGGAACTGCGATGACGTATGCCCGCAGAACGCAGTCAGTTTTGGATTCCACCCCCCTATGTCCCCCGATAATATCGGGGGAATTACAGGGGGGTATGGCGGACTGGACCTTGGTAGAAGGAGGGTTCTTACGTCTCTGATATCAGGTGTTGTCGCCGTGCCTCTTTTGCGCGCCAATCCCTTGTCCAAAGCAGAGGTTCCGAATCAGAAATTAATCCGGCCTCCGGGAGCGCTTGAGGAAAGAGAGTTTCTTAAAAGATGTGTCAAATGCGGTGAATGCATGAAGGTATGCATAACAAACGGGCTTCAGCCGACATTTCTTGAGGCAGGACTTGAAGGTATATGGTCTCCCCTGCTTATTCCCAAAATAGGATACTGCGAATACCGGTGCACGCTCTGCGGCCAGGTATGCCCGACAGGAGCGATAAAGAAATTGGACTTGAAAGAAAAGGCAAAGATTAAGATAGGGCTTGCTATGATTGACAAAAGCAGGTGCCTGCCTTATGCCCATGCAACGCCCTGCATAGTATGCGAGGAAGTATGCCCTACACCGAAGAAGGCGGTATGGTTTGATAGGGTAAGCGTAAAGGACAGAAACGGAAAGGAAAAAACAATTCAACAGCCGCGCGTGGACCTGGAGCTGTGCATTGGCTGCGGTATCTGCGAGGCCAAATGTCCTGTTATTGACAGGCCTGCAATCTATGTAACAAGCATTGGTGAGAGCCGCTCCAAGGAAAACCAGCTATTGCTGATGCAGCAGGGGAACTATTGATGGGATAAAGACAGCATATAGTATTTTAGCTCATGATACCAGTTATAAAAATGAGACTACAAGCTATCCTATTTAAAACATTTTAGAATTTTTTTCTGTTTGCATTCTTATCTGTCATCCTTTATAATTTTCTCATGAACAAGCAAGATGTAATCAAATCGCTTAAATCAAGGCTTAAGGATATTTCTGTTCCTGAAGGCGTCAGTGCAATTTATATTTATGGCTCAATCTTAAGAGGAAATATCAGAAGCGATAGCGATATTGATATTTCCATGCTTGCCCGCCATAATATTGATGCAATGGAAAGGCTTGGTTTGATTGCACATGTAGATGCAATCTTTACAAACATTTTCAAATCAATTGGATTTTATCATGAGGTAAGCGTTCTTGATATGAAAGGGAAATACGTGTCATTGCAGCTTTTGTATGAGGTTATCACTAAAGGGGTATGTGTTTATGAAAAATCACATGAAGAGAGACAGGAGTTTGAGAATGCGGTTAAAGGAGAGTACTTTGATTTTGTGCCGTTTCTAACATCTTTAAGGCAGAGGAAATATGGATTTATATACCAGGAAGCTTGAAGTTATTAACGATTCTTTCAGAAAGCTTTTAGAAATAAAAAAAGAGAGCCCGAGTTTCCATGACTACGATAACTCATGGAGAAGCAAAGATATAACCGAAAGGAATCTCCACAAAGTTATTGAGGCGATTGTTGATATAGGGAAAATGCTGATCTCGGACAAAAAACTGCGCGAACCGGGCAATAACAGAGAGGTTTTTATAATATTAAGCGAAAATAGTTTATTTCCATCGGAACACCTGCCTCTCATTGAAAAAATGTCTGGCATGAGAAATATCCTTGTCCACAGTTATGACAGGGTTGACGACTCAATAGTTTATGGAGTTTTGCAGAAAAATCTAAAAGACATTAAAAAGATGAACAATTATTTTAAAAAGTTAGTATCAGAAATAATAAAGAGAAAAGTAAGGAAAAGATAGATGTCATCATTGGAAGATTATAAAGGACAGGCTCCGGCCTGGTGCCCGGGTTGCGGCAACTT
>Ga0100401_1001759_pt1 | contig 17422 bp, 11 predicted proteins | sample CryGeymeta201525_FD_80421 | JGI IMG/M metagenome (GOLD analysis project Ga0100401, IMG submission 80421) | Groundwater microbial communities from Crystal Geyser aquifers in Utah, USA - Crystal Geyser metaG 2015-25 | ecosystem: Environmental > Aquatic > Deep subsurface > Groundwater | place: USA... | reverse complement strand
GCGGCGGCGGTGACTTCGTTACCAACGTGTTTGTGCTCGGTCAGCGGTTTGACTTTGCCAGCTTCGATCCTCTCGACGGCAATGAAATGGGCTTCGCCACGCGCGGCGCCTTCGACGAGACCGGCGAGGCCGTTACGCTTCAGACCATTGCCAACTCGCGTGCCACGCTGGGCATGTTCGGCTCGGGCTACACCGAGATGCTGGCGCGCCAGATCACGGCCGACCTGCAGACGATTCGTGACGGTATCGAGCCGGGTGGCTCGGCCGCGCTGGTCAGCAAAGGCCTGTCTTTCGGCACGCTGGCGCGAGCCGCGGACGGGAGTTGGGACAGCGCCGGTATTGAAGGCCTGGTCCCGCCGAGTGTTGCTTCTGCCGGCCCCGATGCGCCGCCGAACCTGATCATCCGCCCGTTCCACCAGGCGGCTGCGGTGATTTCACTGCGACAGTTCACCAACAATGCGATGAACCATCACCACGGCATACAGGCGGCAGAGCGCTTCGGCGACGGCGATGCTGACGGTGACGGCTTCGACAACAACCTGTCGATCGCCGAGGTGACCGCGGTCTCCGCCTGGCAGGCTCAACTGGCCGTGCCCGGGCGCATGATCCCGCGTCATCCGGTCATCGAACAGGCCGTGCGCGACGGCGAGCAGCTGTTTCTCGACATCGGCTGTGCCGACTGCCACGTCCCGGCGCTTCCTTTGACCGATGGCGGATGGATTTACACCGAGCCCAATCCGTACAATCCGGACGGCAACCTGCAGCCGGGCGACTACCCGACCTTCAGCATGGACCTGAGTGACTCGCGCCTTGATCAGCCGCGTCTTCCGGTCGACGGCAATACCGTCTGGGTACCGTCCTTCACCGACTTCAAGGTGCACGACATCACTGCCGGGCCGGATGATCCGAACTGCGAAGCGTTGAACATGCATTTCGCGGGTGGCACACCGGAATTCCATAGTGGCAACTGTCGCTTTCTCACCAAGCGCCTGTGGGGTGCTGCAAACGAGCCGCCGTACTTCCATCACGGTCTGTTCACGACCATGCGTGAGGCGATCGAGGCACACCGTGGCGACGCGATGGATGCCTACAACGGTTGGGCTGCGCTGGATGACTACGGCAAGAACTCGATCATCGAGTTTCTCAAGACCCTGCGCCAGCTGCCGGAAGATACCACTTCGCTGGTGGTGGACGAGAACTTCCAGCCACGCAGCTGGAATTCGGCCTTCGACTGATCGCCGGACCGGAAATCCCGGCACCGGGTTGCCGGGATTTCCGCGGCTCGGCAGTCGGTTCCCGACTGCCGAAAATCACGGACACTTGTACCCGATGACGCATGCGTGAACTCCTCGTGCGCCAGGTCGATCGGAAAGTGGCGCTATGATTCTGTCGAGGATCTGCGTGCGCTTGCCGTGCAATCATGACTGATCGATCGTTGGACTCCATCGAGGCGTCACCGGACTGGCTGGCTCAGCTGCAGACCGCGGTGATGGTGCTCGACCCCCGTGGGCGGCCGATGTTTCTCAATCCTGCCGCCGAAGACCTGCTGGGTCTGGCAAACGCAAGCAGCAGTGCTGCCCGGTCGGTTCTGGCCGCGCTGCGCGAGGCTGGCCTGGCTGAACTGATCGAGCGCGCCGTGGCCGAGCAGCGCGTGATCTCGGCCCAGGATATGCGCTGGAGTCACGGCGGCAGGCTGGCCTGGCTGGATGTGCAGCTCATGGTTCTGCCCGATGGCAGTCGCCTGCTGGAGCTGCACGATGCCGAGCCGCGTCGTCGCGCCCAGGACGATCGCTCGCGCCACGACCGACAGGCGCTGTCCCGACGCGTGGTGCGACAGCTTGCGCACGAGATTCGCAACCCGCTGGCGGGCCTCCGGGGCGCGGCCCAACTGCTGGGCCGCGACGAGCCGGATCCGTCCCGACGCGAACTCACCGACATCATTTGTCTCGAAGCTGACCGCTTGCAGGCCCTGGTCGAGGGATTGCTGGCGCCGACCGGTCCGGCCCGGATGACCCGGGCCAATGTCCATGCAAGCGTTGATCGCCTGTATACGCTGTTGTGCAGTGAGGCTCCCACCGACGTGGCCGTGGAGCGGGACTATGACCCGAGCCTGCCGGAGCTGGAACTGGACTCCGACCAACTGCTGCAGGCGCTGCTGAATCTCGGTCGTAATGCCTTGCAGTCCGGGGCGAACCGCGTCATCCTGCGGACCCGGGTGGCCCGGGGAGTGACCTGGGGCGGCGTGCTGCATCGGCTCGCAGCCGCAATCGAGCTTGTCGACAATGGCTGCGGTGTGCCGGCTGACCTGGTCGAGTCCCTGTTTTTTCCACTGGTGACCACCCGGTCCGATGGCAGTGGGCTGGGATTGGCGATCGCGCAGGAAATCAGCGATCGCCACGGCGGCCGAATCGAATTCGAGACGCAGCCGGGCAATACGGTCTTTCGCCTGCTGTTGCCGCTGCCATAATCGACGGACCATGCGCGCCTGTGAGCCGGTCATCTGGATTGTCGACGACGACGCCTCCGTGCGTCGGGTTGTGGCGCGCGCTCTGAAAGACGATGGGCTTGCGACACGCGAGTTCGAATCCCCGGTCGAGCTGAGGCGCGCGCTTGCCAGGGGTGAGCCGCCGGCCGTTCTGGTCAGTGATCTGCGAATGCCGGGCGAAACCGGGCTCGAGTTACTGGCTTCGCTGCGCGCCTCGCAGCCGGATCTGCCGGTGATCATCATGACCGCCTATGCCGACCTCGACAACGCGGTCGCCGCGCTGGCAGGCGGGGCCTTCGAGTTGTTGCCCAAGCCGTTCGACATCGATGAGGCTGTCGGTCTGATCCGACGGGCGCTGGCCGAACGTGATCGAAATCCGGATGCCGCGGCGCGAGATTCGACGGCTGCGAAATCGTCCTCGTTGATCGGTGATGCGCCGGCGATGAAGGAGTTGTTCCGGCTGATCGCGCGTCTTTCCGGCAGCGAGCTTTCGGTGCTGCTGACCGGCGAATCCGGAACCGGAAAGGAGCGCATTGCGCGGGCCCTGCATGACAGTTCGCCGCGCGCGACCGGACCGTTCATTGCGCTCAACGTCGCGGCACTGCCGGCCGAGTTGCTGGAATCGGAACTGTTCGGGCACGAGAAAGGCGCCTTCAGCGGCGCCTCGGAAGCACGTGCAGGGTACTTCGAGCAAGCCGCCGGAGGTACCCTGTTTCTGGACGAGATCGGCGAGATGCCGGCGGCCCTTCAGACCCGCCTGCTGCGGGTGCTGGCCGAGGGCGAGTTCCACCGTCTGGGTGGGCGGCGGGGCTGCAAGGCCGATGCGCGAATCATTGCCGCGACCAACTGCGACCTGGCCCGGGCAGTGGCCGAGGGTCGCTTTCGCGAAGACCTGTTTCATCGTCTCGATGGTGTCGAGTTGAAGCTGCCGCCATTGCGCCAGCGCCGCGAGGATGTTCCGGCCTTGCTGCAGCATTACCTGACCGTCGCAGCCCAGGAGTCGGGCTTGCCGCCGAAACAGCTGGCGGCCGATGCGCTCGAGACGCTGTGCGCCCACGCCTGGCCTGGCAACGTCCGTGAGCTGGTCAACCTGTGCCGCCGGCTGACGGTGCTGGTGCCGGGACCGGAGATCCAGCGCGGCGACCTGCCTGCGGCCATGACCGGTCGAGCCGAGGCGATCGGCGACGACTGGGACGCCGCGCTGCGCCGCTGGGCAAGGCGCCGCCTGGCCGAGGGCGGAAGCGATCTGATGGCCGAGGCGGTGGCGCGCCTGGAACGGATCCTGATCGACGAGGCACTGGCCGTCAGTGGCGATCGCCGCGCCGAGGCCGCCGCCCGGCTCGGCATCGGTCGCAATACGCTGACGCGCAAGCGGGGTCGGCCTGACGACGCATCCGGCGAAGATGGTTGATTCTTCCCGTAACACCGGGCAACATTCGCGCTGTGAGAACTGCGACGGCGCACTGAATTCAAGCGATCGCTACGGTGCGGCCTGTGGCCAGCAGGTGCGGGGGGCCGATGCGCGTTCGTTTCGACACTTGCTTCTGGCCAGCGCGGCGGAAGTCAGTTCACTCGATGGCCGGCTCTGGCGCTCGCTGCGCTTGCTGTTGCTTTCCCCCGGAGAGCTGTCGCGACAGCACCGGCTTGGGCGACGCCAGCGCTACCTGTCGCCGATCAGCCCATCAACCTGTTCCTGATCGGTAACCTGAAGTTCTTTCTCGCGCCCAGCCTGAGTGACTTCACACTGGTGCTGGACGATCAATACCGGCTCCAGCCCTACAGCGTTTGGATCGCACTGTGGATCGACTCGGCCCTGCGCTCGGGCATCGACTTCGAGACGTTGGCGGCCGCCTAGGCGGTGCGCGCCAACGAACTGGGCAAGACGATGGTGATCCTGCACGTTGCGCTGTTGGCGCTTGCGACCCTGCCGCTGGCGCGACGGCAAACCACCGTGCAGGCGGATCACGCCGTGATGGTGCTGCATTTCCTTGCATTCCTGATGGTCCAAGCCACGCCGGTACCGCCGGTGCTTTATGCGTTGCTGATGCTCCGAACCGCGCTCGACCTGGGCGGGTTGCGTGCGTCCCTGAGCACGGTCCCGTTCCTGGTCGGCCTGGTCGGCCTGGTCGGCCTGGTCGGCCTGGTCGGCACCCATTTCGTATACCGACTGGTGCAGTTCATGATCGCCTTCGGCTCTGTCGTGATCTGATCGTCTGCCCGCACCGGTCGGGTGCATTTGATGCGCTGTAGCCGTAACCGAAGCTGATCGACCGGCGCTGGTCGACAGCGTCGATCGCCGGATTCCTCTCCTTCAGGCGCTCCTGATCGTTCCGCGCCAACTGGGTCGGGTGCTCCGACCCGATGATCAAGGCCTGCTTTCATGCGAGTTGTCTCCGATTGTCCCGCTGTCCCGGGTCAGGGATCTCGGCTGTCCTGCACGAGGGACAGCGGCGTTCCGACGATGGCCGTTGGAAAACCATATGTGATTGATAGTTATACAAAAAAAGTGATTATTGGCAGTCTGGCACCCGACTTGCAGAGACAAGGCATGCCCACACTGGATTTGCTGCCATGACTGCCTTTCGCTTGACCTTCAATCGCAATGGCGAACTCGTGATTGAAGAAGATCTTGGTGGTGTCCACCCGGACGAGCGCGAAGCCGGCGACATCGACTGGTGCCGTGCCTGCGACGCTGCCGAGTGGGTGGAGATGTTGCTGGCCCCAAGGGCAAGGATTGGCTGCTTCACGTGAAGGCCTGCCTCGTTCATCCGGTCTTCGGTCTTGCTCGGTCAAGCGGAGGCGCGGCCAACAGCGATGCGCTCGAGGGCGCCTGGGGGGCGCCCGAAATCCGGCTTCACGATGGTGTCGACGAGGGCCTCCTGGCATCGCCGACGCGATCTTCCCGTCATTTGCTCGCGATCTTCAACCATTCAACCGGGAGTACTCGATGAAAAAAACAATACCGACACTGGTCCTGTTGCTTGCCGCGCTGCTGATCAATGCGCCACTGCAGGCAGAAACTATCACTTATCAAGGTCGCTTGATGAACAGCGGCATGGTCTACAACGGGCTGGCCGACCTGGAATTCAGGCTGTACGACCAGCTTGCCGGCGGCAACCCGGTTGGGTCCTTGCAGAGCCTGCCGGCCTGGCCTGTCGAGGAGGGGTTGTTTCAGGTCGAGCTTGACCTCGGCGCGGTTTATGACGGCAGCCCGCTGTATCTCGAGGTCCGGGTCGATGGGGTAACGCTCGATCCGCGTCAGCGAATCAATGCAGCGCCCGTGGCGCTGTTTGCACTCGACGGCAATCCTGGACCGCAAGGCATTCCGGGACCAAGCGGCCCACTCGGTCCGGTGGGTCCAACCGGACCGACAGGTCCTGCCGGTCCGCAGGGTCCGACGGGATTGACGGGAGATCCAGGCCCCCAGGGCCTGACAGGTCCTCAGGGCCCTCAAGGTCCGGTGGGCCCGCAGGGTGCTGCGGGATCGGTCGGCCCACAGGGGCCGCAAGGAATGCCAGGTCCGGAGGGACCGCCGGGTCCGCGCTACGCCAAGCGAGCCATCGTGGCTCTCGCCGGGGGCGATTACACGACGCCCCAAGCTGCACTCGCTGACCAGGCTTCGTGGTGCGGTACGCCGAGCGCCTCGAACCCATGCCTGATCAAGATCGCCCCGGGCGAATTCGATCTGCGTTTGGCAGGGTCGATCAATATGCGCGATCACATCAGTATAGAGGGGTCCGGTCGGGCAGTGACGAGGCTGCTGGTGCGCGCTCCCAGTTCGACGATTGGTGCAATCCGAACCTTGACGGCCGCTCCGAACACCGGTTGCGGTGGTCGGAACTGCGAGTTGCGGCGGTTGACCGTCTTGATGCCGAACCCCTCGTCGCTGCATTCGGCGATCGACCTTTCCGGCAGTGAAATGGGCCTCGATGATCTCGATGTGCTGGTCGAGGGCGCGACCGCAAGCGGCGTTCGCGGCGTCAAGGTTTCCGGCGGAGCGCCACTGTTCGAAAACATGCGAATCACGGTCAGCGGTCGCGGCACTGCGTTCGATTGCGACAATTGCAGTGCGATCCTGGACCACGTCCGGTTGAGCACGAATTCGTCGTCGTCGACCGATTACCCCTTGCGCATCCTCAATGGCGGCGACCTGGTCATGAAACAGTCGCAGGTCGAACGCTCGGGGAGCACCAGTGATTCGCGGTCAGTGTTCATTGATGGCTCCAGTTTCGAGGCCCGCGACTGCGAAATCCGCGCCGGAGGTTCCAGCGGCGACAGCTACGCGATCTTTGCCCAGTCCGGCACGACCGGGCCCGCGCTGCGGCTTGACGGCACGCGCGTCATCGCCTCGTCCGCAGCGATCAACAACTATGCAGTGCTGGCACAGAACACAAGCATATACCTGCGAGACAGCACCTTGTACGCGTGGAGCGGCAGCGTCGCGAGCACAGCGATGCAGCTGCGCACCAATCCTCTGGTCGAGATCGTCGACAGCGAAGTGACCGGCGCCAACTTTGGAGTCCAGACGCTCTCGACCCAGTCCGGAAGCTGGCTGATCGACATACGCAACTCACGGCTGCGCGGCACCACCGCGCCAATCACGAACCACAGCTCGTTCACGAGTTTCGTGACATTCAGCGAACTGATCGGCGGAAGCGCTGGAACCTTCGTCAACTGCACCGCCGTCATCGACGAGAACCGGACCTGGTTCCAGTCCACCTGCCCATGAATCGCCTCAACTTGAACACGGAGACCCACAGATGAGCACCATTGTTCGTAATCTATTCGTTGCTGCGTTGCTGAGTCTGGCCTTCATGTCGGCCGCCGCGCAGCCGGTGTCGTACCAGGGGCAATTACGGAGTGCCGGAAATGCCTACACCGGCCTGGCCGATCTCGAGTTCCGGCTCTACGATCAACTGGCAGCCGGCAGTGCGGTCGGCGAAACGGTCCTTCGTCCTGCCACACCGGTTGAAGATGGCTTGTTTCAGGTCGAATTGGACTTCGGTGCTGGCGCTTTCGACAGCGGCGCGCGGTGGCTCGAGATCCGGGTCGACGGAACGTCGCTTTCACCGCGTCAACCGGTCACTGCGGCACCGATTGCGACGTTTGCGCTGAATGGAAACGAGGGGCCTGCCGGGCCTGCGGGGCCTGCGGGGGGTCAGGGACCCCAGGGACCCCAGGGATCTCAGGGTCCTCAGGGTCCTCAGGGCATGCAAGGCCCTGCCGGTCCGGAAGGTGCATCGCCGTTTGTACTGAACCCGAGCACCGGCAGGATCGAGTACACGGCAGGGCAGGGACTGTTCCGGCTGGCACCCGTTTCATCAGGCGCGGAGGTCACACTTGGTCTCGCGGCCAACGTCGCGTCCGGGACCGGGGCAACGGTCTCGGGTGGAGGGGTTGCCGGCGAGCCGAACGTTGCCACCGGGGTTGGCGCCACGGTATCGGGCGGACGAGGAAACAAGGCGCTCGATACCGCGGCAACCATCGGCGGAGGCTGGGGCAATTCGGCTCCCGGTCGGCTGTCGACCGTGCCAGGGGGTACAGAAAACTGTGCCGGCGGCTGGAGTTCATGGGCCGGCGGGACCAACGCCAAGGTGCGTCCAGCGGCTGCCGTACTGTCAGGCTCCTGCGCCGGTGTATCGCCGAGTGGGGACGGGGATGGAGACGAAGGAACCTTCGTCTGGGGAGATAACCGAGCGGCAGCGTTCGTTTCGACCGGCCGCAATCAGTTTCTTGTGCGTGCTGCCGGCGGAGTCGGCATCAACACCAATGCACCAACGACGAATCTCCACGTCCTGGGCGCCTCTCCGGCGACAGCGTTCGATGCACAGCTGATGATCGAGGGTGACGAACAAACCGGGGCCGTCGAAACCGGGGGCTCGATCGCCTTCCAGGGTCATGACGGAAACATTGCCCGTGTCTGGGGTGCAATTCGAGCGGTCAAGGCAAACGGCACGCTCGGCGATACCGGCTCGGTGATGCGCTTCTACAATCGAAGCGCCATCCACGGTCTGCGTGAAACCATGCGGATCAATTCCGCCGGCACGGTGTTCAACAGCTCGGGCAGCTGGGCGGTGTTCTCGGATGAGCGGCTCAAGAAGGACATCCGGCCGCTCGAAGGTGCGCTCGGACGCTTGCTGGGTCTCGAGGGCGTGACGTTTCGCTACCGTGATCCAGACACTGCATTGGGTGCCGGCGGTCTTCGCACCGGCTTCGTGGCGCAGCAGGTGGAACAGATATTTCCTGAATGGGTTGGCGAAAACGCCGAAGGTATCAAGTATGTCAACCCGATCGGTTTCGAGGCGCTGACCGTTGAAGCGTTGCGCGAGCTGGCCGAGCGGCAGGATGCCAGCCTCGCCGCACTTGGCCAGCAAGTCGAACGCCAGCAGCGGCGGCTGGCACATCTGGAAATGCAGATTCGGACACTGGCCGCCAACTCGGATTCCAATCGCTCAAGCCGCATTCCAGTCGTCGGGAGTCAAAAATGAAAAGGATCAATAACAGACATCGTCTTTCTCTGCTGATGACTGCCTTGCTGGCAACGGCCTCGGCTACTGCCGGTGCGCCCTGGTCCATCGATTGGTGGAGTCTGGATGGCGGCGGGGAGGTTTTTACCGAGGGTGGCGATTGGCAACTGTCCGGCACGATCGGGCAGTGGGACAGCACCGCTGCCAGCCAGGCCGGCGGCGGGGCCTGGCAGGTCACCGGAGGCTTCTGGTCGATCGCGGTTACGGGAACCGAGAATCTGTTCAGGGATGGCTTCGAGTAGCGGCTGCAAGCAGTTCCCGGACCTGATCGACATCGCTGCCGTAGCGTGCCTGGAAATCGCCGTCGGTATCCAGACACTCCTCGAACAGGGCAAGAGCCCGGTCCAGTGTGGGCCGGTCCTGGAATCCAGTCCGGTTTGTGGCCGTCAGGACCTGCTCCAGAAGCACACGACCACCCGCACACAACACGCCGGCCTGGCGCCGGTCGTTGTCGAGAAGGTCCTGGAGCGCGGAATGGGCTTCGCCGAACAGGCCCGCCATGGGTGTTTGTCCAGTCTGGCGCAGCCAGCGTTGGTAAAGGCCGATCAGCTCCAGCCGGTTCAACTCGAGGTAGAAGCGGTCGCTGGGATCGACATCGGTTTCTCCAAGCGTCGCAAATGCCGACTCGAATACCGGCGCAGCGTCGCCGCCCTGAGCCAGCACGTTACGAACACGGACTTGCTGAATCCAGGCCGGGATATCCCGATCCAGCGTTACGCCCGCTTGCATCGCAGCAGCCTGGAGCTCGAGGGCCAGATCGAGTTCGGTCGAAGCATCCAGTGCGTGATCGATTCTGTAGTCTGCACCGCTCAACAGGATCATGATCGGGTGCGTGTAGCCGCGAGGATGTTGCGGTGCCAGTTCGCGAAGTCGGCCCAATAGCCGCATCGCAGTCGTCAGCAGTTCGTCACCGGATCGACGGGTCTGTGACTCAGGCGTGACCAGGAGGTAATACCAGAGATCCCCATGGTTGGCTCCCTGATCGAAGAGCAGGTCGATGTTGTCCGGATCCAGGACCAGGGCCCGCCGCAGCAGTTCGATGCTTCGCTCCATCCAATGCACCGCGAGATCGGGGTCTCGCGGTCGGTACTCGTAGAAGTGGAACACAGCGTTGAGGGCGGCGCCGCTGAGCGCGACCACCGATTCCGGAGTCTGCTCCAGCACGTCTTCGAACGCTGTTTGAGCACGCCCGAGGGCCTTTCGCGCCTGGTCCGGTTGATCGTGCAGCGCCAGATGCCGGGCGCGGTTGCGTTCGATCAGCGCCGTCAGCAGTCGACCGACCGGGTAGTCGGGTCGCACCGCTTGCAGATGATCGGCCGCTTGCGCCGCGGCATCGAAGTGCTCCTGCGCCCGGGTCCAGGGCTCAGGTTCCAGGCCTGCGAGCCTCAGATTCAGGCGGGCCAGCTGCTCGAGGCCTTGTTGATGCGATGCCGAAAGCTCGAGAGCCGTTCGGGCCGCGGTCAATCCTGCGCGCAGCGCCCGGCGCGCCTGCTCGGATGCGTTTACACCATCGAATGCCTCGGCGAGGGTGCTCCAGGCTGCTGCGCGCTCCGCATGGATGTCCGGATTTCCCGGGTCGATCACTTCGAGCTCGGCGCAACCCGGACTGACGCCGTCCAGGGAGTCCGGGAATGCACCGCCCTGGTCCAGCGTCGCGCGCAGCACGCCGCGCCCGGCTCGACATGCCTGCAAGCGCGGACGAGGGTCGCTGCGGCCGATCTCGGTGATTGCCTCGAATTGCGCCTGTGCCGATTCGAACAGCTGTGCTGCGCGCTCGCGTTCGGAGTGCTCCAGTGCCTGTTCGGCCCGCATCATTTCGAGGGCGCCCGCCAAAAGTTCAGGGGTGTAGTCCTGGGGATAGGCCCGTTGCAAATTGGCAATGCGGCGTTCGGCCTGCTCGAATCGACGTTCCAGAATGTCCAGCCGGGCCAGGGCCTCAGTCGGTTCGCGGACGCTGCCACTCAAACGCTGGATCAGTGCCTGGGCAGGCTCAAGGTAGGTCTCTCGTGCGATCTTGATTCGTTCGTCGCGCTGGTCGGAAGGCAGGTCCATCAGCGCGGCGGCGGTATTCGCATAGCGGGCCAGCAGTGTGCGGGCGCGAACAGCGCGGGTCGCCGGCGTGTCGCGGAGCTTCAGCGCGCGCGCGGCTTCGGTCTCGGCCCGCGCGAGGTCGCCGATCTCCAGATATCCTGAAGCCAGGGCCGCGCGCAGCAGGTCCGAGGTGCTTGCCTCTTCGGCCTGCCCGGCTTCCAGTCGCTGGAGGTCGGCGCGCAGGCCGTCCCGATCGTCACCGATATCGTGGGCCGGGGCGAGTCGGGCAATCGTCATTCGCCTGCTTACATCGGCCAGCGCGGTACCCAATGTGGCAGCCGATGCCTCGCGCAGGCTTGCGGTTCGCGCAGTATCGACTCCCCACGCTGTGAAGATCAGCAGCGCAATCGCAGCAAGGCCGGCGGCGCTGCTTTCGACCGGTCGACGCAAGATCGCACGGCGGAAGCGGTACAGCCGAGTGTAACGGCGTGCCTGCACGGTTTCATGCCGTGACCAGCGCTGAAGGTCGGCAGCGACCGCAGCTGCGCTGAGGTAGCGCCGCGCCGGTACGTGTTCGAGACACTGCAGCGCGACCTGGCAGAGCGGTTCGGGTGCATGCGGGTTGAGGGTCCTGGGGTGGTCGGCTTCGCTATTGAGCAGTCGGTTCAGGCTGTCGCTTACCGTCGCGCCTTCGAAGGGCGGGTGGCCGGTGAGTGCTTCGTAGAGCATGCAGCCGATAGAAAATATATCGGAATGGGGTCCGATCGCGGCTCGATCGCCGCGCGCCTGCTCCGGCGCCATGTACGCGGGAGAGCCAAGAATCTCACCGGTGGTTGTCAGCGCCGGGTCTTCGGAATCACGGGCCAGGCCAAAATCCGCGACAACCGGATGCCATTGGCTGCCGGTGCGGCGCAGGAGCACGTTGGCGGGTTTCAAGTCACGGTGCAGGATGCCGTGCTGATGGGCGTGTTCGACGGCTTCGCACACGCCCTGCAGCATATCGATACGCTGGGCCAGCGAGAGGCGCTCAAGCTCTGCAGCCAGGGTGCTGCCGTCGACGAACTCCATCAGCAACTGCCAGTGTCCGTCTTCGTCTTTCTCGAGCCCGAAAACTCGGCAGATGCCTCGGTGGTCAAGACGCTTCTGCGCTTCGGCCTCGCGTTGGAGCCGCTCGATATGCGCCGGACTGTCGAAGTGCAGCCTCTTGACGGCCAGCAGTTCGCCGGTCTTGGCGTCTCGCGTTCGGTAGACCCGACCGATTGCTCCCTCGGCGACCGGTATCAGAGTTTCGAGGCTTCGCACCACAATGTCCGCGTTCGCGTTGGGCCCTCAGCATAGCATCGGTGCCGAATTGGTCCGTCGAGCATGGATCAATCAGGGAGGGTCAACGACCCGGGCGGTCGAGACCCAGTGCGTCGAGGCGGCGATACAGTGTCGAGCGGCCCATGCCCAGACGCTCCGCGGCCAGGGAGACATTGCCCTCGGAATCCGCGAGTGCATGCTTCAGGATTGATCGTTCGGCGGCGGCCAGACGGGATTCCAGGGTTTCGCTGGCCGGAAAATGCGCGGAAAAGTCCCTGATCGAAGGAGAAAGGTCATCGCTGGAAAGAAGGTCGCCGTCGCCCAGGAACACGGAGACACGATGCATTTCCTGTTGCAACTCGCGGACGTTGCCCGGCCAGGTGTGGGTTCGCAGAACATCGAGCGCTCGTCTGGAAATACCTCGAAGCCGGATGTTTCTCTCGCCGCAGTATCGAGCGAGAAAGAACAGCGCCAGGACAGCAATGTCTGCCGGTCGGTCGCGCAAGGGCGGCAATTCAACCTCCCAGCCGCTGATTCGATGCAGCAGGTCCAGTCGGAATGTCTCCTTGCCGAGCATGGATCTGAGGTTACGGTTGGTTGCGGAGAGTATTCGAGGCTTGGCGGGTCGTGCGGCACCGCCGCCAACCCGGGTGACCTCGCCTTCCTGCAGTACTCGAAGGATCCGCGCCTGAGTTTCCGCTGCCATGTCGCCGATCTCGTCAAGAAACAGAGTCCCGCCGTGCGCGCGCTCGAAGCATCCGGCGCGGGGTTCGACGCCTGTGGCGATGCCTTTTTCGATGCCGAACAGCTCGGCTTCGAGAAGATCGGACGCCAGCGCGGCACAGTTGATTGCGACAAACGGCCCGGTGACTCCCGAATTGTCATGGATGTAGCGGGCCATCAGTTCCTTGCCAGTGCCGGATTCACCCTGAATCAAGACGTTCAGATCGGATTGCGCGACACGCGCCGCACGCGCATAGATTCGCTGCATGTCCGCATCCAGAGATGCCGGTGCCGGCAGATTGGTGGCCTTGCATTGCGGAATCCGGGGGGTCGAATGTGCTGCCGGCGCAAGCTCGAGCAGTGCGCCGGCGAGGTTCAGCACTGCCGAGGCGCTTGCGCTGCTGCGCGCTCGGTCCAACTCGAGAATGACTCGAAACGGACCGACATCCAGAGACGCCGGTGATTGATCGGAAAAACTGCCCGCATCGAACAGGATTGCCTCGGGCCCGTCGCACTCCAGAAGCTGCAGGCCAGCAAGCGGCATGCTACGCCAAAGTGCGGCCCCGAGCATTGGAATGCAGTCCAGGCCCGGTGCTTCGGCGCGAAGCTTCCGCAGCAGCTGCGGTAGTTCGCCGAGAGCGAAACGATCCACCATCAGCGGTGCGATCGTCGCGCGCGGGTCATCGGCCAGCGGTCCGGATTGCTCGTTCGGCAGGGCTGCACCGATTGCGGCATCGTCATCGGTCAAGCGTTGGACCATGACGTCGATGTCGCCGAGCCGAACCGAATCTCCGTCGCGCAGCTCCACTGGTGCGGAGATCAGTCGATCCTCATGCCGCGTGCCATTGCTTGAGCCCAGGTCTTCAATCGCAAGCCGATCATCAACGGCGCGCAGTCGCGCGTGGTGGCGCGAGATGGTCGGCAGGTTCAGCACCAGATCGCAGTCGGACGCCGTACCCAATACGGATTCGCCTTCAGCAACGAGCAGGCGGAAACTGCGTCCTTCGAATTCGCCCAGCAGTCGAAACGCCATCGGATGGATTCCGGTTTACGACCACAGGAGTGTAAGTGATCCTTGAGCGGCAGGCATCGATGCACTGCAATGGTGCGCGGTTGGCTGAGATCGCACCGCCCCGGTGCGCACCGGAGCGGGGTCAAGGCGCACCAGGTCCCTGGTACCGGGTATCGAGGGATGTGGCACGGAGATTGCCTCATGCCTTGGGTCGGCCATCCGGCATGGGCCGGAAATCCGGTGCAGCAGGACCGGTAGCCGATTTGATGTTCCGACAGGAATCTCGCCCGCCGCAAATTTACATGGGTACTGAAAATGAAACTGATTACCGCAATCATCAAGCCGTTCAAGCTCGACGATGTCCGCGAGGCGCTGGCCGAGGTCGGCGTGGCCGGCATGACGGTCAGCGAGACGCGCGGTTTTGGTCGCCAGAAGGGCCATACCGAGCTGTACCGCGGCGCCGAGTACGTGATTGATTTTCTGCCCAAGATCAAGCTCGAGATCGCCGTTGCCGACGAACTGGTCGAGCGGGTCATCGAGACTCTGACCGAGACCGCCCGTTCGGGGCGGATCGGCGACGGCAAGATCTTCGTCACCGCGCTGGAGCGCGTGGTGCGCATCCGCACCGGTGAAGAAAACGAAGCCGCACTTTGAGCCCGGATTTATTCATGACTCGCGGGTCATGAATGATCCGGACTGAGGAGACACCGCAATGACCGAACTTGAATACGCACTGAATACCTTCTACCTGCTGGTCTGCGCCGCACTGGTGATGTGGATGGCCGCGGGTTTCACGATGCTCGAGGCCGGGCTGGTCCGGGCCCGCAACACGGTCGAGATCCTGACCAAGAATGTGGCCCTGTACGCCATTGCCTGTCTGATGTACTTTGTTTGCGGCTACGCGCTGATGTACCCGGAGTCCGGCGTCAACGGCTTCTGGTCGGGGCTGGGTTACGGCATCGGCACCGAGCATGCAGCCGATGCAGTGACCGCCGCCGACGGCGAGATCGGCTACTCGGCGCTGGCCGATTTCATGTTCCAGGTGGTGTTCGTCGCCACCGCGATGTCGATCGTCTCCGGGGCGGTGGCCGAGCGCATGAAGCTGTGGGCTTTTCTGGCCTTCGCCGTGGTGATGACCGGCCTGATCTACCCGTGGCAGGGCTACTGGTCCTGGGGCGGTGGATTTCTCGAGGAGGCCGGCTATTCGGACTATGCCGGTGGCGGCATCGTCCACATGGCCGGCGCTTTCGCCGCGCTGGCCGGCGTCTGGCTGCTGGGCCCGCGGATCGGCAAGTACGCCCCCGACGGTCGACCGCGCGCGATCCCCGGCGCCAACCTGCCGCTGGCCACGCTGGGCATGTTCATCCTCTGGATGGGCTGGTTCGGTTTCAACGGCGGTTCGGAACTGGCCGTGGCCGGCATCGATTCGGCCAACAACGTCGCCCGGGTGTTCGTCAACACCAACCTGTCCGCCGCGGCAGGCCTGATCGGCGCGCTGCTGGTAGCGCGTTTCACGTTTGGCAAGGCTGACCTGACCATGGCGCTGAACGGCGCGCTGGCCGGCCTGGTCGGCATCACCGCCGGGCCGCTGGCGCCCGAGCCCCTGCTGGCCGTCGGTATCGGATTTGCCGCCGGCATCCTGGTGGTGTTCTCGATTCTGGGTCTTGATCGACTCAAGCTCGACGATCCGGTCGGTGCGATCTCGGTCCACGGTACCTGCGGCATCTTCGGTCTGCTGGTCGTGCCGCTGTCGAACCCGGAGGCCAGCCTTTCGGCACAATTGCTCGGCATCGGCGTAATCGGAGGATTCGTGTTCCTGTCCAGCGTCGCGGCCTGGTTCCTGCTGGCGATTACGGTCGGGATCCGGGTCGATCCGGAGGATGAGCGTGCCGGCCTGGATTTCGTAGAGTGCGGCATGGAGGCCTATCCCGATTTCGTCACCGGGCGAGAGTGAGCGATCGGAGCAGCGCCGTGTTCTGGTATCGGTCGCTGCCACAGTGTGTAACGGTGGACAGACCGGCTCCGATAATCTCGAGAATCTGGCGTTCTGCGGATCGATTCGCTGATCAATCGACCGGGAACTTGGCGCCCCATGTCATTGAACTGAAAAGCCGGGTCGGGTAGCCTAACGGGGTTTTTAAATTCCAAGGGAACTTAGCGTGAATCAGAACAAGACTCTTCTTGCAGCGTCGATCTGCGCCGCACTCGCGGCCGGCTCGGCCCAAGCCGCGACGTTCAACGTCACCACCAATGCCGACAGCGGTGCCGGCAGCCTGCGCCAGGCGCTGATCGATGCCGGTGCCAACGCCGAGGCCGACGTGATCGAGCTGTCCGCGATCAGTGGCCAGACGATTGCGCTGAGCTCGGGTGCGCTTTACGCCGCCGAGGACGAAATCACCGTCAACGGGGCCGGCGTCACGATCGATGCTGGCGGCGGCTCGCGCGTGATCGAGGCCTACGCCGCCGACCTCACGCTGAACGATCTGACCATCACCGGCGGGGACTCCTTCGACGGCAAGGGCAGCGGTCCGGGCGGCGGTATCTACAGCAAGTACGGCGATCTGACGCTGAATAACACCACGGTGACCGGCAACTCGGCCGGGGCTCCGGGCGGCGGGATTGCAATTACGGGCTATGAAAGCGACGTGACGATCAACGACAGCGTGATTTCCGGAAACACCGGCGCGTCTTACGGCGGCGGTCTGCTCGCCTATACCGTCTTCGGCAACATCTCGATCAGCGGCAGCACGATCTCCGGAAACTCGGTTGCGGGCGGCGGGCAGCTGCCTCCGCCCCCGCCCCCGGGGCCGAACAACACCGGCTCGAATCTCGCCCAGCGCCTGGCGGCACGCCTGAGCGATCCCGAGCAGCGCCCGGCCGCGCTGCAGGGCGAGCCGCCGGCGGGCGGGCAGGGCGGCGGCGGCGTAGTGGCCGGCCTCTACGGCAACATCGAGATCATCGATTCGACCATATCCGGCAACAGCGCTGCCTTTGGTGCCGGTCTGGCCGCACTCGGGGGCTACCTGACCGTCGAGGGCAGCACGTTCTCGACCAACCAGGCCGACCAGTTCGGCGGAGCCGGGGTGCTCCAGGCCAAATACGAGATCGTCCTGTCCAACAGCACCGTATCCGGGAACTCGTCCGGCGACATCAACGGCGGCATCGTGTTCTATAGCGGCGGTGGCGGTGGCGTGCGCGGCGACGTCGCGCCGGTCCGGATCGAGTTCACCACGGTCACCGGCAACAGCGCGGTGGACATCGGCGGCGTCGGAATTTCGAGTTACTACGGAACCTCCATCGTTGGCAGCGTCATCTCCGGCAATACCGCCGCAACCGATCCGG
>Ga0100401_1001739_pt1 | contig 17539 bp, 12 predicted proteins | sample CryGeymeta201525_FD_80421 | JGI IMG/M metagenome (GOLD analysis project Ga0100401, IMG submission 80421) | Groundwater microbial communities from Crystal Geyser aquifers in Utah, USA - Crystal Geyser metaG 2015-25 | ecosystem: Environmental > Aquatic > Deep subsurface > Groundwater | place: USA... | reverse complement strand
TCTTAAGTGCCTTCTCTAACGCCTGCATGGCATAGCGAGTCCGAGCCAGAACGGCCATCCTGCCCAACGTCAACGCTCCTTCGATATCGTCACGCTGTGGGCCATGCCGCAACTCCCCTATCTTGGCTACAACCCACTCCGCCTCTTGCACCTCGTCCTCGAAGGCGAGCACCGCGCATTCACCCTCATAGGCAGCCTCGTCAGGCTCCATCCGATCCGCAGTGGCCCCGGCCAAAGGATTCGCCGCCTGAATGATCGCCCTCGCGGATCGGTAGTTCTTCAAAAGCACGTGCCGGTTGACAGGTGCAAAATCCTGGTTAAACGCCTCTTCCATGAACTCAATGCTGGCACCGTTGAAACCGTAGATGGCTTGGCTCTTGCATCCGACCAGGAGAACATTCCTGTTGGGTTGCCCCAGCAGCCGAATCAACTCATACTGGATCGCGTTCAAGTCCTGCGCTTCGTCTACGCAGATGTAGCGATAAATGCCCGCGTAGTGTTCTAGGATATGGGACTGCTCCGTGAACAACCGATGCGTCAAAACCAACAGATCATCGAAATCGATCCCCTGCTGGGCGTGAAGTTCAGCTTCGAAGTTCTCGCGGATCGAGTCGGCGTACTCCGAACACAACGGATCACTCACCCCGGGAAGTCCAACAGCGAAACTGCGCTTCGCCGCACTGATGGCAGCCAACACGTTCATCAGGATGGCTCGCCGCTCTTTATCGCTTTTCGCCTTGAGCCCGCCACGAATGGACGGAATCGCGTGCAACGCCTTCTCCATGAGTGCCATGCGGTCTTCGTCACGCTCGAAAATGGTCGGCATGCGTTCGCCCTCCCCGAGTGCGGAGTAGTGCGCGTCCAAGACCATCTGGCAGAACGCGTGGATGGTGCCCACAAACGCCCGCCCGTTCAGATCGGGAACGTCCTTCAGACGCTCCTTCATCTCTTCAGCCGCTCGGTTGGTGAAGGTCAAGGCTAGCACACGGTAGCGCCGTTGCGGCGCACTCAGCAACCGCTTGACCCGTTCTGTCAGTACACGCGTCTTGCCGCTTCCGGCAGAGGCGAGCACCAAATGGGCACCTTCGGTTGCTTGAATGATTTCTTCCTGTTCAGGTGACAGCCGGATTTTCATCAAAACACCCACTTTCGCGGCAGTTTCAGAATCATGGCAAGCTCATCGAACAACTCTTTGACCTTTGGTGGAATTCGTCGCGCTTCATCCTCCAAGCCGACAATCCGTTCCGCCACCTTCGGCGCAGCTTGCGTCTTGTTGCTGTCCAACCATTGCTCCAAGTCGGCGACCGATTTGCCTTCGGCCTCTTTTTCCTTGGCCGCTCGATGTTTCTCATGGGCATCTAGCGGAAGTGCGAGGGTAACGAACGCCGCGCGAACGCAGTCATCATAGCCGGTGCCCAAAAGGTATGCTTCGAAATCCTGATCATTAGGCAAAAAGATTGCCTTGCCGCCTTGAACATCTTTGATTTGCATCTCCACCTTTGGCTTCACGTCGGCTTCCGCATCGCTGAAGACCAGCCACGGAATCCCCATGCCGTCTGCAAGCCGCAAAAATGCTTTGTAGTTGTTACAACTTCCTACGCCAACCATAACTACACCCAATGCGAATGTCGGTTGCCCAAAATATTCCTTCGCAAAGATCGGCAATGCCTGTTCTTCGGTCTCACCTTCGAACAATACAATCGCCCGCGCGAACAGAAGCTCGCCGCGTGTGTTCATCACATCCCGACGGATACGCCGCACGTCTTCGCTTTCCAACGCAGACAGGTCGATCTGCCGCACACGAGACGCCGATCCCGATCTGGTGAAATGGCGGATGCTTCCCAATTCGGCCAGCGCGGCGATGTATGGCGAGTGGGTACTGACGATCAACTGCCCCGGCATATCCGCCATCTGGGCGCAAAGCTGCCGCTGCGCATTCGGATGCAGGTGTGCCTCGGGCTCCTCCAGCGCCAGCACCGGATGATACGGCAGCCCCTCGCTCTCCTGCGTCTGCTTCATGATCCAGGACACATACGCCCGGTAAGCCATCAGAGCAGCCCAACTGCGCGTGCCCATGCCGAGGTGATCCAGCGTGAACGGCTCACCGTCTCGATCCTGCACCTCGACATTAACGCCTTTCAGCAGGTCTTTCAGCTTGCGGGTCAGCGGTGTCAGTGTCACCTCGCAGCCGTCATCGCCCATGGGGCGTCTCAGGTTCTTCAACTCGCCCGAAAGGTGCCCCAGCTCCGGACTGGCCGTGACAATCTCATCGTTCAATTTGGCAAGCTGCGTTTCCCAGGCGGCTTTGGAGTCGCCGAATGTGACATGCGCTAGCATCTTGCCAAAATAGGATGCCCGGTTACGCAGGTCCGCCACCAGATCGCGCTGCGCGTTCATGTAAAAAGCCGCGAGATGATCGAGTCTGCCCGTGAACACGCTCTCAACCGCATCATCCGGTTCATGCCATGCCACCCCATCACGCCAAAGCTTCAGGCTGTACCGTTTCAGTGCGTACTCGTTCCTGGCATCGTCAAAGGCCACGCGGGTACGAATGCCGACAAAGGCCTCTTTGCCGTCGAAACGAACGATAGTACCCAATTCCGAGCCTTTCCATTCGTTGGAAAAGTTTTCGGTCCTCTTACCGTCCCCGTCGACGGGGACGATACGCACGTCAATCACGATGGTTTGCGCGTTCGTGCTCTTGCCGTCCTGCTTGCCTGCGTGGAAATCGTCCGTATCGACCGTCCGCCGGTCCACACCCAAAGCGAGATTGAGCGCACGCAGGAACGAGGTCTTGCCCGCATTGTTCATGCCGGTCAGCAGGGTGAAGCGGTCCAGACTCACCGTGACATCAAGCAACGACCGAAAGCCGTAAACACGCACCGTGTCGATGAGAATGTTCTCCACGATTATCTTGTCTGGCATGGCACCTCTCCTTATTTCGCCTTCCACTCCAGCAGCAGGCTGGTGTCGTTGCCGAAGATGTCCACGACCTTGACCAGAATCTCGTACTTGCCGGCTGCGTTGTACTCGTGCTCGGAACTGACGAGGGCGAGTTTGCGGTCGGTGCGCGTGCGGTAGGTCTGCCACTGGTTCATGAAGGTGTCGCGCCGGTAATCCCAGTCCACGGCCCAGTAGTCTACGTAGTCCGACCACTTGGTGATCTTCTGCCGGACCTCCTCAGGGATCAGATCCGTGTCGGGAATCGCGAATTTCTTTAGCTCGATCCTCACCTTGCGCCTGGCTTTGTCCTGCGGCGCAATCTCGGCATTAAGATACGCCACGTCGAAAAACCGGATATCGCCGCACTCGACCGCCCGCTTCTCCATCACCTCGCGCGGGATGGTGAGCAGTCGCAAATTTACCTCGTGGCTGGCCTTGGCCTGCTTGATGATGGGATCGTTCATGCCCATCTCCCACTCCCAGCCCAGAATGTGGAGTTCCTTCTGCCCGGCGGCCGCGCATTCGGTCACGGCCTCGTTCACCTGCGTAATGGTCACGGGCGCGTCCACCGCGCCGACGGTGATGAGTGTCCGGCCCTTGCGCCCGTGGATGTGGCGGAAGCCGGGACAAGGCTGCGCCTGGTAAAGCTCCAGGATGAACCGGACGTACTCCGCGATCAACATCGCCTCCGGTTCCGTCGACGGCTTGCCGAACGTCACCCCCTGCCAATGCTTCCGCTCGTATTGGCCGAGGTTGAGAATCTGGAACGGCTTGCACTCGGGAACGCCCAGCAGACGCTTGCGCGTCGTGTGGATCGCGAAACGCCCGAGGTCCGCTGTTATCCATCTTCTATCATTCTGTTCGGCAACTGCGGCTGTGATACCCGATCCACAAAAGATGTCTGCCACCAAATTACCAGGCGAAGATGCCACTTTCACAATTCTCTCAATTAAGGGCCACGGTTTTTCCGTGGCATATCCCGTTCGCTTCACACCATCGGCAGGATAACGAGACGCGACGGCAATCTGCCACCAATCTTCAGCTATCTTCCCTGTTTGATCTAGCGCATAAGTGTCGGCAACAAAACCGGAACCTTCTAATCCCTTTTTAAAGTTTTCCTTAGTCTTCTCATGATGAGGAATGCGAGCGTCTTTATCATTGAAACACCATTTGTCGCTCTTTCGATACCAATAGATTGTGTCGTGTTTACGGCTGAACTGACGCATACCTGGAGAGCCTGGCCCCGTGTAACACCATGCGATCTCGTTTAACAAGTTGTCTCGTCCAAAGATTTCATCGCAAATGACTTTTATGTAATGACCCACATGCCAATCGCAGTGCAGAAACATGCTTCCTGATGGCGACAACAATTGGTGCATATACGTTAACCGATCATAGAGCATCGGCAAGAAACTGGAATCGCCCTTACCCCAAGTGTCGTTATAGGCTTTAACTTCAAGTGGATTCTGTTCTTTCTTAACAGGAATATGCTCTTCGCCAACGTCGGTTGTGTACGAAAAGTCTGCCCCAGTTGCGAACGGTGGATCGATGTAGATAAGGTCGATCTTCCCCGCGTACTGCTGGAGGAGCGATGACATGACGAGCAGGTTGTCGCCCCAGATCAGTTTGTTGTGCCACGTGTCGGAATCTTCAGCTTCGTTCTTCTGGTTCGCGAACGCGAAGAGGTCTGGGCCGCCGGCGGCGCGTGTGGCGCGGCCTTCGCGGATGGTCTCGATGACCTGGAACGGCAGGGCCGCGCCGCGGTTGACGACGCGCTTGCCGCTCTCGTCGTATTTTCCGGGCCAGACCAGCTCCGGCTTGGTGATGTTCAGGTTGGGCATGATGGGGCTCTCACTTTCAAACAGGTTTCATCCAGGCAGGGTTCAGTTTGGACAAGGAGGTGGACACCGGCACCTTGTAGTCGTTCAATTTACGGGGGCTCAGGAATTTCTCGTGCTGCAGAAAGCCGACCACAATCGCGGGATGCACACCGGCATCTTCCGCGTAGGCACAGACGCGCTCTTCGTTCATTCGGCCACACGCAGACGTGGCGAACTCACGCATGGCGTCCATGCCAAGGCACTCCCGGGCAAACGCATCGGCTTCCTTTTCCTGATCGTTCACGCCGCCGTCGCCGTCGACAGAATCCAGGAACTCCGGCATGTCTTCGCGCAGATGCTTGCAGATATGGCCGAGTTCATGGGCCATGACAAACCAGAAGTTGTCCACCCGGTCATAGCGGAGCGTGTAGGCCGCCACGGCTTGTTTGCCGCGAAAGAAGGCCGCTCCGTCCAGGAACGTCTGCGGCAGGTGCGGGACGCACACGAACCGCACGCCGCATGCGTTCAGGTCGGCCAGGAAAGTCGCGACACCTTCAGGCGCGGCGGAGTAGGCGGGAATGCGCCGGGCGATTTTTCCGGCGGCACTCCGGTTCAGGGCACCTTTGGGTGCCGTCGCGGCATCGGCTTCCAACCGGGCCTTGCGCAGCCACGTCAGCGCGTGGCGCGGGTTGAAGCGTTTCCTGTGCGCCGCCGATGACCGCATGAACATGGCGGCCTCGGCATCCATGAAAGAGAAGTCGAGTTTGGCCATTCCCCAGAAGGCCATCACTTCGGCGGCCAACGCCGCCGCATCGCGGCCCACATCCCTGAGCCAGCCCAGCCGCACCATTTCGCGGATCGGCATGTAGCTGTAGATCAGCGCCCGGTCCGCGATCTCCAGGGTCTGCTCCGATGGAACGACCAGCCGTGCCCGGTACTGGGCTTCGAGGTTCATCCAATACTCGGCCGATTGCCCGAAAGCCGAAGCGAGACGTGCCGCCACATCCTGCGAGATGGGATCCGTCCCGGTGATGATCCGGCTCACGTGCTTGGGGGAAAGGTCCACGATTTGCGCGAGGTCTTCCTGTTTCCAGTCGCGCGACTCCAGTTCCTCACGGATGAAATCCCCGGGTGGAATGTTCATAAACGGTTTCAGATGCTTGCCCATGATTCAGTCCCCATAGTGGTTTGAAAGCTCGGTTATCGTGATTGCGCCCCTGGTCGGCGGGTCGTCTTCCCACGCAACCGTGAACTCCAGCCGCCAGGAGCCGTCGACCCGAACCGAACACCTGTCCGAACCTGCCAGACACTCAAAGTTCAACGCGGGGTTCTTCCACAAATCGTAAATCGACGTTGCCGCCTCCAACGACTGCACCCGCATGAAAAACTTTTTCAGCACTTGCGGCGGTAAGCGATACTTGGGCGATTTCCCGCTTGTATAAAGCGCCTCAAGCTTCCGGTTTCCGAATAAAACCTTCACGCTCCACCTTTCAAAACCGCAAGCATCATAGTTGACCCGCGCGGTTTGTGCAATGCTATTTTTACCATATAGGTTAATATTATTATGCTGGGTATGCTCACCTGCAAACACCTTTCAAGTCGCATCCCTGGCACGTGGCTATCTTGCAAAATCGGTTGGCGCGGATGTCCAGCCCGGCGGCATGCACGCGGTCAGCGGTTTTTTGCAGCAGGGCATCGTCAACGGTTTCGCGCTTGCAGCCAGCCGCACCTTCGTCGAGGTTGTAGATTTCGACCAGATCGGGGTTCTGACCCTTCAGCGCCTTGTAGCCCATGGCGTAGATGTCGAGCTGGACGCGGGTGACATCCTCCGCCTGGGCCCGCTGGACGGATTTGAAATCGATGATGGAGACCTGCCCCGTGTCGGTCCGGCGAATGAGGTCCACGCGGCCGGCCACCACGATGTGGTCGGCCAGTTTAACCTCGACGGGACACTCGGAGTGTTCGATCTTGTCCAGCGCATCGCCGTTGTCGCCGAAGTATCGCTCTAGTGTGACCTTCGCTTTTTTCTTCATGTTGTCGTGGGAGGCGGTCGACGCATAAGGAATGTGGAAGTGGTTGTCGAGCAGGTCGTCAACGGCGTTTTCCGTCAGATAGTCCTTGTCCATCGCCCGGCGGTGGATTTCCGCCAGCGCGTCGTGCAACGACTTGCCGTAGCCCTGCTCCTCGTGGAGGGGCGCGGTAAAGCCGTAGAGGAAACGAAGTTTGAACTGATAGGGACAGTCGAAAAAGTACCGGAGTTCGCTAAACGTCAGCAGGATGTCCTGCTCGGCGTTTGCCGGCAATTGGACTATCTTGGTTACAGCCACGCACGGATCGCGCGTCAGTACATAGGATCGGCCCGCGGCGATGACCTCCCGGAAGAATGGCGAAGCCTTTTTCTGTTTGGAACCGGTCCCAGGAGCCCATGTGCAGTACAGATACTTCTTGCTGCGGGTCAGGGCCACGTAAAAGAGCCGCCGTTCGTCTTCTTCCGTTCCTTTGAATCGGGCTGCGTTCTTGACGGCGGTTTCCGGGATGACGTGGCTCCACTGCCGTCCACCATGCACTGAACTGGGGAAACGGTTTTTCTGGAGGCAGGGCACAAAGACGATCGGGAACTCCATGCCCTTGGCCTGGTGGACCGTCATGATCTGCACGGCGTCGGGGGTTTGGTAGCCAGCGGTCTCCCAGCCCTCGGGATAGTAGTCGGCGGCCTGATGCGTGAGGAAGCCGTGGAAATTGGTATAGAGAGAGCCATAATCGCTCTTGAAATGGATTGTCTCGTAATCGGCGATCAACTGGCTGAACATGCCGAGGTTGTACAGGACGATCTCGGCCCGGCCGACATGGCCGGCCCCGCCGGGGGCAATCCGCGACTCACGAACATTCAGTTGCTCCAGCAAGCCCATGTACGTCTTCTGAAGACTGTAGTCCGTCTTTTTCCAGCGGTTCTGCCAGTCCGCCTTCTCCTGGTCCAGCCAGTTGAACGCCGAGACGATCTGCGCATTCATTACCCCCAGATTGGCCTTGTGCCAAGCCGCTTCTGCGTCCGCCCTCGGCAACATGTCAGCAAGATATGCGAACGTCGCCACACAAGCCTTGATCTCGTCGGTGTCGAAAAGCCCTTTCATTCCTTTGACTACAAAGGGGATGTTCGCTTGGCGAAACGCGTCAACAATAGGGTCGCCCGTTTTCGATACCGAACGTAACAGAATCGCGCAGTCCGACCAGCTTAGACCGCGTTGCGGTAGCCCTTTTTCCGAGAAGGGCGTGCCGACCATCGCTTGAATCTTATCGGCGATCCAACGGGCCTCGGCCACGGGGTCGGCAAAATCCAAGGCCAGCAAGTCCCCGTTCGCGAAAGTCTGACTCCCCGCACTTCGCATCTTCTTTTGAAGTCGTCCGGCGTTGTGCTGAACCATGCGTTCGGCCGTTTCAACGACGCCGGGGCTGCTGCGGAAATTGTCGTCCAAGGCGATCTGCGTGACTGTGGGATAGCGCTTGCTGAAAGCGACGATATTTTGGATGTCGCTTCCGTTCCACTGGTAGATGGTCTGGTCGTCGTCGCCGACCACGCAGAGGTTGGCGCCCAAGTCGTGAAGCAGCTTGATCAGGCATTCCTGAAGCGGATTGACGTCCTGATACTCGTCGACGATCAGGTACTTGATCCGATCAGCGATCTTGGTTCTCAGGCTGTTGTCGTTCGCGAGGGCGCCGACGGCCTCAGTCAGGATCATCGAGTAGTCCAAATAGCGGTGCTCATGCAGAAGCTCCGTGTATTTGGCCAACGCCAGCCGAGTCGGATGCGATGCGGGAAGCAGGTTGTTATCAATCTCCGCCTCGCGAAGGATCGTCAGAATCGTCTGGTAGAGTTTCGAGTCCTGCCAGCGCTTCAGCGGTTTCGCGTCGTGCGTCTGCAAATCCGAAAGACCGGATTTCTTGCTGTTCCGGTCGATCAACAGGCGCTGCTGGACCTCGCTGATGACGGAATACTTGAGGTATTTATAGAGGTAGGTCTGGAGGAGGTCCAGGCAGAAGCCGTGAATCGTGCCGACATACATGTCAGCAAGGCCGAGCACATCGCCAAGCTGATCCTTGCACAAGCGGTAAATGCGGTCTTTCAGTTCGCCGGCAGCTTTTTCCGTGAACGTGAAGGCCACGATGTTTTTGGGAGACACATTCTTTTTGGCGAGGATGTTGACGATCCGCTGAGCAAGGACCTGGGTCTTGCCAGAACCGGCGCAGGCGATGATCTGCAAATTGCCGTTGATGTGGTCAATAGCCTGCTGCTGCGAGACCGTATATGAAATCGCCATTACAACCCCTTTATGCTTTAGGCAACATGTTTTCGCGCGCAAAACTGAATGCTAGATCCCCCGCAACGACAACGTGATCAAGGACTTTTATACCCAAAGGCAGGCGTGCTTTGATCAAAGTCTCGGTGAGGCGCAAATCGTCCGTAGACGGCTTAGGGGTGCCTGCCGGATGATTATGGATAAAAACAACGGATGATGCCCGATTGCGAATCGCAACTTCAACAACTTGGCGCGGATGCAACCGGACCTCAGCGACGGTCCCTTTCGCCAGCATGGAAGCGTTTAGCATGCGGCAAGCCGAATCGAGAGAAACCACATAGAAAACCTCCTCGGCGCGGCCTGACATCAAGGGGATCGCATAGGCCATGACTTCTTCGGATGTGTTCAGGCAAGGCTTTTTCGTTTCTAATCTATCTTTCAGATACCGTCGCGCCAATTGCGGAATAAACGAAAGAAAGGCGGCCGTACGGCTACCCATGCCTTCTACGTCCGCAAGGTCAGCCGGATTGGCTTCGAAAACAGCGGCTAAGGACCCGAAACTAGCCAGCAACCGATGCGCTATCTCATTGGTGTCACCGCGCGGTATGGTATAGAATAGGGCATACTCGAGAATCTCATGATCGGCAAAGGAATCCAGCCCTTCCTCAAGAAAACGTAACCGCATCCGCTCCCGATGTCCCTCGTGCGGGTTTTTACGCTCATCCTTAATAAAAGATTTAGACACGTTTTTTACCGTTTTCGCAGGTTTCGGCAGTTTTTTTTTGCAACACTCTACATTCAAAACAACTCACCGGACAACAACTGGTTACGACCGACTGATTCCCTTCGCGTATACAGCGACAATGGGACTCAGCTTCTGACACTCTCGCTGCTCAGATTCGCGCCCGCCTGCACCAACAGATCCCCAGCGTCTGGAAAGGCTTCCCGAGTCCCGTTCCCATCGATCCGACTCTTGTTTAGAACGCCTGCAACGTAACACCGAACCCCGCCGGGCGCAAATGTTTTGCAACACAAGAAAGCTAATCGTTTTTTTCTGGCTTTGAAACTGACCGGACGGCTGGAGTAAAACGGCTACGTATCTTCAAATAGACCTATGATATAAAGATGCTGAAGCATCTGTCCCTCAGGGGGAAAGTTCAGTACAGTATCTCGGAATGTTCTGATATTTCCGAGATACTGTACTGAATTTCGACGCCTTGAAGAAAGCAGATCTCCGAGCCTATATGCTCTGGGTGAACGCTCAAGATCTAGCCGCCCAGCATCCGTCCATAAACGGACTTACTAGCGTCGAAAATATGCGTTTTTCGACGCTAGTATATTCAAAACAGAGAACATGCCCTGATGATGCTGTCGCCACAATCTGTCAGGATTTTGCCTTTTGCCCGTACTGCACGCTGCACTGTGCCATCCTCTGCACTCAATCCGTTTCCAAATCGTTCCCGTTCGCCAGGGTGAATCCGCCGTTCAATCCGTGCAATTCCATACACATCTGCTTCCCGGTCTCTGTTGCACCGTTAACTTTGGCCCGCGTCGAGCAGCTCTTCCAGCAGAAACTGCGTCTTGGCGGGGATGACATTACGAGGGTAGTACTTCTCAATGATCGTGCTCGCCTCCTCCACAGTCTTGACCTCAAGATGCTTGAGCAGAAACTTCGTGTCGTCAAGGTCATGAGAGTCAAATCGCGCCGAAACACATTTCATGGCCAGCATGTAGTCGGCTTGTGGCGCCCATACCCTTAGATTTGAAAGCTCGACAACGTCATGGACAGGTGGCTGCGACAGGAAGAATCCTTTGGCGGCATCATTCAGCCAGTCGGCCGAAATGCCGAATTTCTGAGCGACGGCTCTGCCGGCATCACGAATCTCCCGCGTCGGTCGGAAAATGGCGTCTACGTCCTTTGTCGACTCCCTTGCATTGAATACCAGGCACATGACCGCCCCGCCGCAGATTCCGATTTCCCCGCGTACGCCTGCCACACGCAGTTCATCGTTCAAGGCGCCAAACAATTTGAGAATCGTTGCGGAATCCAGCATGACCGGCTACGCCCTCGCTAGAAAGTTACCAAGAACGAATAGTCCCCTGGCACGAAACCAGGCGGGCGATTCCACCAGAGCCATGGCTTTAAGGTTCTCAACGCCGGAAACGAACCACGGTGCATCCAGCGCGGGAACCCCTGCACACCAGGCAGGCGGCTTCATGTTAGCCTCACGGCAGAGGGCTTCCGTTACCGATGCACATAAAGCACGCAACCGCATATCCAGATCCACGACGGGAGCCTCTTGGATCAAATCGGCATTTCGGGTGGATCGGAATGCATCAACAAAGTCAAAAAGATGTGTTTTCCAGGAATCGAACCCGTCCAGCAAGATCCGGAGAGAAACGTCTGGCATCGAATCCACAGGCATACGCAAAAAATGCGTCACAGCGACCTCCACCCCTTGCCCCGGCATTCCCAGCGCCTCGGCAACGCGCTCTACCGTTCCAATCCGCCAGTTGTGTCCCGAACGTTCAAGAAGTTGCAGCCCCTTGAAAGAAATCGCGGCGCGCGCCGCCAGCTCGCGCTGTGTCAACCCTCGCCGTCTCCTTGCCTCTGCCAGCTCATTCATGCAAACAGAATAGATGACGTATTATATTACGTCAACCGAAAATGCGGCAGACGCTCAGCCGGTCTGCTGCTTGACGAGGCGGGCGTAGTAGCCGTTGCGTTCCATCAGTTCGGCGTGAGTGCCCTCCTCGGTGATGACGCCGCCGCTGAGGATGCAGATGCGGTGGCAGCGCATGGCCATCGAGACGCGCTGGGAGACGACCACGGCGGTCTTGCCCTGCATCAGGCGGGCCAGCGTTTCCTGGATGCGACGCTCGGTCTCGGCATCGAGCGCGGAGGTCACGTCGTCGAGCAGCAGGACCTCCGGCTTGGTGAGCAGGGCGCGGGCGATGGAGATGCGCTGGCGCTGGCCGCCCGAGAGGGTTGTGCCGCGTTCGCCGACGAGCGACTCGTACTGGATTGGCAGATCCATGATGAAGTCGTGGCACTCGGCCGCCTTGGCCGCGTCCATGATCGTCGTGGGGGTGGCATCGGGGTCGCCATAGGTGATGTTGTCGCGCACGGTACCGGTGAAGATCTGCGCCTCCTGCGGGATCAACGCCATGTGGCGGCGCAGGGAGTCGAAACTGATCTTCGCCAGCGGGGTTCCATCCACGGAAATCTGGCCGGCCTGCGGGTCGTAGAGGCGGCTTATAAGGTGCAGCAGGGTGCTCTTGCCGCTGCCGCTGGGCCCCATGATGCAGAACCACTTGCCGACGGGGATATTCAGGGATACGCCGCGCAGTGCCGCCTCGCTGCCGGCATTGTAGGCGAACCGTACGTTGCGCAATCCCAGGCCGTCCTTCAGCGGCACGGGGAACAGCACCGCCCCCGGGGTCTCCTTGACCTCGATCGGTTCCTCCAGAATCTGCATCAGCCGCTGGGCCAGGACGAGCAGTGACGAGGCTGTGGCCGCCAACTGGGTCAGGCCGATGACGGGGGCAAACAGCGTCGCGGTCACGCTGTAGGCGAAGAGCATCTCGCCGAGCGTGATGTCGCGCCCGATCACCATCCCAGATCCGGCCAGGAAAAGCCCCACTGTGGCGGTCGAGGTGATGATCGCCCCGCACATGTTCAAGGCCGCGCCGTAGCGCTCGTGCGCGATCACGTCGCGGAACATGCTGTGCGAGAGCCGGCGGAAGACCAGGCGCTCGTGGGCCTCGCGCCCGTAGGCGAAGATGGCGCGCACGGCGTCGAGCTTCTGAGCCGTGTAACCGTACATGCACGCATTTGTGTGGCGCGTCTCGCGATGGATCGGGATCATCCGCCGCTGGAAGAAGCGCACGAGCGAGACATACGGCAGCAGGACCAGCACGAAAGCCAGCGTCATACGGGCGTCGATCGTGAGCAACAGCAGGATGCCGACCACCACCATGACGATCTGGTTCCCGCCCTGCGTGAGGGTCTGCATCAGTTGCTGGCGCATGGCATCGACATCGGACAGGATGCGGGCCAGCAGTCGCCCCGGCGGGTGGCGTTCGTGATAGGCCTTGGAGAGCGAGAGCACCTTGCGGTGCAAGTCGTCGCGCAGGCTGCGCGTGATCTCGCGCGAGGTGTTTATGCGCAGCCGCACGGCCATGCGCGCGGCCATGTTGAGACCGATCAGGGTGGTGATAAACACCAGGAACATTCCGAGCAGTGCCCGGCCGGCACCGGCAGGGCGGGGGGAGGCGAAGCGGATCCGGGAGCGCTCGCTGACGGCACCCTGACTGGGCTGGCGCGCCGGCACCGGCCGGTTCTCGCGGGCATTGACCACGCTGCGCAGGGTGGGCGAGGGTCCGACAGGGGGACGCATGGTCTGCACGACCAGGATGCGATCGACGACGATACGGGAGTAGTAGGCCAGCAGGTAGCCGGAACAGGCATTGATACTGAGCAGCAGGATGCAGATGAGGATCGGCTTGCGGTGCGGCCTAAGGTAGCGGCGCAGGAACCGGATGACCGGTGGCCATGCGGAACCGCCGGTCCAGCGGTTCTGCTCCATCGGCGGGCGGTAGGGAATGTCATGGTGGTCACGGCGCATCAGGCACCCTCCTCGCTCAGGACGCCGTGGCCGGCATGGCTTTCGTACAAGCGGCGGTAACGGCCGTTCTCGATTTCCAGCAAGGCGTCATGGCTGCCGGCCTCCACGATGCGTCCGCCATCGAGCAGCAGGATGGTGTCGGCATGACGGATGGTGCTCAAGCGGTGGGCGACCACAAAGGCGGTACGCCCGCGCAGGAACCGGGCCAGCGCGGTCTGGATCTTCTGCTCGGATTCGCTGTCCAGCGAGCTGGTGGCCTCGTCCATGATCAGCATCGGCGGGTCGGCCAGGATGGCGCGCGCAATGCTGATCCGCTGTTTCTGGCCGGTGGAAAGTTCCACGCCGCGTGACCCGAGCAGGGTGTCGTAGCCATCGGGCATGGTCGCGATCTCGTCATGGATCTCAGCCAACCGGGCCGCCGTGGCGATTTCATCCGCCGTGGCGTCTGGCCGTGCGTAGCGGATATTGGCGGCGACCGTCGCATTGAACAGTAGCGATTCCTGCAGCACGATACCGAATTGCCGTCGCATGCATTGAAGGTCGTATTCGCGCACATCGCGTCCGTCGATACGAATGCTGCCCCGTTGCACGTCGTAGAACCGCAGCAGCAGCGAAAGCACGGTTGTCTTGCCGCAACCGGTCGGCCCCACGAGCGCGACCATCTGGCCGGCCGGCACGTGAAGATGGAAATTACGCAGGATCGGCGTGTCGGGCTTGTAGTGGAAATAAACGTGCTGGAAGTCCACCGACCCCTTCACGCGCGCAACCTTGACGGCATTCGGGGCACTGGTGATCGCGGGCTTCTCCTCAAGCATCTCAAAGAGCCGGTCGGCCGAGATACCGACATTCTGGAATTGCTGGGCGATCATGGAAAAACGTACCGCCGGCCAGAGCAGTTGCATCGCATAAGCCGTGAAGGCCACCACGTCGCCGTAGGTCGCCTCACCCGTCAGAACCAGTCCGCAACCGGCGAAGAATACCAGCGCGTGGCTAAGCCCCTGTAGCAGGCTGGTGTTCATGTTGAAGGTGCTGTTGGCGGCGACCGACTCCTCGAACAGGACCGCCGCCTGGTCCGACTGCTCCCGGAAGATGGCGTGCTCGCGTTCTTCCGCCCCGTAGGTCTTGACCGTCAGCGAGCCGGTCAGGCGGTTGGTCAGCCCGCCAGCCAGGCGGTCCTGAGATTGACGGAAGCGGCGGTTGGTGATGCGGATGCGCACGACATTCAGACGGTAATTGAGGGCGAACGCCGCCACCACGATCAGCAGCAGGATCGCCAGCCGCCAGTTGATCATGAAGGTGATCACGACAGAAACCAGTGCCGTGATCAGATCCGAGAGGATCTGCACCGAGGAGGCGGTGACCATGTTCTGCACGGCGGCACTGTCCTCCATCAGGCGGCTGACCAGCTTGCCGGTACTGTTGGCGTGGAAGAATCCGAGCGAGAGTTTCAAAAAGTGGTCGTACACGGCAGCCCGGATGCGCAGCACGAACTTCTGGCCGATGGTGGCAATCCAGACATGCTGGATGAGACCGGAACTGGCCGAGATGACCGGCACCAGCAGCAGCGCGACCCCGAGCGACAGTAAAAGGTCCGTGCGGCCGCGGGTCAGGACATGATCGATGACCGCGCGCGTCAGCAGCGGTGGCAGCATCCCGATCGCCGACATCAGGCCCGTCAGCATCAGCAGGCCGATGAGGTGCCGCCGGAACGGCTTGATGAAGCGCCAGAGGGTCGCGTTGCGCTGGGCATTCATAGGCGGGATCCGGTAGATTAGCGTACGCCGAACATCCAGAACCAGAAGGGTACGGTGGCCACGGTGACCCGTGCCTCGGCCGAGGTGCCCGGCGGTACGGCCAGCCCGTCGTCGTCGAACGTGCAGTATGCCATCCGGTAGGTCTGCTGGTTGTCGGACTGGATGACCGAGCGCAGCGCACTGACCGTGCCGCGGAACCGGTGGCGACCGATCCCTGTGTAGATGCTCAGCACGGCCTTGTAGGGGGCGTCCGGTTTTACCTGCGCGGCGTGCCGTTCCGGAACGCGCAGCTTCAGGATCTGGCGGTCGCCGCCGAAGATCTCGTACAGCACGTTCTGCGGGGTGACCAGTTCACCGGTGACGAACTCATAGCGCACGGCCTGGCCGCTGATCGGGGCCAGGATGTGGCGGGTCTGAAGCTGTGCTTCCGCCTTGGCCACGACGCTGCGTTGCATGTCGAGCTCGCGTTGCAGGACCTCGATTTCCTTGCTGGCGAGCGTTTGGGCGTCCTCGTCACGCAGACGGTCGCACTCGGCGCGGGCCAGCGCCAGGGCCGTCTTACGATCTTCCAGCGAGCGTCCCGAGTCCAACCCCTTGGCGTGCAGGTCCGCCGTCATTTTCATGACGGTCTCGGCATGCGCCAGGCGGATCTCGGCTTGTGTGATGAGGTGCCGGTGGCGTCGCTGCTGCTCCTCCATGGCGGCGGCGCGGCTGGCGATCAGCGCCTCGATGCGTCTGATTGCGGCGGCAGCCTCGTCGCGGGCGGCGCGCTGGACGCGATCATCCAGCCGCACGAGCATATCCCCCTGCTTCACAGGCGCACCCGATTGAACCAGCACCTCGGCCACCGGACCCGCCTCGGCCGGCCGGACTTCAGCGTAATCGTCGGTGGTGACGTAGCCGTTGGCGGAAACGCGGACCCTTACCGGCAAGATGAACCCGACCAGCAACAGGGTGCCGGTAATCCAGAGGGCACGACGCACCCAGCGTCGCCGCCATCGCCGTTTTTCACGGGTGCCTTCGGGCAGGGGTTCCCCGGTCGTGGTACGATAATCACTCATGGCTGCTTCCTGTTCTTGCCTGTTTCACGATCTTGAGATAATCCTTGGCCAGCATGCGGATGCCGTCCTCGTCGTCGGAGTAGCGCTTCATGCACAAATTGCAAGTGGCACAGTCGCGTTCGTAGCAGTTGCGGTGCACCCGGGCCGGATACATCTTGCGGAAAGCCTCGTAGCAGTCGTCGCAGCAGAAGCAGTAGCGCTCCTGGGCCGCGCCGAAGGCGACGTGCGCCATGTGGAAGCCGTCGGCTTCCGGGTTGGCCTCCTGCTGGCACCAGGCGCACAACAGGCTCATGCGGTCGAGCACCTGGCGATGGCGTGCCCCGAGTTCAAGCTTGTCCCACAGGTACTCGATCCAGCTTACCGAGCTGGTCGGGATCTTGGCACGCACGACATCATCGATCACCACCAGCACGACGCCGGTCTTCATCACGTAGCAGCGCTCGCCCTCGACCGGGGTCCCGTTGGTGATATGTACCCGTACGGAACCCTGCCGCGGCACCTCGAACGTGTGCCAGCCGCAGTGGTCGCAGATCGAGGCGAACAGATGTTGCCGCACATGGTGGCCGCAGTCCGGGCAGCGCCCCATCTTGATGGCGTGTATGCGTTGCAGGGAGTCTTCCGCCGCGCTGAGAATGACCTTCTCGGCCTTGCGCTGTAGCTTTTCCTCGTTAATGGTGCCGCCCTGGGCGGAGACGATCCGCATATCGTGATCGTATTGTTCCAGCTCATCCTCATGGATCAGGGGACCGCCCAGATCCTCGTCGACATTAACCGTTGTTTCAGGCTTGTGCCGTTGTCTCCACCATTCCGCAATCGTCATGATTTATCCGTCCTGAAACCGGTGTGTTAAAAACGGGTGTTAATCGTTACGCTAGTCCGCGCGGCTTGCAAGCCAAATGTGACCGCAAACACAAAAAAGACTAGCCAAAAATATTTGAAATTTGTTTCCGTGTGCAGCGCTGTTTGTGCATTTCAACGTGTGGCGTGGTGCGAGTGTTCAGGGGTTCAGCGTTCAGAGTTCAGTCCTTTTGACCACCT
>Ga0100401_1001730_pt1 | contig 17586 bp, 20 predicted proteins | sample CryGeymeta201525_FD_80421 | JGI IMG/M metagenome (GOLD analysis project Ga0100401, IMG submission 80421) | Groundwater microbial communities from Crystal Geyser aquifers in Utah, USA - Crystal Geyser metaG 2015-25 | ecosystem: Environmental > Aquatic > Deep subsurface > Groundwater | place: USA... | reverse complement strand
TCTCTGGGCAGATAAATAAACCTCATGGTGCGACTTGCCTTTAAAAGAATATGCCTCTAAGAGAATTTTTCTAAACCCTGTTTTTCCATCCATTCTTCTGCAATAATTGCTTCTTCTTTGTAAATCTCTTTATTGTCTGCATTAAACTCTGGCTTGAAATTTACCTTGAGGTGGGCAAGATCCACCAATTTCCATCCTAAAATTTTCCAATGTTTTGGGATCCTTTCTTTTATAACAAAACCAAATAATAGATGTCTGGCATCTTCTTTTATTTTTGTTTTCTTTGAAGGTTTATAATAGAAATTTCTAGGAGAACCTTTTTCAACATTCTCTATTCTGGAAACTTTTATTTCAATGTAGGTTCTTCTGTCTTTCTTGTCTTTAATCTCCAAATCAGGGTAACCTTTTCGTTTTAATCTCTTTCCTTCTATTCCTTCATTTATCAATTCATCCACAAAAATCTGTTCTAGCGGTTCACTAACATCATTCGGCCGGTTACCGATGAGTTCCTCATTTTCGTAATATTTTTCTGATACTTTGTGAGCAACCTGCTTTATTCCTTCAATTAATTCTTTATCTTCTTCTTTTTCTAAATCTATTTTTATAATTTTTTTCCCTGTTGTTGCTTCTACTATAACAGGAAATGCTACTTCTTTGAGTGGCTGTAAAACTTTCTTGGCAAAATCTTTCAAATTTTCAAGTTCCCATTCAACATTTTTACTGCTCATTTTCTCACCTCAGGTTTTTGGAACACCAAAATATTCTCTTTTTGCATAACATTATACAAACCAAATATTATCTTGTCGATGTTCTTTATAAGTTTGAATCCAACTTTTTCTGCATATTTGATAGTAAAATCCACTGTCTTGATTCTTTCTCCAAAATATGAAGCGTCTCCAATAACTATAACACAAAACTTTCTTGGTTTTAAAACTCTAAACATCTCGTCAATGCTCTTCGCCATATCTTGATTATATAATTCTATTCTTTTTGCTCCTGTTCCCCTAACACCAATAAATTCATCTCTTATTTTATTTATGTCAAGTCCAAGAGCTTTAAGAGCGTGAGCATCATTTTTTACATAATCCAAAGCAATAGAATATGGTGGTGATGTTACAATTCCGTCAACTTCCTTGTTCAAATTTAGATTTCTAGAATCACCTTTTTTAATATCAACTTTTCCTAATTTTAGATTCACTTCTTTAATTGCATTCTTAAAGTTTCTAACAGAAATTAACATTTTATCTACATTTAAAGAAAAAGATTGATTAAAAATTTTGTTTCTCCTACTTTTATCACTATGTGCTATAAGTTTAGCAACTTTATAGAAGTTTCTAACTTGTTCATTGGTAATCGTATCTATAAATTTCTGTAAACCCATAACCGACTTATCAAAACCAACTAGTGTGGTTTCTGAGCTATTATTTGTTTTTATCGCCTCATCTCTTAGTTCTTCAATCTGGTCTAAAACATCCACTGATTCTGTTTTTACTTTTGATTGTAAAACACAAAGTGGTGAAATATCAATTCCTATACAATTTATGCCCAATACTTGTGCTTCAACCGCGGTTGTCCCGCTCCCCATAAATGGGTCTAAAACTGTATCCCCTTCTTTTAAACCTATAAAATTGAGTAATGCCCTAATCATCTGGGGATGAAATTTACCTTTATATGGATAAATCCAATGTGTAAGATATTGATTTATTGATCTTGTTTGATTAAATTGAACTAATTTTTCATAATCGGTAATTTCTCCGTTTATTCTTTTAAAATATGCAACCCTCCTTTTCAGTAATTCTTCATCTCCTTCAAGAAGTTTAAACTTTCTCATACTATTTGTTGTTTCAAATTTAGCAGAAAGACCTTCTAACTCTAATTTAGCCAGTACTGATTCATAGATAAATTGAACTTTGTCCATTAATTCTAACTCTCTCATCCTACACCTATTGTTTTTGAAGATTATAAAACCTTTGTAAAATTAAAAATTTAGTTGAATGCAGCCATGTCAGATCTAACTACACTTGCAAGTTTATTCCCATTTATGTTCGATCTTAAGGAAAGGGAGGGTCTTGCAATGATTGGTATGATGGTCACATGTTCAACTGGATAGCATGGAATTAAAGATTATAGGGAGTGAGGTCGCCTAGTATGATAGGATTGTTCTCTGTATAGATAAAGTTTGTTAACAGCGCCACCAATGCTGACACCAATATCATTTAACTTGGGTTTCCTGAATAGGAGTTCTTTTAAACACATTTTCCATTTCCTGCAAACAAAATAAATCATCAATGCATAAAAATAATTGTTCTGATTTACAGCGTTACCCCTCTCTGCCCCATATAATTCCCGGACCTCTGAAAATAAAGCATCTCAGGTTTTGTTATTCTTTCAAAAATAATCTGCGCAAACCGTTCACCAATACTAATTTCTATTTCATCTCCGGCATTAAAAGCAGACAGGGTTAAATTCCCTTCAAAACCAACATCCACTTTCCCGAAACTTGAAATTATACCCTTCCTCGCAAATGTTGTCCTTATCCATAATGAGCCAGAAACACCTGTTAGTTTCACATACTCTTTTGTTGAAACAAGAAAATGCGTCATGGATGGAATTTTTATTTTTCCCTGGTTGATTTTTTCACCTGTTTTTGTTATCATTATTTCATCAACTGTTAAATCATAGCCATTCGGTGTAAGGTTTTTTCTGTTGAAAGGCTCAATTGAAATCTGCTTTCTAACGACTGCCTCAACGATTTCTTTATCTGATAGGAGCATAAAAAAACAGAATAACTTGGTACTTAATTAATATAGTGGAAGACACTATTTTTTGATTTTGTAGCATATCTTCCACTCATTCTACAGGAATGCGAAGCATTCCTTAGAGCGTTGGAAACGGAGTTTCCAACTTATCTACAGGAAAATCTTGATTTTCCTTAGAGCGCAGGAATCACTGATTCCTGCTTATCTACAGGAATTCTTGCGGAATTCCTTAGACTGCAGGAAAGTTTCTTTCCTGCTTGAGTGGAGGACAATTTTGCTATCAAATGTTTATGTCCTCCACTATATAGCGGGCTATGGAAAATTACATTACCAAGAAACACCCTTATAGGATATGATGCCTGAAACAGGAATTTCAGTGAAAAACGTTGTTGCAACCTTCAAGTTAAACAAAAAACTGGATGTAGAAAAGGTTCATAGAGCATTTGAAAAGGAATCAACATGCAATAAAAATGTTTTTCGGAAAAAGGTTGTTGTGTTAAGAAGTAAGAAACCTAAAATGTCCTTTTTAATATATGGAACAGGCTCTGTTGTGTGCTGCGGCGCAGGAAGTATAAAGGAGGCAAAGGAGAGCGGAAGATATCTGACAAAGCGTTTCAGAGATGTTGGTATAAATGTTAAATTGTTAAAGCCTGTTGAAATCCAGAACATTGTGGCATCAGCCAACCTAAACACAAAAATTAATCTTAGAAAAATATCCATAGAAAACACTGAAATCGAATATGAGCCCGAGCAGTTCCCAGCGGCAATATGTCGCATGCCAAACAATGTTACAGTGCTGCTGTTCCAGTCAGGGAAGATTATCTGTGCAGGCTCAAAAAATACAGAGGATATTGTCAGCGCTGTTGAGATGCTGAAGAACAAGATTGTTATGGAATAAGGATTATTTCATCAGTATTTTCTCACCAAATTTTCTGCATCTTCAAAGAATCTTCACATTTTTTAATCCTTTAAAATGATAGTCTCCTGTCAGCAAAGTGGATTTTTTCCTCTGAGAGACCGCATATATTAATGCATCAACTGAATACAGGTTATGCCTGTTTTTAATCTCTGCTGCCTCCAGGGCTGTTTCTTTATTTATGTCAACTACCTGAGATTTTATGCAAATAAAATCTATCCTTGATTTGAATTTCCTTTTCTCTCTGAGATACTTATTTTTGATTTCCATTAGACAGATTGAAGGTGTGAAAATAGTTTCTAATTCATCTATTATTTCCTTCGCGACCCTCCCTTTCTCTGAACCTGTAAAATATTCAATCCATGCAGAAGAATCAAATGTTACGCTCATACTCATCCCTTAAGTCTTTCATGCCCACTTTTTTCAACCATGGGTCAATCCCAAACATATCCTTCTTTTTTTTTCTAAAAAAATATCCAAAAAGTAGCTCATTAATTGTCTTGGAAATATTCCTCTTTCCATACTCATTTACTATTCTTTTGTATACAGCATCGTTTAATTCAACCGTTGTCCTCATATTTAAAGCATATATGCTTATGCATATATAATGCTTTCTTTTTTTATCATCATTGCATCCCCAAAGGAATAAAACCCGTAATTGTTTTCTATAGCATTTTTGTATGCCTTGAATGTTCTTTCTTTCCCGGCAAATGCGCAAACAAGTAGAAGCAGCGTGGATTTAGGTAAATGAAAGTTTGTGAGTAGATAGTTTATTTTTGATTTAAATTTGTATCCTGGGTAAATGAACAAACCAGTCATTCCCTCTTTTGATACTATTTCCCCATTCACGCAGTTGCTTTCCAGCGCCCTTACAACAGTTGTGCCAACAGCAACAACTCTTTTTGCATTATTAATTATTTCAGCATTTTCCTCATCAATTCTGAAATATTCTTCTTCCATTTTATGTTCCTCAATTTTTTCCTGTTTTATTGGCAGGAATGTTCCAGCACCAACATGCAATGTTATATATGCAATTTCCACACCTTTGTCTTTTATTTTTTCTATTAAATTTTTTGTGAAATGCAGCCCTGCTGTTGGAGCAGCAATAGAGCCTTTGCTTTTAGCATAAATGGTATTGTACCTTTTTTGGTCTAAAAGTTTTTCTTTTATGTATGGTGGTGTCGGCATCTCACCAATATTATGAAGATTGATTTCTTCATTGAAAGCCATGATAAACCTATGATTTGTTCTTCCAACCACCATCCCACTGATTTCGTCACTGAAAATGATTTTCATTCCGGTCCTGATGTTTTTACCTTTTATAAGGCATTCATAATTTTTATCAATATTTTTTATAATCAAAACCTCAACCCTTCCCCCTGTTTCCTTTTTCCCGATTATTCTTGCAGGGACGACCATTGAATCATTCAAAACAACAACATCCCCACTCTCTAAATAGTCAGGAAGGTTGTAAAACATTTTATGCCTAATCCCGCCATCAACTATCATTAGTTTTGAGTTATCCCTTTGCTCAACAGGCGATTGTGCAATGAGGTGTTTAGGTAGATGATAGTCAAAATCCGATAATTTCATAGTTTGTAAAAGTGTTTGATAGGAAATAAGCGTTACCCGAAACTAAAAATCAGGTAAATCTTTATAATGGCGAATAACAATATATTGAAATTGTAATGAAGGAAGCACAAAACGCGGATATTAGAGACTTGTCAGACGCAGATATTTTAAAACACATTATGCAAATGAACCCTTTTAAATTTGAACAATTTGTCGGAGACCTTTTAAACACGATGGATTTTAAAACAAGGGTAACAAAACCCACTGGTGACGGTGGTGTGGATATTGAGGCGGAACATGAAACACCCACAGGAGCCAGTATAGAGTATGTGGTGCAGGTGAAAAGGCATACTAACATTATAAGCCCAAAAGAATTGCAGGCATTGGTCGGCGCAATGCAGGGCTCAAAAGCAGATAGGTGTATTTTTGTCACAACATCCAGCTTCTCAGCAAAATCCATAGAATATGCGGAGCTAATGAAAACGATAGAACTTGTGGATGGAAAAAAACTAATTGAACTAATTAGGGAACATGGGGTAATGCCTGAAACACTGGCAAAAATAGGTGAAAGTAGGATCAGTATTCCGGTTTGCAGCGCAGATGAGGGGATGAGATTGGGAAAGGAAGCCTATAATCGGGGTGATTATGAGGAGGCGTTAAAGTATTTTGATAGGGTAACAAACCTAGAGCCTGAGAATGATGAAGCTTGGGTGTGGAAAGGGAAATCGGAACTCAACAAAGTTAGATTTTCAGGTTTTCCATCTAAAGAACTTTTGAAACGCTTATCAACCAAGCAATATAGAGAAAAATTTTTAGAATGGATTACTACTAGCTGGGGAGGTGCCGACAAATATGGAATAAATGCTTTTAGGAAAGCAGTAGAAATAACTCCAGAAGGATGTCCGCATGTTAATCCAGAATACGCAATTGATCTGGCTTTTGAGAAGGCGGTAGAAATAAATCCAGACAATATTGAGGCATGGTCATATGTTAATCCAGAAAAAGCGATTCAGCTCTGTGAGGAAATATTAAAAAGCAATCCGAATGATGAACAAGTTTGGCTCAATATGGGAAAAGCCTATCAATGGAAGGGGTGGCGGGATTTTAACGGGGAGGAATTAGAACGAAACGCAGAAAAGTGTTTTAATAAAGTAGTGGAAATCAATCCAAAGAACGAGGAGGCGTTATTTTATATAGGAATGTTATCTATACCAACGCACGTAATGGGAACCTACAGTAAAACCCACTACAGTGGGGGAACATCCTACACTATGCCGGAGTCTTTCTTCCTGGACATAACCTCTTTACCAGAATACACAGCTAAATCCACTCCCCCAACATCTCTAAGGGATTTTGGTAAAGACTTAATAATCATTAGCGCGAATGAAGGGGAACAGAGCTATTGGTCAGCTCTTTTTAAATTTCTTGAACATTTCAGGACAGCAGTTAACTATTTTGATAGATGTTTGGAGATAAACCCTGACAACCATCATTATATAGAACTGAGAGAAGGAATAACAAGGGAGATAAAAGCACTTGAAAATTTAGAATTAAATTCAGAATTAAAAAAGAAGGAAGAACAGGAAAGGAGGATTTCGCAATACGTTGTGGGTATTATACTGACTGCAATTATATGGGGAATTCCTGCGATCATATTTGCATATAATGATGTACTATTTGGCGGCTTATTTTGCTTTGGTACATTCATCTTACTCCCAATCACTCTTTTTCTATGGGCGTATATTATGGCCCATAAACCAAGGTGAAACAGCCCTTCATAATATAGGAGGAAAAAACATATGACATTAAGAGGCGGAGTGATTATTATTGGGTCTTTACTGTGGGACATTAAAACAAATCGTCAAAAATGGCGTGAGGATGATTTATGCTACAAGAATGGGTTTCAAGTGTATCTTCCTATTCGCTATGGACGGTATTCCACAACTAGAAAAAACACATATACAATGGTATTTTCAAATAAATGTTACTCAAGAAGATATGGGCTAGGAATTGGATGGGTTTTACCAATTAGAGCTAAAACAAATTCATTTAATGATTTGAGAGTAGAAGCCGAAAAAATGGGAAAAGTTGAAGGTTTTAATGACGGGCTTTCTAATGATTGGGGATCAGTTGCTTTACTTTTTAATACAAATAAAAAAATTGATAATTCTATCAGAACTGAGTGGGCCAAGCTTATGTCTAGTAAAATATATAATCATTCGTTATTAACCGAAAAGTTGAAGTCGGAAAAATCCCCCATTGACTCTAATGGTTTTTTAGCAATAAGATGGCCGAAAGAAATAACCTTAGAAGGTAAGCTTGGAGATATGGACTTCCTCATTGCGACTGTTACAAAACCTACATTAATTAACGGAAAATATCCTGCTGTATACCAAATAGCAGATGCGATGAAACAGGCAGAATATTATGATTATTTTTTAGAAAACAGGAAACATGAAATAACTACTTTCCAAGATGAAAGAATATTAAGAAGAATTCCTAAAATAGAGCTGAAAGAATGATTCAGAACGAAAACAGGGCAGTCATCATATAACAGCGCGTATATATCTTCGTGCCTTCATCACTCTGTCCGTAGTATCAACCGCTAATCTCTATCACAATCTTGTTTCCTATTTTGCTTAATGCAACATTTTCATCGCCTTTTAGATGCAGGCATTTCTCTATATCTGAGGGTATTCTTAGTATTATGCCCCTTGCGCTTCTTGAAAGTTTCCTGTAAAGTTTAAGTGGCTCCCCCCAGAGTCCAAGTCTTTTCGCTATCTCAATCATCTTTCCCCCCTCCTGCTCTGGAATAAATTCCTCACTACAGTTGCTGCATCTTTCGCCTTTTTCCACAAATATGTATCCTTCAATTTCAGATATGATATCATCCGTGGTTACAAGTTTTCCTTTTCCGCATTTCGGACATATTTTTTCTTTTTTCATTATCTCCCCTCCGCGCCAGTTATTACAAACACGGTATCGAATTCGGTGTAGTAGGCAAAGATTATCTTCTTTAATCCTTTTTTTCTTACATACACCTCATATTTTTTCTTTCCAACCTTGTCCACCTTGTATGCATTTTTTATTGCCTCCCTAAGGTCAGCATAGTCCCAGTTCCATTTTCTCATCCATGTGTTCTTGAAATGCTTGCTCACACTTATTTCACAGGAATCTACGTCAAACCTTTGCACCACATTATCACTATATTATGTAATGAATTTCATATTATTTAAATATTTCTTTTGTTTTTTCAGAAAGATATATCAATGTATAGAAATATGTTTCTTTGAATATAAAGAGGGTGCGTTATGAAGAATAGTCGAAATCAGCAGGGGGCTAAAGAAGCAGGCCATAATTATCCATTTGATTATACGTTATCTCCTTACAGTAAGTTTGAAGAGAAAATTTTCCCCAAATTAATAATTGGTGTTGCCATAATGACATTTGTCATTGTTTTGTTGTCGATAATCTTTTTTATAAACCCATTTCTGGGTTTTATTTCGTTTCTTCCTCTTGCATTACTCTGGTCTGCAATTTTTGGGTATATTGTGAGATATGTTTGGAAGCGCAGGGAAAAACTGTTTTACGGCAAAGAATAAAAGTTTTTTATTTTGCCCTTCCTATCTCATCAACAGTCTCAGGGTCCGCAAGCGTGGAAATATCACCTACTGGCTCACCTATTGCCTTAGCCCTTATAACCCTTCTCATGATTTTCCCGCTTCTTGTCTTTGGCACATCTTTCACAAACCAGACTTCATCAGGACACGCTATCTTCCCTAGTTCTTTACCCACATGGTCTCTTAGCTCAACCCTTAGTTCATCCTTTGGTTCGGCACCCTTTTTCAGAACAACAAATGCTACAATGCTTTCCCCTTTCACTTTATGAGGCTTGCCTATTACTGCTGCTTCCGCAACTTTTGTATGGCTCACCAATGCGGACTCAACCTCTGAGTTACCTATCCTGTGCCCTGAAACCTTTAGGACATCATCAGCCCTGCCCTGCACCCAGAAGTAGCCATCATCATCCTTACGTGCAACATCACCAGCCAGATAGGTATTTGGGAATTTTTTCCAGTATGTCTCCATGTATTTATCAGGTGCTTTATAGAGTCCTCTGAGCATGCCAGGCCAAGGGTTGAGTAGAACAAGATTCCCGCCCGCGTTTGTGATAGGGTTTCCACTTTCATTATAAACCTCTGCCCTAAGACCAGGCAATGGTTTTGTAGCAGAGCCTGGCTTCAATGGTGTGATAGGTAGTGGTGAAATGCAGAATGTTCCTGTTTCAGTCTGCCACCATGTATCCATTATCTGACATTTCTCCCTGCCAATGTACTTGTAGTACCACATCCATACCTCAGGATTTATTGGCTCGCCAACAGAGCCAAGAAGTCTCAGAGAGCTTAAATCATGCTTCTCAGCCCATTCCTCACCATGCTTCATGAACAACCTTATGGCTGTTGGTGATGTGTAAAGAACTGATACCTTATATTTCTCAACTATGGACCACCATCTGTCAGGTGCAGGATAATCAGGTGCCCCCTCATACATCACTGAAGTCACACCAAGGATTAGAGGACCGTAAACAATGTAGCTGTGTCCTGTAACCCATCCTATGTCTGCTGCACACCACCAAACATCATTTTTCTTTAAGTCAAAAACCCAGTTGAGTGTAGAAGATGTCCCAACAGAGTATCCACCATGTGCATGCATAATCCCTTTTGGTTTTCCTGTTGTGCCTGAGGTGTAAAGAATGTACAATGGATCATTTGCATCAATTTTTTCAGTATCACATGTCTCTGGCTTGTCTTTCACAATCTCATGCCACCAGTGATCCCTTGATTTGTTCCACCCAACCTCATTGCCTGTTCTTTTGTAAACAATCACAGTCTCAACCGTTGGGGCATTTTCCAGTGCCTCATCAGCCTGTTTTTTCAAATCCACTATTTTTCCTTTTCTGTAAAACCCATCACATGTGACAACAATCTTTGACTCGCAGTCATTCACCCGGTCCCTGAACGCGTGTGCTGAGAAACCTGAGAAAACAACAGAGTGCACTGCGCCAATCTTTGCACATGCAAGCATGGCCATAGGCAACTCAGGAATCATTGGGAGATAAATGCTGACCCTGTCCCCTTTTTTCACACCAAGATTTTTTAATGCGTTTGCAAGTTTGTTTACCCCAATATACAAGTCGTTGTAGGTTATTTTTCTAACATCGCCAGGCTCACCTTCAAATATGTATGCTATTTTGTCCTTTTTACCATCAGATACATGCCTGTCTATCGCATCATTAACAATGTTGTATTTTGCACCGACAAACCATTTAACATAAGGAAGATTCCATTCCATGACCTTGCTGTATCCATTCAGTGACGTGAGATTCTTTGCCATCTCATCCCAGAACCATTCAGGGTTTTCACCAGTTTTTTTCAGCAACTCATCGTAATTTTTTATGTTGTGTCCATCCATCCATTTCTTAACATTTGTCTGTTTAACAAACTCATCCGATGGTTTAAAAACCCTTTTCTCCTCTAACAGCACCATTAAATCCTTTTCTTTGTTTTCTTTGTTCATGTTTCTCACCCCAAATTCACAACTTCTTCCGACCCCAAATTTGAGCCCGCACATCCTTCCATTCGAAGGTCCAAATTCGTAAAAGGAGTAATGCACTTTCTTTAAGATTAATATTGTGGTCAGCCTTTTCTTTTTCTTTAACCCAAAATGTTTTAGATTATCCTTTCCCTGATTTTGCCTTTTTTATTCGCTCCTTTGCAGTGTAACCCGTAGCAAGTTCAAGGAATCTGTTGTAAACTCTGCATGTTATGGAAAACGCCAACGCGTTTTCCTAACATCCTTGGAAAAGCCTTGGCTTTTCCAGAGGAACCGAAGTTATTTCGGTTGAAATTTCACGTTAAAATCTATGTTGCAGAGTTTAGTATGCATTAATGGTTTTTGATGATGTTTCATCATCTGTTTTTTTCATTTCTGTTTCAACAAAAACCTTTTCATCATCAACATAGGCTGTGATTTTTTTTAACGCACCAAAAACCGAAACAAAATCCACATTTTCCTCATCCACATTCCCAAAACATTCTTTCATTATCTGCTGCAGATTTGCTTCATGTCCTTTTTTGATAGGATATTCTCTCATACAAATCTTTATAAACCTTGAAACATAAATATGTTTTTATGAAAATGTTTGGCATATGCAGTGTGTGCGGTAGACCTGCAAACTATACATGCTCAATGTGCGGTGGTTTTGTCTGCGCAAACCACTATGATTTCAATTCTGGTGTGTGTGTGAAATGCAGGGGAAAAATGTTTAGAAAGGATTATTTGAGGTAAACATGTCCCAATTTCTTATCCCATATCCATTTATCCTCTGTTTTCGCCTCTGATTTTGCTTTTAAGAACAAATCAACCTTTGCGTCGCAGTAGTCTGCGTAATGCAACGCAACTGCCTCTGGAAGCTGCGGCTCCTTTGGCGCACCAAATCTTTTCTCACCATGATGAGATAATATCATGTGCAACAGTTTTAGTTTTAATGTTTCAGGAAAATCAATGATTTTTTTTATTCTTTCATTCACGAATTCTTCACCAATGATTATGTGCCCCCTCAGCATACCGTCTTCAGAAACGTCAATAACCGTTGATACTTCAAGCTCAAAAACTTTTCCTACATCATGGAGTAATGCGCCCGCAATAAGTAAATCCCTGTCAAGAACTGGATAAATCTCACACAGGGTTTCACATATCTTGACAACATTCAATGTATGTTCAAGCAATCCTCCAACGCAGTTTTGATGATACATCATGGATGCAGGACTTTTTTTAAATCTGTCAATGAATTTTTCATCCTTTAACATTTTTTCAAGCAGCGTTTTCAGATGAGCGTTTTTTATTGATTCAGCAGTACCTGTCAGCTCATTCATCATTTCATCAATGTCCCTTTCAGAGGATGCAACAAAATCTGTAACATCATATTCATCGGTTTTTTCAAGAATATCCCTATCTGTTTTGCTTATCCCTATTTCCAGCCTGCCCATATACTCGTTTGCTGTGCCTGTGACCCTAATAACATCAGGCTTCTGAAAATCATCATATAATTTTTGAACACTGTTTTCATCATTGTCGCCCCAGTACTTCGCAGTGATTTCACCTGTTTTATCAGCAACCCTTGCCTCAAACATGTACCCTTTCACATAGTTTTTCACAGGTTTTTTGAATTTCACAGCGAAAAGGCTGTCAACCCTGTCACCTGGTTTTAAATCCTTGATAAACTGTTTTTTCATGTTATCACGCCCTTCTTAACCATTCTATATCACTCATGTACAGCGCTCTGATGTCCTTCAACCCAAGTCTTATCATTGCAAGACGCTCAAGGCCGAGACCCCAGGCAAGAACAGGCGCTTTAACATTAAATGGTGCTGTAACCTCTGGTCTGAAAATACCTGCGCCCCCCATCTCAAGCTTCCCAGCCTTGCAAACACTCAAATTGTTGCGACTCGTAAACTGGGAAGCTTGCTCAAGCGTTTTCCCTCCATACTCAACGAGGACCTCAAGGCTCGGCTCAGTGAAAGGGAAATAACTTGGTTTTATCTTTATTTTTTCAAAACCAATTCTTTTGTAGAATTCTTTCAGTATTCCAACAAGCATGTTAAAGTCTGCGTTTTCCTCTGATAATATCCCTTCAATCTGCGTGAACTCTGGAAGATGTGTTGAATCAATGTTTTCCCTTCTAAAGTTTCTTCCAATTGTGAAAACCTTCAAAGGCGGCTCAGGATGCTCTGAAAGATACCTTATGCTGTTTACAGTTGTGTGCGTTCTAAGAACAGTTTTTTCAGCCTCATCCATGCCCCATTTGGCCCCCCAGCCTTCAGAACCGGTGTTGCCGCCATTCTCATGGATTTTTTTTATTTTCTCAGCAATTCTCTTATCAACCCTTATTCTCTTATTCATATAAAAGGTGTCCTGCATATCCCTGGCAGGATGGTCCTGGGGAACAAACAAGGCATCCATGTTCCAGAAGCAGGGCTGGATATAATCATATTCTATTTCCATGAAACCCATTGAAACAAATATTTCCCTGATTTCATTAATGATTTTTGTTAAGGGATGAACCTTCCCAGGATAAACAGATGGTGCAAACGTGCTTACATCATATCTCCTGAACTTTTTTTCATTCCAGTTACCTGTTTGAATAAGTTCTGGTGTGAGTTGTCCTTCTTCTATTTCAAGACTGACTGACAAGGAGATTTCACCAGATTTTATTACTTTCCTCAGAAACTCTCTCCCTTCCTCTGTCAAAGATATTTCCCTTGATATTCTCTCAATTTTTTTTAAGACGTTTTTTCTTCCCTTAAAATGCATCAGGATGTCTTTATCAATTTCCTCCTCGTTTGTTTCCTTTTCCATTTTCCTTAATTCCTTTTCTCTTAAATCAAGGATGTTTTTGATATCATCAACTTTTTTTTCATCAATAGTGAGCAGGCCTTTTTGTATGACCCCTCCCAGCTCTTTCAGATAACCAGCACCCACAGCTACCTCCTTTTTATCCATTTCCTTAAACAATTTTTTCATTTCTATCTTCCCGTTTTCCATTTTTTCCATTATTCTTTTTTCAGGAAGACCTGTTTTCAAATACTCTTTTCCATCAGTATCAAGAGTGTAGAGCTCCATGATTTTCTCGTTTATTTTAACAAGCCCTTTTGATTTCAGCCAGGAAGCTGCGCTCATCACGGCAACCATTTTCAGACCTGTTTTCTCCATTATCTGTCCAGGTGTAGCATTTTCATCCCTGATGGCAAGCAAAACCTTTTTTTCATTAGGGCTGAGTTCAACCATATATAACATAATCGTTTATCATCCCCTTTATATTTTTCCTTTCTTCATCATCTCAGAAAGCCTTTTTATCTGTTCTGTACTGCCTACCACCATAAGTATATCATTTTCCTTTAACGTTGTATCCTTATTCGGGTTCTGAAAAATTTCGTTGTCTCTTTTTATGGCAACAATGGTTGCCCCGGTATTCTTCCTGATGCCGGAATCCCCTATTTTTTTGTTTGCTATTTTTGACCCAGAGGGTAGCAGAAGATCTGCAATCTCAATGTCCTTGGCCAGAGCTATTCTGGAAACAAACTCTGCAGCATATGGTGAGAGTGCATGTTTCACCATCATCCTACTACCAATTGCGGTCCTTGGTATGACGTGGTCTGCACCTGCCTTGTACAGTTTTTCAACACTCTCAAGATTCTCAGCCCTGGTAAGTATTGTTAAATCAGGGTTGATGGCAAGTGCTGACAGGATAATGAATGCATTTGCCGCATCACTGTTTGTGCATGCTATCAGTGTTGAGGCTTTTTCCACATCCGCTTTTTTCAACACGTCCTCTTCTTTTGCATCGCCAATTACGTATTTACCCATATAATTCTCAAACATTTTTTCATTTACATCAATTGCAAAGGTTTCCCTGCCTGAAATGGTTAAAAACTCTGCAGCTTTTTTTCCAACAGTTCCAAAGCCGCATATAATAATCATATCATACCTCTCAGTTTGCTCAACTGCTCTCTTGTTCCCAGCGCAACAAGGATTGTTCCTTCCTCGATTTCCTCATCAGGTCCTGGGTTAACTGTCATCTCACCATTTTTCCACATACCAACAATAGCGGCACCGGTTTTTTCACCTATCTCTGCCTCCTTCAAACTTTTACCCGCAAAGGATGATTTTTCTGGTACTGTGTGCTGATGAATCTCCAAGCCGCCAAGCATTGCAACCCTGCCTGTTATGCCAACATCATACCTGCCTGTTGCCCTCTGCCCAAGCAAAGCCCCAGCCATGGATTTTGAGGATACAACATTTGTTGCACCAGCTTTAAGAAGAATTCTTATGTTGCTCATGTCATCCGAACTTGCCACAATCATTATTTCAGGCCTTATTTTTTTTGCGGTCAGACAGATAAAAGCGTTTGCGGCATCATCCTTTACCGCAATCAATGATGCTGCTTTTGAAATATTCGCGTTTTTCAGTGTTTCCTCGGATGCTGGGTCACCAGTTACAAAAGGCATGTTTGATAACTCCTTCGGCAGTAAGTCACCTTTTTCCACAACCACATAGTTGAAATTATGCATTTTGAGATTTTCAACAACCTCCTTCCCGGCATCAGAATACCCGCAGACAATAACATGGCCTCCATCAGGTACAGGTGTTTTCTCAGGCATGAAAACCCCTCTTATTCTTTCCTCAAGCCATGGCGCGACTGTCAGGGGCAGGCCAATGAAAACAACGATAATGCCCCCACCCACAATCATCACTGTAAATATTTTCCCTGCCGCGCTTGTCAGTTCAACACCCATAGGGTAGGAGCCCAGGGTTGTCATTGTTACTACGGCCCAGTAAACCCCATCAACTATTGATGCGTTTGTATCCTCATAAAAAGATTTGATAAAACAGTAGCCTGCAACACCTGCAGTGAAAACTGTGAATAATGCAAGGCCGAAAAACACAACCCGATTTTTGAGTTTTCCACCACGTAGCTTCATTCGTCCACCACATAATCATTCATCATATCTTTTGCGCTTTCCCTTTTTTCTTTAAGTTTTTTCAGGAATTCCTCAATAATCTCTGCTGCAAATTTTTTGCATTTACCACACATTCTTTCCCCTGACCTGCATTTACTATATATTTCCTCAAGTTCACTGTCGCTTTCAACAAGATGGTAAATCAGCAGCTCATAAACACTGCATTCATCAGGTTTCCCGCCATGCTTCTTCTGTTCCTCCAAGGATACTGCACCACCTGTTTTGCTGTTTTTAACCTTCTTCACAGCATCTTTAGGGGCGTCTGATAGGAATATTGCGCTTTCCGGTTCTGATGAGGACATCTTACCCCCGGTTAAACCTGTCATAAGACGCTGATATGTTGCTGCGGGCGGGTAAAAGGCGTAACCCCCAAATTTTTTCTCAACAGATATTAACGATTCATCAATTTTTTCTGTGTCTGATTTTGCTGCGCCTAATATATACATGGCCTTGTATTTTGGAATTTTTTTCAGGTCAGCATAACCCATATTTTTAAGCGTTTTTTCAGCCCCATCCAAAAGTTTATTAACATTTTCATCTGTTTTTACGAACACACCAATTTTTTTATCCTTTGTCTCTGTAACATTAAAAAGTCTGTGGGCAGACGCGATATCTCTGGCAAATCTTATGTGAGGATCCTGGTCAACACCAACAGGAACAATCGTTGGTCTTGGACCATCGTACTCATCCAATTGTACATGCAGTATGTCGCCAACCTGGATAAGTGGTGCAAAAATATGCGTCATGTTTGTACTATCGTTAAAACCATAGATTGCCCTCATCTCTGAGAGATTTGTTTTCCTCCCAAGTTTGTATGCTAGGTCGGTTACATTTTTTCTTTTTGACTGGAAATATATCTGACATGGTTTAAGACCGAGGGCGATATAGTTTAATACGTACTCGTTTATTGCTATTTCTTTCGCTTTCTCAAACCCTATTCCTCTAACGCCAAACGCCTCAATGTCTGCAACTGTGATGAAAACATCTGCCCCCAGAGACTGATAATATATTGTCTGGTCAATTGTCATTTTATGCCCGAGATGCATAGGACCGCTTGGTACAAGACCGGTTAAAACTGCAAATTTTCTTTTCTCCTTAATCGCACTGTAAACAGAATTGAATCCCCTGTGCCCAAAAATAACGCCTCTCCTGAAAAGTTTATGCGGGTCCGGCATTTCGAATTTGAACTCCTGTATCCCGAAGTCCTCCCTAAGCCTGTTGTAGTCCTTATACTGGGTTGATGCCCAAGGATCAATCCTCATAAAAGAGAGATGGGTGTAAGAGTAAATAAATTATGTCATGAATAGGAACTGTTACTTTGCTGCCAAAAACCCTTTCTGCATCAATGTTGCTTCCAGTTTTTCCTTTGTGATACGATTTGCTTTTAACACTGTGAAAATAAGCTCAATAGGTTTTGAAAGTTCTTCATCTGGGCCAAGGAGTTCCTTAACGGTTTCTGCAACAATTTCCTCATACCTGTCAATGGATTTCTCAGTGGTACATAGTTTTGTAATATTAAACGCGAGTTTTGAAACAAAACAGTCAGTCAGCATTACCTCAGCAAAAAGAGATGCAGGACTTCCTTCTGACTCGTTTCTTCCCCTGAGTTTCAGAATGCCTGCTTTTTCTAACCTATATATTGTCCATTCATTCATGTTTCTTGTGTGAGCCATGGAGTCTGTGAGACCTTTTGGATGGTCTGACTTTTTCAGCACCCTTGCCTTTATACAGAAGACCCCTTCCTTTTTTACCAGAGGAG
>Ga0100401_1001721_pt1 | contig 17649 bp, 12 predicted proteins | sample CryGeymeta201525_FD_80421 | JGI IMG/M metagenome (GOLD analysis project Ga0100401, IMG submission 80421) | Groundwater microbial communities from Crystal Geyser aquifers in Utah, USA - Crystal Geyser metaG 2015-25 | ecosystem: Environmental > Aquatic > Deep subsurface > Groundwater | place: USA... | reverse complement strand
TTGTCCTTGGCGCGGCCCACGAGCGAAGGAAACCAGAAATCAACTAACAGTACAAGTGACGTTTTTGTCACATTCAGAAATTCGTTTCAACAAGCAGCGAGCATGCCGAACACTACTGCCGCTCCGGACATTGCCCGCTCAATTCGGCAGATTCTTGCCAAAGCGGAAAATGTCACCGTGCTGATGGACGACATCGAGAAGCTCGATCCGGAGAACAAGACAGCGACAGGAGCCTCGGGAACACGATACCACTGGGATTCCCTGCTCCTCGCAGCCGGTGCCCGCACCTCATTTTTCGGAAATCCACAATGGGAGCGGCACACACTGGGACTCAAGTCGCTCGCCGACGCCCAATCCGTCCGACGCACCATCCTCACCAATCTGGAACGAGCCGAGCGCACCACCGACCTCGCCGAGCGGAGGCGCCTCATGACCGTCGCCATCGTGGGCGGTGGCCCGACTGGAGTCGAGCTCGCCGGAGCCCTCGCGACCCTGGTGCGCGATTCGATGAAGGGCGAATTCCGTCATCTCGAAACTTCCGACCTCCAAGTCATCCTGATCGAAGAGGGACAAAGGCTTCTCGCCGCCTTCGACGAGGACCACAGCGAATACACCCGGCAGCGGCTCGAGACGCTCGGCGTGCAGGTCCGAACCGGCTACCGTGTCAGCGATGTAAAATCCGAGTGCCTCCACTTTACCGGCGGCTCTTCGCTCGAAGCATCCGCCATGATCTGGGCCGCCGGAGTCGAAGCTCATCCCCTCACCCGACAACTCGGCGTGCCCCTCGCTGATGCCGCCGGGCGCATCACGCCCGAGCTCGATTTGTCCCTTCCGGGAAAACCCGACATCTTCGTCGCTGGTGATCTCGTTCGGATGACCGACCGCGAAGGCGTCGCCGTGCCCGGAGTGGCACCTGCCGCCGTGCAAATGGGCGACCACGTGGCAGAGGTGCTTAAAGAAGAAGCACGTCTGGAGCAGACTCGCTTCGCCGACCGGAAACGATCGCTCCGACCCAAGTTTCGCTACTTTGACAAAGGCATGATGGCGATCATCGGAAAAAATGTCGCAGTGGTGAAATCCGGCAAACTGAAGCTCCGGGGCTTTCCAGCCTGGATGGCCTGGCTGCTCGTCCACATCCTATTCCTCATCGGCTTCCGCAACAAGCTTGCCGTCCTACTCGGCTGGGCTTTTGCTTATTTGAAAAACAACCCGGAGGCTCGAATTATCGTCCACCCGCCCAGCGATCTCGATCAATCTGGGCTGCCATCAGAAAGCCGACACCACCTCAAAGCGTCTTGAATCGACGACTGCGAATCAGAGACGTGATTTCCCAAACAAAAAGTCCGATTGGTGTCGGTTAATCACCAGCTTAGCAGCCGTTTCTCCAGAAGCCATGAAACCAAGAGTTCCACTCACCGCCGCCGCCTTCCTCATTGTGTCCACGGCCGCCTTCATCGCGGGCCGTGCCAGTGCTCCGGAGGACAGCTCATCCCCGGGTCAAGAAGCATCCGCGATTCCCGCAAGGCCTTCGCGGGGAACATCAGGATCGATCTCCGGCGCGCCGGCTTCCAATTCGCCGCTCCGCGCGGCAAATCTCAGTTCCGGCTTGGCTGACAGCCCCGCTGCCAGCGCCGAAATGAAGAGAATCATGGACACGGTCGACCCTCTCGCCCGCGCCCAGGCTTGGCTCGATTTCATCAACACTCTCGAACCTGACCAGTTCGAAAGCGTCGTCGCCGACTTCCGTGACTCCGGCTTCACCCGGGAGAACATGAGCGAATATGCCATGCTACTCACCGCATGGGCCAAGGTCGACCCGCTGGAAGCTCTCGACTACGCCAAGGCAAACACCGGCAACCCTTTTGCCCGAAACACCATCCTTGCCAGCTGGGTCACCACCGATCCCGAAGCCGCCATCGCCTGGGCAAACGACAATTACGATGGCGACCAGGCCAACCCCTACATGGTCGGCGTCATACGTGGACTCGCGCAATACGACCCCGTGCGGGCCAGCGAGCTCATGGCCTCCATGCCCTACTCGAATGAACGTGGCAACGCCCTCAGTGCCATCCTCCCCCACATCATCTCCCAAGGAGGTGATGCGGCGAAAAATTGGGCGATGTCGATCGACGACGAACGGCTGCGCGACGGAGCCATCCGCCGCATCTCCGAGCAACTGGCAAAGGACGACCCTCGCGGCACCGCCGAATGGCTTGCCACCAACGGAGGTGACGCCGCAAATGGATCAATCGACAACGTCATGGGCGTCTGGGCTGGCAAAGACTCCAGCGCCGCCATCGCCCACTTTGAAGGCATGCCCTCCGGTAAACTGCGCTCCAATGCGCTGCGCGGACTGACCAACCACATGGCCACGGAGAACCCCCGCGAAGCCGCCAACTTCCTCGACTCGCACTCCAACGACGCCGACGACAACACCTACCGTCAGTTTGTCTGGCATTCCTTCAGGGATGAGCCCGCCATCGCCGCGGAATACATCGCTCGCATCGGAAATGAAGACGAACGCAATCGAATGTACCGCCGCACGCTTGAAGGCTGGATGTGGCAGGATCTGGAGGGTGCAAGCCAATGGATCGGCTCCGCACAACTTCCTGAAAGTGTGGCCAAGCACCTCGAAGGCCGCATCCAAGAGATCAGTCGGCGACGCCGCTAAATTCGTTCTTCTCCGGCCTTTCATTCCGACAGAAAGCCAGCCTACACAGCTCCGTGTAGTGCCTTACCCATCACACCAATAATCGATTCCATCCCATGATGCGCCTTTTCACCCTCTCCCTCCTCGCCGCCATCCCCTGCCTCGCAGCGGAACCCAAGACTGCGCCAAAAGACGGCTCGGACAAGAAGCCAAAAACCGAGGAAAAGAAACCCCAGGAACCTGTTATTCGCGACGGATCGGTCACCATTGACGGCAACAAAATCAACTACACCGTCACCACCTCAAAGCTCCAGCTAAAGAAGGACGACGGGACTCCACGCGCCTCCATTTTCAACGTCAGTTATCTACGCAAGGACGTCCAAGATCTCACCAAGCGTCCCGTGATGTTTGCCTTCAATGGCGGCCCCGGATCATCCGCCGTGTGGCTCCACCTCGGTATCCTCGGCCCCTATCGGGTCGCCATGCCGGGCGATGGCACCGAAGCCCCCGTCCCTCCGGCAAGACTTGTCCCCAATGAATTTTCGATCCTCGACCACACCGACCTCGTCTTCGTCGACCCCGTTTCCACCGGATACAGCCGCGCGGCAAAGGACACCAATCCCTCTGACTTCCACGGCGTCAATGAAGACATCGAATCGATCGCCGACTTCATCCGCCGCTGGATCAGCGAAAATGACCGCTGGTCATCGCCAAAGTACCTCCTCGGGGAATCCTACGGCGGCGTCCGCGTGGCTGGCCTCTCCGAGCACCTCCAGTCCCGCTACGGCATGTCGCTCAATGGCGTCGTCCTGCTCTCCTCCCTCCTCGACTTCCGCACCCTGCGCGGTGGCGATGGCGACAACCTCGTCTACTCCGTCTACCTCCCGACCTACACTTCCGTCGCCCATCACCACGGGAAACTCACAGGCGACCGCGATTCCCTCGTCGCCGAAGCCCGCGCCTTCGCCGATGGCGAATACGCCCTCGCCCTCATGCAGGGAAATGCCCTCACTCCAGAAAAGAAAAAGGAAGTCGCTGCCACTCTCTCACGACTCACCTCAATCGATGCTGACCTGATCGAAAAGCTCGACCTACTTCTTGATCCCAACCGTTTTCGCGCTGAGCTCCTGCGCTCCGAAGCCAAAGTCATTGGCCGCTTCGATGCCCGCGTCGCTTGGCCATCAGGTAGCGAGGCAAGCACCTGGCCGGAATACGACCCCTCGTTTTCGCTCGCCCTCGGTGCCTACTCCACCACCATGCTTGGCTACCTCACAGAAGAGCTCGGCTGGAAAGAGGACTCGCCCTATGAAATCCTTACCGGAAAGGTTCATCCATGGAAGTGGGGTGCCACCAATGGTTACGTCAACCTCACCAACCGCCTCGGCACCGCCCTGCGCGACAACCCCCACCTCCGCGTGCTCGTCATGGAAGGTGGCTGCGACCTCGCCACCCCGCCGGACGGCATCCGTTACTCCATCAAGCAGATGACTGATGCCTCCGAGTCCGCGTTGGAAAGAATCACGCACGCCGAATACCACGCCGGCCACATGTTCTACCTCAATCTCCCCGACTTGGTGAAATCACGCAAGGACCTCGTGGACTTTATCACCGGCGAGTGAGCCGGATTACTCTCCATTCCCGCCATCATCATGGCGGGAATCTCCGCACTTCTTGAAAGTCGGATCCTTCAGCGACAAGGCTCCGACTGGGCAGGCCGCCACCGCGGCCTCGGCAGCAACTAACAGCCCCTCCTCCATCGTGCCATCCAAAGGCACTCCAAGGTGCACATCAAAGCCCCGACCAATGAAGGTCAGCCCCAGCTTCTCCCGGTGGTCAGAAGCCACCTTGATGCAGTTCCCACAGCGAATGCACTTGCCCGGCTCGAAGTTCACCAAGGGATGCCCGACCTCGCGTTTGAAAGCCGCCCTTCCTCCACCGCTGAAACGGTTGAGATTGATCTGATACTCCATCGCCAGATCCCGCAACTTGCAGGTCTCGATCTTCGGGCAGTTGCACTGCACACAGCGATGTGATTCTTCGATCATCCGATCGATCTCCTCCGCTGACCTGTCATCTTCGTCCAGCTCACGTCCATGAGGATTGGACTCCTGCATGATCGCCTCCATCTCCGTCTCATCGAGTTTGCCGATGAAACAGCTGAATGGCTTGGCCGGACGACGAATCTCTCGACCATCGAGATAAAGCTCAACGCAGGCAGCCACCTCTTTGCCGTCGGCTACCGATGCCACCGGCTTGCTCCCCGGACGGAGCGCCGAGCCGACAGCAAACACGCCAGCAATGCCGGTCATCATCGAGTCCTTATCCACCTTCACCCGTGAACCCAACATCTCCAGACCCAGCTCACTTGCGGACTCACCGGCGGCGATGATCACCGCAGAAAAGCCCTCTCGCAGCTTGGCGAGATCCTCGACCCCGGATGCCGTAAAAAACTCGACACCCGCCTTTTTCAAACCTGCTAACTCTGCCTCAAGAATCGCCGGATCAAGATCGGGAAACCCCGCCCGAATCGTCGGAGCCAGCTCATCAGCGGACTCAAAAACACTGCAAGGAAAGCCTTTCTGACGGAGAAACCACGCCGCACTCAGGCCGCTTAAACCCGAGCCCACGACGACCACCTTCTCGTTCCGCTCCGCCCTTAGAACTGGCGTGCGTGCTTCTCCTTCCTTTTCCAACGAGTGCCGCACCAAGGAGGCGATCGCCACCGCTTCATCATGCGCCCCACGACGGCATCCTGACTCACATGGCCGATGGCAAACGCGACACAGAACATTCGCCACCGCCAGATCATGACGGATCGTCCCTGCCGCCAATCCAAACTCCCCTTCCCTCACATGCTTCAGTACCGCGGGAATGCTCAAGTGCGCTGGACAGATCCGCTGGCATGGTGAAAGGCAGTCGCCGAGGTGATCACTAAAGAGCAACTCCAGCGCCATCCGGCGGGCAGCACGTACTTCCTCACTGGCCGTCTCCACCGACATCCCCTCGACCGCACGCGAGCCGCAGGCGGGAATGAACTGACCGTTGTGACTCGTCCTCACCGCGCAGACCATGCACGAAGCGCCTGATTCGAAGCCCTTCATATGACACAGCGTCGGAATCTCGACACCGATTCGCCGCGCTGCCTCAAGCACGGTTTCTCCGTCCCCTGCTTCAACAGGGATGCCATCGATGATGATATTCGGCATGATGATTTCTATTTAAAGTTGATCTGCTATCTAACAAAAACTGCGTCCTCCGGGCAAACAATCCGGCAAGTATCACAACGAGTGCACAAACTGCTATCAATTACGTGGCGCTGATAGGGCACCATCGGGATCGCATCCACCGGACAATGCTGAGCACACACCGTGCATCCAACGCACTTATCGGAGATCGAGTATTCAATGAGTTCGCGACAGGCCCCAGCCGGACATTCGCCACGCAGATGGGCCTCAAACTCACTACGGAAAAAGCGCAAAGCGGACCGCACCGGATTCGGTGCGGTCTTCCCAAGCCCACAGAGACTCGCCTTACCGACCATACCCGCCAACTCCTCAAGTTGATCAATGTCACCCTTTCTTCCTTTTCCCGCGCACAAGCGGTCGAGGATATCGAGCATCCGCCGCGTCCCCACTCGGCAAAACGTGCATTTCCCGCAGGACTCACACTGACAGAAATCGAGGAAGTAGCGAGCCATCTGCACCATGCAGTCAGACTGGTCCAGCACAATCAAACCACCCGATCCCATGATCGCTCCCACTTCGGCAAGCGACTCGTAATCGATCGGCGTGTTAGCCAGCGATTCCGGCACGCAGCCACCCGATGGCCCACCGACGAGCACCGCCTTGAACGGCCCACCCGATGGCGTTCCGCCACCGATTTCCTCGACCACCTGACGAATCGTCACTCCCATCGGCACTTCGATCAGACCACCACGCTTCACCTTTCCCGCCAGCGCAAAAACCTTCGTCCCCTTGCTTCCCTCACTTCCAACCTCAGCAAAAGCCGCGCCGCCGTGGCGGATGATCCACGGTACGTTGGCATAAGTCTCGACGTTGTTAATCAGCGTCGGCTTGCCGTGATAACCCGACTCCGCAGGATAGGGCGGCTTCAAGCGAGGAATCCCCCGCCGACCTTCCATCGATTCCAGCATCGCGGTCTCCTCACCGCAAACGAAAGCACCCGCACCCTCAAACACCTCGAGTTCAAGCGAGACATCACTGCCCATCACGCTCTCGCCCAACACTCCACGCTCACGACATATCGAAATCGCCTCCTTCAGCCGTGCGACCGCCGAAGGATACTCAGCTCTCACATAGAAGAAACCCTTGCACGCACCCACCGCACGCGCAGCGATCGCCATCCCCTCGATCACCCTGAAAGGAAAAGACTCCATCAGCATCCGGTCCATGAAAGCACCCGGATCACCTTCGTCGCCGTTGCAGATCACATAGCGTTGATCCGCCGGAGTCGCCGCGACAACCCGCCACTTCCGAGCCGTCGGAAACCCCGCCCCACCCCGTCCTCGCAAGCCACTCGCTTCCACTTGATTGAGGATCTCTTCGGGCCTCCGCTCCCTCACGCAAGACATCAGCGCGGCAAAACCCTCATGCGCCATGTAGTCGTCGAGATCCAGTGGATCGAGCGTGCCGAAATGCTCGGTCGCAATGTGTCGCTGCGGCCCAAAGAAGGCCGCTACCGCTTCGCTGGGAGTCTCCAGAGTTTGCTGGTCGATCGCTGGCCGACTTTCGCCACTCAGCCAATCGAGCGCCCGCGACGCACCACGACGCAGCCAAGGCATCAAACCACCCGCCTTGAAATGATCCTCTAACAATCGACCCACGCTTCCCGCCTCCACGCCCGAATATTGCCGCGGACTTGCACCATTCACCGCCACTTCAACCAAGGGACTCCGATCGCACATCACCACACAGCCCACTTGTTTGATCTTCGCCCTCAACGCCCCGCTCGCCACCGCCTCCTTCAAGGCCTCATGGGTCTTGCCACAACCGCGCGCCACGCAACAGGAATCCAAACAGATCCGCACCTCGCCAAGCGGCTCCCTCATCGTCCTGCGCCCGGCTTTCGAAGCACGCCGCTTCGGAGCCGAGCGCTTGAGAAAGCTTTCTAACAGATCCGGTGCCGTCTCACGGCTCAACCGAGCATGGCTCTCCCCATCGATCTGCACCACCGGTGCCAGCGTGCAGCAACCGACACAAAAAACCTTCTCCAAAGTGAAGACCCCAGCCGCATCCGTATCCGCCCCTTCGGCAAGACCAAGATGCTCGGCCATCGCCTCATGCACCCGCTCGGCTCCCTGAATGTGGCAAGCCGTTCCATTGCAGACCTTGACGTGATGACGGCCCATCGGCTTGTGACGAAACTGCGCGTAGAAGGTCGAAACTCCCGTCAAAGCAGCTGCCGAGATTCCGGTCAATGCACCCACTCGTTGCAGCGCCTCTGGCGGCAGGTAGCGGTAATGATTCTGCAGGGCTTGAAGAATCGGGATCGCGCGTTCCTCTTCATCACCCAGACGCTCAACCACCGCATCCACAAACGAAAGATCGAGCTCCGAACCCTTCACCAACCGAGGCTCAGTCTTCATCCGGACCTCCTATTCCATGCAGGTTCTCGCGACTCCTCAGGATCAGCCAGCCCGGCGCAAAAACCGGCGAAGCCCCGCAATCCTCGCCCAAATCCATCCGCCCTTGCTCAACAAAACCCTCTCGATCCGCCGTGCCAATGATCATCACCCCCTCGTCGCTCAGCAGATAAAACTCCCCGTCCGCCAGCGTCGGCGAGGCCTGGAACTCCCCATCGAGATTGTGCTCCCACAACCGATCTCCTGTGAGGGCATCAAAAGCCTGGAGCTTCCCGAACACGAGCATGTAAACCCGCCCGCCGTCGCAGAGCAGACTGCACATATCAGGAAAATCCTCACCCTCCCGCTTCCAAACAAACGGATCAACCTTCCCCGCCGCCGCGATCTTCGGATCGATGGCACCCAAACAGGCTCCCTCCCCCACGACATAGATCAGCCCGTTGGCGAAGACAGGCGATGGTGCCACATCCCCTTTCAAGCAATCCACCCGCCAAAGCTCGCTTCCATCTTCCGGATCATAGGCGATCACCCACGGGTCGGAGAGCGTGACAATCTGCGACTGCCCCTCGACATCGATGATGATCGGTGAGGCCCACGAGTTCGGCACCATCCTTTTCGTCGACCAGACAATGTCGCCCGTTGCAGCATCGATCGCCAGCAAACTCGAAAGACCATCCTTCCCTCTCGATCCCTGATCGAACTGAACGATCACCCGGTTCTGCCACATCGTCAGCGAAGTAGCATGACCATAGACATTGTCGGGTGACCCCAAATTCCTGACCCAGAGCTCCTCGCCATCGGCTGAGAAGCCGGCCAGATCTCCATTGGCAAAAATCGCAAAAACACGACGTCCATCGGTCACCGGGGTCGAGGCCGCGTAGCCGGTCATGTCCATCACCGAAGGCGGATCCGCACGGCTGCCCTCCGGCGTCGAAACACTCTTTCGCCATTTCAATTCGCCAGTGCTCAGATCATAGCAGGAAACCTCGCGCGCCTTGACGGTGGCACCGATCATAAAAATCCGAGCACCCCAGACCACCGGCGAACCCTCCCCCGGCAGTCCGCCCTCAGTCTTCCACGCAATGCCCTCGCCCGACTCTCCATTCCATGTCGTGGGGATGCCTGAAAACGAACAAACCCCAAGCCCACCGGGACCACGGAAGCGCCACCAGTTGGAAGCAAGCTCCTCACGCGACGGATACCACGAATCCTCCGCCGGCACCGCAGCATCCGGCACCGCCTTTTCACCTTCCGCTAAAGCGAGAAGTTCCCAGCGCGGCGAAGCCCTTCCGACAAGCACCGCTGCAAACGCGAACAATCCCAGCAAGACCACCGCAAGCGCCCGCCCGGATTTGACAGACTCTTTTCGACGGTCCTCAACTGCCCCGCTTAGTTTGGGTAATGGCCTGCCCGCATCGTGATGCGCCAACTGCATCGAGACCACGAAAACCGCCACACCCACCACCAGCATCCACCCTCCTCGCCGAGCCACCAACTCCCGACGGAACATCTCCTCCCGCAGCCGCTGGTCGAGCATCCGGATCTCGTTCCGCAGCCCGTCGTTCTTCGGTTCCTCATTCAGCCGCGCTTTCAGATCCGCCATTTCCTGACCCTCAACCACGAGCACTCGCCCCTCGCTATCAGGCTGCAGCAGGCGCGAATGATTGAACAGAAGCAATCCCCCGAGGGCCAGCGAGAAGCAGGCCGCGATCATCGAGATTCGCCGGAAAAAGATCACCACGGACATCTTCCGCTCGCTCGTCAACTCACTCACCCTTCCCTCCTTCCGGCAAAGCGACCGGGATTCCCCGCCGCTGAAGTTCGTAAGGGCAGGATGAATAGCAGCGGGCACACGACACGCAGCGTCCACGATCCGTGACGTAGTCGGGCGACGACTCAGGGAAAAAGGCACGCGCCGTCTTCGTCAACGCGACCGCGCCAAAAAGCGCGCCGATCACCCAGCCCAAACCCGTCGCACGCCGTTCAACTTCCGCCGCACGCGCAAAGGCCGCCGCCCGGTCTCCATCGTTCCGGAAAAATGCCACCAACTCATCCGGCCGCGTGCTGGCGTCCACCGCATCCGCCTCTAACAAGCTCGCCAACTCACCCGCCGGATGCCAGGCCACCGAGGCGATTCCCACCCGACTCCCGAGCCAACCGAAGACAAGCATCGCCAAGGGAAGCCCGACCAACAGCAGCGTGATCCGCTTCCGCCCCGCCCTCACCGGCTCCGCCGAAACACCCACCGGCAAACCCTTGTCAATGGCACCGTAAGGGCAGGCATCCTCGCACAGACGGCAGCGCGAGCACTCCGTCGGCGTCACTTCCGGACGCCATCTTGCCACCCGGCTGCAGGCACCTAACAGCGCCCCATACGGACAGAGATAGCGGCAGTAAGGCCGCCCAACGAACATCGAAAGCACTAGCATCCCCGCCCCGATCAGCAGCATGCTGCGGCTTCCGCTCATCCGGAAGATGCCGACGAAAGGATCGAACTTACAGATCAGAAACAAGCCCCCCGTCGCTGCGAACAGCACCGCCAGCGAGAGATAGAGCCACGGACCAAGACGCAGCACTTCATCCAGAAACCTCGGCACCTTGATCGCCCTCAACAACACCAGGTCCTGAAGCGCTCCATGCGGACAGACGCCACCGCAGAACCCTCGGCCCCAGATCAGTGCGAAGATCACGGGCAGGGCAAAGAAACCGATCACCACCAGCGGCACCGCATAGCTCGGATCCGCCACGCCCAAGGCCACGTTTTGCACCGAGCCGATCGCACAGACACAGCCCTGCCGCCAGAACCCAAAGTAGATCAGCGAGGCCATCGACAAGCCTACCAAGGCAAGCCGCGACCGAAGCCTCAGGCTGATCCACGAGGCCAGCCCCAGTCCGACCACCAGCAGCGCGACATCCACCCACGCCATGGTCCGCGGCGACACCGACGGCGTCAGTGTTTCCGGCAACACATGCCCGTCCGTGAACTCCGGCGGAGGAAAACGCTGCTCAGCCGCCACGGCGATTCCCACCAGGACAAGCGTCAGCAGCAGTCCGATGAAAGCCCGCCGCATCATCCGATCGCCCCCTTTCCACGAAGCAGGTAAGGATCGTCTTTCGGCACCTTGCGGAAGGCCTGCGAAGGGCAGGCGGTCGCAATCGCGCAGACATTGCAGTTGATGCACAGATCGTGCTTCACCTGCAGATAGAGCGAACCATTGCCAAACATGTTGCAGCCCTTCACACACTTCCCGCAGCCGACGCAAAGATCCTCCAAAATACGATACTCATAGTAGGGATCCTCGACGAACTCCCTCTCGATCGCCCCGGTCGGACAAAGTTGATTCTCCGCCCCTTCATCGAGCGACACCGGATTCGGATCAAAGTAGCCGGTGCAAAGCTGGCAGTAGCCGCACATGCCGTGCGAATGAACCACCTTCACCGCAGAGACACTCAGCACGCACTCCGTCGTGCAGAGCCCGCATTGGATGCACTTCCCGGGATCGATCTGCCACACCTCATCGTCATGGCTTTCCCGCCCTCCCAGAAATCCTGCAGCAGCCCCCAAACCCAGCAGACCCGCTCCACGGGCCCCACCGCAAAGAAGGTCCCGCCGCGAAAGCTTCTTAGTCTCCTCACTCATTGCCACTCTCCTTTCTGACCATTACTCGAAGTTTCTGGGCGATCGCATCCAAAATCAAAATTCTCCCCGCAGGGTCGATCACTGCTTGGATACCGGCACCGGCAGCCTTGTGCGCCCCGGCATTCACCACCGCGAGATACTCCGGAAAATCCTCCGGCCCCGCGACTACTCCGGTGAAGACACCATGGGCGTCGTAAAGTTTCACCCTCGGCAAGCCCTTCTCACAAGTCACGTAGCTGCCGTCGGGAAAGATATCGAAGTCCACCGGATTACAGCAACCACAGAAGCCCTCGATCGCAAACGACGCCCGCCCCCAAGCCAACTCAAGCCGACCATCAGGAAGATAGGCCTCCACCCGATGCGCTCCCGGATTCGTCACCCGCAGCAAACCATCCGCTCCCGTCTTCACACAGAAATACGGACTCGGAACCTTGAACCCGACGCCCTCCACCACTCCGGATCGCCCATCGATGACTCCAATACCTTCGCCCGCTTCATTCAGTTTTCTAACAACCCGATTCGCCGCGTCCGCCACGTGGACCGCCAACTCCGAAACATCGATCGAAGTCGGCAGCATATCTTCGGGAAAATCATCCCAGCTTTCAAGTTCGCGACCGTCCAGGCCAAGCACAAGAATCCGCCCCTTCTGCCCCACCAACAGTCGATCAGAACCCATGACCGCAAGGGACTGAACCGGACGCGCCAAGCGAATCACAGCCAGCTCACAGCCCTCGCCATCGACCACCTGAATCCCCTCATCGCCGCCAACATAGAGCACGCCGTCTTCAGCCACGGCAATGCAGCGTGCCGACTCAATTCCGACTCGATAGCGCAGCAGCTCATCGTATCGTTTCAAGGCCGGATCGCTGGTCTGAAAGCGCGAGACATCATAACTAAACTCCGCCCCCAGCTTCGGTTTCTCGGTCTGAGTGCCACTTCCTGTGCGCTTCAGCGCATACCCCGCCAAGGCCCCCAATCCAACCACTCCACTGCCCCATGCGGCCGAGCGTACAAAGGCCCTGCGATCCAGCGACGGTTTCAATTCTCCCGGCTCATTTTTCATCACTCGCCGCCTTTCCTATTTGATGCCGCGCTTCAGGCAGATCACAGCCATCCCGCAGCGGACAGTCCCGACAGGGATTCTGCCCTTCACAGCTGTCCCCGCGACCTCCAAGCATCACGCCCAGGACCCCCAACCCCGCCAAACCGCCGACACGCAGCAGCAGCTCGCGACGCTTCATGGATTTCCGTAATTCCTTCATTTCGCTTCAAGATCGACACAGACCATTTTTGTAAGATCGCGAGCGACCAGTCGCCCGCCTGCGATGGCCATCGGCCCCCATGAATCATGTCCCTCTAAAATCGAAGCTTCCTCTAACAACTCGAAACCATCCGGAACCGCCTCGATCATGCTCAGCCTCCCCTCATCATTCATGGCCAGAATATAGCCGTCCGCGATCATGAACGGCCCTAAGCCGAAGCGATGATCCAGCCCGCTGGTCCATTGAATCACACCCTGATCATCCAGACAAACCAGCTCGCCATTCGGTCGCACACCGTAAAGATACTCATCGAACAAAATCGGCGTTTGCTGCGTCGCTCCAAAATGATCCGCGTCGAAGCGTTCAAGCTCCTCGCAGGTCCATTTCCCGCCCTCCTCCCGGATCTTCATCAGCAGGCTTCCCGCATTGTAGCCACCGCTGAAAAACAAGCGATCATCCGCCAGACCCACCGGGGAACAAACCGTCGCAAGACTGATTTTCCAGGCATCGCTCTGCCAGAGGAGCTCACCCGTATCCGCCGCCACCCCGGCCACGCCACGATGGCCACAATAGACGTAGGTCTTCCGTCCACCAAGCGTCAGCGGAACAACTGAGACATGCGTCATCTTCCAGCCCATCGGATTCGGTGTGGTCCAAACGGTTGCTCCACTCTGAAGATCCACCGCCAGCATCAGCACCTCATCCCCGGCAGGCGCGAGGATCACGCGACCTTCATCAATCAGCGGACACTGCCCCGCATACCAAGGCGGCACCTCAGTTCCGAATTCACTCACAAGATCGATTCCCCACTGAAATTCGCCCGTCTGCGCATCCAGACATGTCACGTGGCACTTCGGCCCCATCGCCACCACCCGCCCATCCGCGAGGGCGGGCACCGTCCGCGACATCCCGTGGTTGCGTTTCACATCCAAGGGATAGGAAAGCCGCCACAGCTCCTTGCCGCTGGCGAGTGAAAAGCAGCGCATGACATCCGCACGCGCGTCTTGATCATAGTCCATCAGATAGACCCTGCCCTTCTCAATAGCCGCTCCAGCATAGCCCTCACCGACGTCCACCGACCACAAATGAGTCGGACCACCCTCAGGCCACACGTCAGCAAGCATCGTTCCATCTTCGGAAACGCCATCGCTGAGCGACCCACGAAAGCCCGGCCAAGTTCCGGGAAGCTCTTCATCAAGCTCCGCGAACGACTGAAGGTTCGTCTGTGTCAGTGGTGAAACCGCTCTACCCCGCTCCCCGCTGGCGGTGCCGTTCACCGGCACACGCAACGGCACGCTCGCCTCAGGCAAGCTCGCCCGCCCAACATAGATGAGCGCCCCCAAGGCAAGCACTCCCATGCCAGCCGGAGCCAAGCGCGACACGATCATCTGCTTTCCATTCATGGTATCAACCAGTCATCGGCATCTCGCCTCGACCAAGCCTCGGTTCGGGGCATCGGCAGAATCACCATCCCCCCTTAGACATAAGCTACCCCGCTCGCGACCGATCCACCCCGCAACGCCTGTGATTTCCCACTACTTTCCTGCCATTCCAACTCCCAACGGATTCACCGGAACTGGTCAGAAATGCCGTTCCGAGGAAAGAAAGAGAGAGAGCAACCCCCTTCTCCAAGGCGCCGCGACTTCAGTCCAGCGATCCAAGGCATGCGACGGCGCGGAGAGGGAAAGATGGCAGCAGGTCCTCGCCGATCCTTGCTGCCGTATCATTCTGATGAAGGCACCCTCTGCCGACCGCCCGCTTCAACTCAGAATTCGCAAATCACCCTGCCTGAATGGCTTTTCGAATAGGGTCTAGCCATTCAACTCAAAGTCCTTCGGAGCTCGGACAATCCGCTCGGCAGGAAGCTTGGTCACAATGTTGCCACCGCTTCCGCGCGACTTGATGCCGACTTCCGCAAAGTGGAATGGACGGCTGACGTTCCGGAGCCGAAGCGCAGGTTTCAAATGCACGATCAACATCTGATCGTTGCTCGACTCCTCGTCCTTGTGGACCGCGAAGTAAAAGATCCGTGAGCCCTTCTTTCCCTTGGTAAGATCATACTCCTTATCTCGAGTGACCCCTCCAATGCGGAAACGCTTCGCAAGCAAAGGACCGTCCTTCCCATCACGATAGATCATCGAGTAAATAAGGTCCTCGTCCTTGCGGAAGATGGCCACTCGAATGGGGCGCTGACCGACGAACACCTTCTCTGCGATCTTCGTCACCTTCACCGTTCCCTCCGCCGTGAAGGCTATGATGTCATCGAGCGTCGAGCACTTCTCGACCGGGGCCTCTTTCTTCAGCCCGTAGCCGGCAAAGCCATTCTTTTCATCGAGATAAAGCGTCTCCGTCGCCGCGACGACCTGCATCCGATCGACCTTGTCAAACGATGAGATCTCCGTCCGCCGCTCACGCCCCTTACCGAAGTTCTTTTTCAGATCTTCAAACCAGCGAATCGTGAACTTAGTGAGGTTGCGGATGTTCTTCTCCGTCTCCTCAATCTCCGTTTCAAGCCCCCTGATCTCCTCATCAGCCTTGAACTTGTTGAACTTCGATATCCGCTTGATCCTGATTTCGGTCAGTCGCACCAAATCCTCTTCAGTCACCTCGCGCTTGAGCAACTTCTTGAATGGCTTCAAGCCATCATCAATCGCCTTCAACACCGCCTCCCAGGTTTCACATTCCTCGATGTCGCGATAGATGCGGTTCTCGATGAAGATCTTCTCCAGCGAGCTGAAATGCCACTTCTCGTTCAACTCCCCGAGCTTGATTTCCAACTCCTGACCTAACAGATCACGCGTCTGATCGGCGCTGCGCCTGAGAATCTCCGATACCCCCATAAACTGCGGCTTGCCATCGGCAATCACACAGCCATTCGGCGAAATGCTCAGTTCGCAGTCCGTGAAGGCAAACAAGGCATCACGACTTGTTTCCGCATCCACACCCGCCGGCAAGTGCACCAGAATATCCGCCGCGTCCGCCGTGTTGTCCTCGATCCGGGAAATCTTGATCTTGCCCTTTTCGCCCGCCGCGACAATCGAGTCCATCAGGTTTCCGGTCGTCGTTCCAAACGGAATCTCAGTGATACGGATCAGATTCTTTTTCTCAACATGCATCCGCGCACGAACCCGCACCTTCCCACCGCGCAGTCCATCGCGGTAATCACTCGCATCCATGATACCGCCCGTCGGAAAGTCCGGCAAAAGCTCGAACGGCTGCTTCCGCAAAGCCGCGATGCAAGCATCGATGATCTCGATAAAGTTGTGAGGCAGCATCTTGCAGGCAAGGCCCACCGCAATTCCCTCAACCCCTTGCGCCAGGAGCACCGGGAACTTCGAGGGCAGCACCACCGGTTCCTTGTTCCGGCCATCGTAACTCGGCGTCCACTGAGTCGTCTTCGGATTAAAAGTCACCTCCAGCGCGAACTTCGTCAAACGCGCCTCAATGTATCGAGGTGCCGCCGCATTGTCGCCCGTCAGCGTATTTCCCCAGTTGCCCTGGCAATCGATCAGCAGATCCTTCTGCCCCAGATTCACCGTCGCCGCCCCGATCGCCGCATCACCGTGCGGGTGATACTTCATCGTGTTCCCGATCAGGTTTGCCACCTTGTTGTAGCGCCCGTCATCAAGCTCCTTCATCGAGTGCAAAATCCGCCGCTGCACCGGCTTCAGACCATCGTGCAAGTGCGGCACCGCCCGCTCAAGAATCACGTAGGAGGCGTAATCGAGGAAAAACTCCTTGTACATCCCCCGCAGGGAGTTGGGCTCATCGGCGTCTGAAGTCATTGCTGGCCCAATGCTTAGGAGTCCCGAATCATTGGGCAAGGCCGAATGTGATGCGCCTCGGGAAAGGGGGCCATGAGAGAGATCGAAATGCCGAGGTCAATCGGGCTCGGGATCGAACGGAGGCTCTGGAAGCCGATTCTCGCGCGGAGCCAGGCCAAGCGGTCCCAAGCCCGATGGTGCCCGCGGTTTCACCATGGGTTTCAGCCTCAACTCCGGTAGCGGCAGCCCGCCACATCCCATTTCAGGGCCATCCGGCATATCGATGAAAAACACCCTCTCAATTCGGTTCCACTCCACACAAGCAAGCACATCGATCATCCGCTGATAAGGAGCACTCGGTGCGACATAGATCTGAACCGCCGCGACGCTCGACGCCGCTTCAGCCGCATGCTGGTAAGCCGAAAGCCTCTGATCCAGATTCGTCAACGTTCGGTCGGACTTGTCCCGATCAAGCACCACCCTCGCGGGCCCGGTCCCCAGCGATACCTTTTCATCCACATCCACGATGATGAAAATCGGCTCAATCTCGGGCGGAGCATAACAGCCAGCAGCCATCGCAAGGCTCAAATGAAAAGCTGACGGCCGCGAACACGGCGGATTTTTGCAAACGCGCAACCCAGTTACAACCAGAGCCTAGGGAGGAAATGCTGGACATTTCCAGACAGGAAGGGCAGAAAACAGCATGGCCAGTTCCCAGTTCCGCATGCCTG
>Ga0100401_1001711_pt1 | contig 17728 bp, 11 predicted proteins | sample CryGeymeta201525_FD_80421 | JGI IMG/M metagenome (GOLD analysis project Ga0100401, IMG submission 80421) | Groundwater microbial communities from Crystal Geyser aquifers in Utah, USA - Crystal Geyser metaG 2015-25 | ecosystem: Environmental > Aquatic > Deep subsurface > Groundwater | place: USA... | reverse complement strand
TCTGGCCCAGTGTCTCCCTGGCCACCCACGAAGCCGTGGCCCGGGCTGGCGTGCCCATCGTGCTGGAAGGCATCAACACACGCATGGCCCACGCCAAACCAATCCTCGATGCCGCCTATGACGACTTCGGCGCCCCCCCCAGCCACGGCATCACCGATCAACGCATCGCCGAGGAAGAGGCCAAGATCGCCCTGGCCACGACGATCTTCGCCCCCTCCCCCAATGTCGAACACGCCCTGAAGGGCTCCGCGCTGGAAGGGCGCTTTCTGGCATCCAGTTACGGTGTGAATTGCGGCCGCCGAACCACCGGCGTGGACCGCTCCGGCCGGGACCCGGACGCTCCCGTGACCTTCCTGTTTGTGGGCTACGCCTGCATTCGTAAAGGCATCCACCACCTGCTGGACATCTGGCCCACCCTGCCGGCCAAGGCGCGCCTGCGGATCGTGGGGCGGATCGAGCCGCTGATCGCAGAACGCTACGCGGATCTGCTGGCCTCCGACCGGGTCGACACCGTGGGCTTCACCCGCGACGTCGATCCCTATTACGCCACATCCGATGTCTTCGTGTTCCCCTCCCTGGAGGAAGGCGACCCCCTGGTCACCTACGAGGCCGCGCTGCAGGGGCTGGCGATCATTGCCTCCCCCCCCGGGGCCGGACGGATCGGCGCCCAGGGGGACGGCATGCGCCTCGTGGCGCCCAACACCCCCGAGGCCCTGAAACAGGCCCTGCTTGAGCTTTACCACGATGCCGACCTGCGCCAGGCCCTGGGCGAACGGGCCCAGGCTCGAGTCAAGGCATTCGATTGGTCACTGGTCGGGGCAGAGCGGGTGAAAACCCTGGAACATGCGGCTCAAACTGGCATTTTAGGCTCGAAAACCATTGGCCAAGGCCAGGCCGCCAGCACCGCCGGGCCTGCCGTGCGCACGATGGCCAAAACAGATCCTGTCACGGATACGGGCACGGGCACGGGCACCCAGGGCCTGATCTCGGTCGTGATCCCCACCTACAACCGCGCCGCCACGGTGCGCGGGGCCATTACCTCGGTCCTGCAACAATCCTGGACCAACATCGAAGTGATCGTCGTGGACGATTGCTCCAGCGACGATACCGTCGCCACGGTTCAAAACATGCAAGACCCCCGCATCAAACTGATCGCCCGCGATACCAATGGCGGCCCCAGTGTTGCGCGCAATCAGGGCATCGCCGAGGCCAAGGGCGATTGGGTCGCCTTCCAGGACAGCGATGACGAATGGCTGCCGCAAAAACTCGAATTGCAGATGGCGCGCATCGCCCAGATGGGGCCGTCATGCGTCGCCGCCTATTGCGGCATGGTGGTGGAGGGGGCCGTGGAGCGCCCGGAAGGCGCGCGCACCTATGTGCGCTACGTGCCCCCGTCCAGCGCGAAAGTGACCGAGGGGGACCTGAAAGATGTCCTGCTCTCCACGTCGATCGTCAGCACGCAGATGCTGGTGGCGCAGCGGGATGTCTTGCTGAAGATCGGATGCTTCGACGAAAAGCTTCATGCGTTGGAAGACTGGGACCTGTCGATCCGCCTGGCCGAGCAAGGCAGCTTCGCCTTCGTCGACCGGATCCTCGTCATTCAACGGTTCTCCGAAAACTCCATCACCCGCGACCGCTCCAACTGGGCCAGGTCCCGCGCGAAGATGATCAAGAAACACGCCGCGCGGATGCGGGACAGGCCCCAGATCCTCGCAAAGCAGTATCGTGTCCTTGCCAGCGAATACCGTCAGGAAGGCCTGTTCGATGAGGCGTCGAGCGTCTTGACACAGGCCAGACGGATCTCTCCTGGCGACCCGGGATTATGGCTGCGCAGCATCTATATGAAGCTCCGACGCTTTCTACCCTAGTGCCATCGGGCGTCGGGCGTCGGGCGTCGGGCGTCGGGGCCGTTGGATCCATCACGCGGCAAAGTCGAGCGTTTCGTCCTCGGACTCTTCGTCTTCATCCGTGTCGTATTCCGCCTGGATATCCTCCAAGGAAACCGAGGACAGGGGCAATATGAATGCCTGCGTATTGCCTGCTTCGGTCGCAAGATCCGGTGCGTCACCTTGCTGGTCTGCGTCCTGGTCAGCATCGGTGGCGCCGCGTTGCCCGAACAGGCTCTGGAAGAGCTGCTCCATCCAGTTGAACAGCCGCTCGAAGCCCCCCCCCTTCGCATCAGGCTCCGAGGAGGCCACCGGTTCAGGCTCTGGGTCTGTCGCACCTCCGGGTTCCGGGTCCACTGTCCCTTCCGGCTCAGCGTCCACTATCACTTCGGGTTCCGGGTCCACTGTCACGTCGGGCTCAGGCTCAGGCTCCACATCCCCCGGGACGCTCGACAGGACCTGTTCTTCAGGCACGGCCACAGGCTCGGCCACAGGCTCGGCCACAGGCTCCGAGGGCGTGCCTCCGGTTTCGGCGTGGGGTTGCGTGGCCGGTTCGGCGTCCGGACCAGCCGTCGCGTCCACCTCCAGGTCAGCGTCGGCATTCGGTGACGCAAAGAGCAGAAGCAGCTCTTCCGACACTGGGTCCGCAGGCGGTTCGGGCTCGAATTCAGAGTCCGCATCCACCGGATTGCTCGGCAGCACCTGCTCGTCAGGCTCTGCCACGGACTTCAAGACCGGGGTGTCCCCTTCGGGTTCCGGGTCCACCGTCCCTTCGGGCTCCGACTCTGCGGTCGGGGAGGGCGAGGGCAGGATTTGCGGCTCAAGCAGAAGCTCCTTGCCCGTGGGCTCGGGCTCCTCCTCGGGCTCCTCGGGCACAGGCCCCTCCCGATTTTCGTCATAACCCAGGTAGATGCTTCCGATCGTTGCGTTCAGGCTGCTCCCATGGGCGTATCCGATGACCAGATTCTGCGCCTGATAGGACGTCGTGCTGCCGCTTGCCTCGATCTCGGAGACCTGCTCGCCATCGATGAACATCTGCAGCGAGCGCGCGTCCGCATCGTAGCTCACAGTAAAGCGATGCATTTCGGCATCCTGGATCCTCACATCACCACTTCGGATGCGGAAAGAGCCGTCGTCGGTGTCCAGAATGAAGTGCATTTCCCCATTGGCATCAATGGACGCCTGCATGGATCCATGCAGGTGAAAGAAGGTCCCCTGCTGGCCTGCGGAATCAAGCGCCAGTTCCATGTCCAACGCGAAATGGTCCAGACCGTGGATTTCCTCGTTGTCGCGACCGATGAAGAACCGCTCGCTCCCTCCGATCTGATAGCCTTCGGGGCTCATGTTCTCGGCTTTGATCCCCCAGTAGTTCAGGTCATTGCCCGACATGTCCCGGGGGCCTTGGGTGAAATCGAAGTCAACGTAGTTGCGATTGTCGATCTCCATGGAGCGCGTGATCGTGTCGACCAGTTCGCCATCGCGGAACACCTCCAGCGTCACCTCTTGTTCGCCATATGCATGGAATTGATGCGAGATGTCCTGACCGGACAGCACCGTGCCATCCTCGAAGGTCCACACATAGGCGACGTTGTCGCCCTCGACGGTGGACATGTCGGCGGAAAAGGTCTGCTCCCACAGGTCGTTCTCGCCCTGCGAGACCTGCATGACCGCCTGATCGTCGGCAATCGCGGCGTCAGGCTGGCTGTGGCTCGATCCCAGTCCCAACCAGCTGCTGTCTTCGCGCAGCGAAAGATCGCGCAAATCCGCCGTGCCGCTGGTCGACGCATTCACGAAGTGATTGTCGATATAGTTCGGATGATCCGGATCCACGTAGTTCACGATGACGTTGTCGAAACTGACCACCCCCGACTGCAACGACAGGCCGCCGGCGATATTGCCGGTGACAATGGCATTGCTGGCGGCATAGACTTGGATTGTCGGCGACAGGGATTGCGTGTCATCCGGCCCCGTCTGGATCAGGCCGGAATCCGTGTTCCACAGCACCGTGTTGTCCGAGATTTCCACCCCGTTCACGCCAGAGACCCGGATGCCGTGGGTATGGCTGTTATAGATCACGTTGTTGGCGATCGTGATGTTCTGATACCAGTTTTCAGGGTTGTCCTGCTCGCGCTCGTTCTGGATCAGGATGGTCTGCGATCCTGCCGCGTCACTGGAATTGAAGATGTTGTCGACGATCTCGATATCGCGCGAGACGGTCTGGGTGTTCACCGTCCACATCTGAATCATGTCATCGTGGTTGTAGGCGTTGGGCGAGCCATAGAAGGAATGCATGTTGTTGCTGGCTATGCGGACATCCTGCACGCCCTCCATGCGAATGCCGTCGCCTTGTAGCTGGAAGATCTCGTTGTTCTCGATCGTCAGACCGGAGCTTTCGTAGAGAAACAGGCCATGAAAATAATCGCTGATCGATCCATTGGTGATCGACACGTTCGAGCTGTAGCGGATCGACCCCAGCTCTTCGGTCGGATTGGCCGGATCGTAGATCCCCTCCGCCTGACCGCTGAAATGCACGTTGTCCAACACGATGTTGTCCGCGCCCTTGATGTAGAGGTCGTTCTGGGCCGGATCATACGTCCCTATACCGCGGTCTAGACCCGTACTATCGAGATGCATGTCGCGGATTTCGATGTTGTCGGCGTCGCGGATGTGGATCTGGGTGACCGTCGTCGGATTCTCGGGGTCCTCCGAGCGGATTGTGACCGGCTGATCGCCCCCGTTTACAAGGTAGATCTCCACACCAACCGCGCCACTCTCGATGACGATCTCGCCGCCGCCTTCCATTTGGGAAAGGAGTTCGTAGCTCTCGCGCAATTCCTGCGTGGTCGACACAAAAATCGTCGTCGCAGCCTCGTTCGCTGAAGGCATGTCTGTACCTGTCCCATATACCGGCAGCGCCGGTGTCGTCCTGACTTGGTTCTGGGTTTTCCCGGATAGACGTCATCCGTTCTTTCTTGGTTGTGCGGATGGATTGTTTTGCTTTTGAAGACTATTCGCTTCGAAACGCAGCTAATTACGGGCGGAATTTTGCTTTTATTTGGAATGCGGTGGCCAAAAGCCGCCGATTTTGTGGCGAGAGATAGGCGCCACGGCCCACTGGCTTTGCGGGCTGGATCAGGTCCGGGAGGGATCGAACAGGGGCCGGTCGGGGGAACCGATGGCGCGGAGGGAGGAGAGGGGCGGCGGGGGCGGCGGCGCTTAGGCGCGACCACGCCAGGCTTGGCGCAGCATCCAGACCATGCGCAGCAGGCGCAGTCGGATCAGCGTCGCCAAAGCAGGGCCCCGCTCCCGTGGGCGCAAGGCCCTGCAGGACAGGACACGGGGCATATGCAGCACGATGCTGGCCGGCATCAAACAGGCGCGTCCAACCCAGGCCAGGCGTTGGCCCAGGCCGCCCGACAGGGACCGCAGGGCCCAGGCCTCGTCCGTCATGCGGCGCCACTTCCGGCACAGCGAGGGCCAGTCGGATCGAGAGGGGTGGCCAACCCCAAGCGCGTCATCATAGGCCAGAACCGCACCTTCCCGCGCCGCACGCCGGCTCCATTCGACATCTTCCGCGACGTGCCCCAGGAAGGGGCCGGTCCGGTCGAAGGTCCTGCGGGACACGATCAGGTTTCCAGCCCCAAGGAAGCCCTCTTCTTCCAGGTAGCGCCGCATGTGGAAGGCGAACACCGCTTCGAACGCCTCTGCACCTGTGCGGGGCGGCGGCGTTTCATCGAACACATCCACACGCCCGCCAGTGACGATATCGGGATCTCCTGCCGCGATATGTTTCGCCCGGGCGATCCAATCGGCATCCGCCACGCAATCGGCATCGATGAACGCAAACCACGGGGCGTCCGTGGACGCGACCCCGGCATTGCGGGCCAGCCCCGCGCCGGGCCGGGATTGATGAACGAGACGGACAAACGGGAACCGCGCCTGGAGGGGGGTCAGATCCACGGCAGAGCCATTGTCGGCCACCACCACGTCCACGCCCGTACGATCCTGGACCTCCAACGCGGCAAGGCAGCGCGCAAGACGATCCGCGTCGTTGAAGTGCGGAATGATGATGGCAAGGTCTGGGGTCATGGGCGTGTCCTAGCCGAAAGGTTTCGCGCGCGAAACCTCAGCTGCGGCCCTTTTGGCGTGCGGATAGCCAGACATGCAGATCCCGCATGAGCGCCTCGTCCACGCCGGGCCCGCTCAATTTCAAGGCCCCACGGGCACGGCTCACATCCACACCACCGGGATAGCTCGACGGCAAGACCCTGTTCCGCGCTTCAGAGCCTGAATTTATCTGCAGAACCTTCTCGATACGGGCCTGCTCGGACACCGCGTCCGGGCCGGGCGCGCCCTCCAAGGCGGCATAGAGCGCCCTGCCCTGCCCGGCATCCACAGCCTTGGCGATCCGCAATCCCAGCCGCTCGGGGATCGCTTCGGGGAACCGCAGCACCGGATCGAGCACACGGTAGACCCGGATGAAGCTGTTTATCTTGGACCGCTTCCCCTTGGAGGCCGTGGAAAACAGGCTCTGGACGGCATGGCTGGAGTTCTCGAACACACCCAGATCCGTCGCGCGGGCGGCCACCTGGGCCCGTTCGTAGTAGGACAAGCCGACCCGCAGTTCGTTTTCCTCGACCATCGACAGATAGGCATCGGCCGCGCTTTCGGGCCGACGCAGGACAGCACGGATCGTGGCGACGTGATCGGGGTCCTTCTCGGCAAGGGATCGGATCGCCGCCAGCCGTCGCCAGCCGGAAATCAGGCCATAGCGCGGCATGTTCTCTTGCGCAGACACGTCGCCACCCGATCGCGTGGCCCATTTATCGACCACTTCGATGGGCATCTGCTGGCCCCGCGCCGCGATGGAGGCCTCGAGCGCCTGCAGTTCTGTCGGATCGACCGCGATGCGGTCGCGGGTCAGGTGGGTGTCGTCGATCTGATCGAGGGGCAAGTCCTGCACCAGCCGCCCTTCGGCGCGGGCGCGGGTCAACTCGTCGGCCAATTCCTGGGCCGCGGCTTGCGTAGCGGCGTCACCTGCCACACGGGCGATAGGGGGGGATTGGTACGTCTCTGCCATGCCTGTCAGAGCTTGGTCCAGATCCTGTCCGGTCACTATCGCCGGTCCCAATCTTCTGCGTTTCGCCATTCCGACTCTCCCTTATCTCCGGTTTCGCGCGCGAAACCCGAAGACGTCTACCATAGTTCGCGGCCTGTTGCGGCTTCGCGCGCAGGACCGTTCGGCCGCGCCCTCACTGTGCCGCGCTCGAGCGCGCCGCCCCGTCCAATTCATCGCGACGCCAAATCCCCAGAAGCAGTTTCTTGAAACCGGCATAGGTCTCATCGAACGTGGCGCGGCCGCGCGCGTAGGTCTCTCGGTTGAAATCGCGGTAATCGGCCTCGTAGATGCCGTGCACCTGCTCCCCCGCCTGCCCGATCAATGCCGTGAAATCCTGGCGATGGGGGCTGAGCACGTCCCCCATATGGGCCCCGATGAGAGCGGCCATCTCGGCCTGCTGCGCCCCGTCATAGCGGGTCAGCACCGCGCGCACCGCATCCCATTCGAACCGCATCTCGGGCCGGCCCAGGGCGCGCGCGGCCATGTTCTCGCCCTCCTCGATGGACGCGAAGGTGGCGTGCAGCATGTCGAAGAAGCGGCCCGTGCTGTCGAATTCCAGGAACGAGGCGCCGAAGGGCACCAGAAGGATATCCGCCGCCGCCAGCCCGTTGATCGTCAGGTAGCCGAGGGCAGGGGGCGTATCGATGAAGACGATATCGTAGTCATCGAGAACACCGTCCGTCTCCAAACTGCCGGACAGAGCCTCCCACAGCTTCCAGCCGCGCGTCGCCATCCGCCAGACGGGGATCTGGAACTCGGACCAATAGAGGTTCAACTGCGCCCCGATCAGGTCGATGTTGGGCCAGTGGGTGGGGCGGATCACGTCCTTCGCGGTCATGCCGACCGCTTCCGACAATGTCTCGTCCAGCGGTTGCGGGGGGTCTCCACGGTCGATGCGGCGCTGGTTCTCGGCCCGCAGGGCTTCGGCGTAGTGGCGCGCCAGCAAGGGGAAGATCGTCCCCCATTCATCCTCCACCCGGCCGCCGAAGATCGACGTCATGGAGCCCTGGCTGTCGAGATCCACCACCAGCACCTTGTAGCCATCCAGCGCCGCCGACATCGCCAGATGCGCCGCGGTCGAAGTCTTGCCGACGCCGCCCTTGAAGTTGGCCACCGCCACGATCTTGGCGGGCAGGCCCGGGGGACGGTAGGGGACGTAATCCTTGGTCTTGGAGCCCTCGGCCCCGAAATGCGCCCGCAGGCGGTTCACCTCGTCGAGGGAGAACCACTTGGCGCCGCCCTCGGTCTCGGAGGTGCCTTGCGGCAGGGCGGGGTTCTGACGCAGCACGCGGCGGAAATGGGCCGGCGCCACGGGGATGAGGTATTTGGTGATCTCCCACGTGGAGAACGGCCGCAGGGTTCGGGTGCCCGTCTCATCCAGACCCCGCCCGGCAAGGTCGCGGCGTCCCTTGGCGCAGGCTTCCGCGATGGCGGCGAAATCCGCCGTGCCTTTCGGATCGCCCAGATCATCCAACGCCTTTTCCGGCGAGATGTTGAAATAGGGGGGGAGCCCGCTCATCATGCTGTCCTTGGACTGGTGCCTGTGGAGGGAGTCATGGGTTGATCCCATATGCCGCCTTTTTCCAAAGATACCCGAAAACCTGTAACATGCAAGAAATGCCGTCACATGAAGGGATTATTCTTAGCAAATCAGGGGGCTGCGGTTGGGAGATACCCTAAGTCATGGGCGCGATCCCTGGAAAGCCCAGTTATTTTTCTGTTATTGAATCAGTTACGGTCTTGCGGGCTGCATTGAAAACATACGGTTCTCAATCAGTTGAGGGGTGGATCCGGCTCGATGGTGACTCTGATCCCACGATGACGCGACTCTGAAACCCCGTCCGGACGACTCCGATACCCCGATTCCGGCGCAAGGAATCATGGACCCGTCGCGCGCCTGTGGATAACTTCGGTGTAAATGAAACGACGATCGCTTCGCGGCACCGGCCCGGTGCAGGTACCGGCCTCGTCACACAGACCGGTCCGACATGACCCGAAGGGCAGGGGACCAAGATCAGAGCGGGTTCGAGCAGCATGACCCCATCCCTTTCCGCCTCCGGACAGGCCATGCGTGATTTCTTCGTCTGCGATTTCTTCGCGGCCGTGCCCAAACACGATCTGGCCAGCATGGAGCATCCGATCTTCTCGCTGTCCACCCGGCCCGACCGGCGGGTTCTGTCCTACGAGCATCGCGGCACCGAGATCACCATCACGCCAAGCGTGAAGGGGCGCGCCACGATCTTCGACGCCGATATCCTGATCTTCTGCATCAGCCAGTTGATGGCTGCCATCAACCTGGGCCGGACCACATCGCGGACCCTGACCCTGACCGCCCATGACCTCCTGCTGGCCACCGGACGCGAGACCAGCGGCGATGCCTACAAGCGCCTGCGCGACGCCTTCGAGCGGCTGGCCGGCACGCGGATCACCACCAACCTGACGACGGGACCGAAAGCCGACCGGGTGGAGGTGACCAGCGGCTTCGGTCTGATCGAATCCTGGGAGATCGTGCGCAAGACCCGCGGTGGCCGGATGGTCAGCGTGTCGGTGACCTTGTCGGAGTGGCTCTATCGGGCGGTCTTGTCGAAATCGGTCCTGACCTTGAGCCGGGACTATTTTTCGCTGCGCAAGCCATTGGAGCGCAGGCTGTATGAATTGGCGCGCAAGCATTGTGGCGGGCAGCCAAGCTGGCAGGTCTCGGTCGCGGTTCTGGCGAAGAAATCAGGCTCGAACTCGCCAATCAGGGTCTTCCGCGCGATGCTGCGCGAGATCATCAAGGGAGATCGGCTGCCCGATTACGTGCTGCTGGAGGAGCCGGGCGACCTGATCCGCATCACGCCGCGCGATGTGGTGGACGATGATGGGGCCTGGGGTGGGGCAGGGGGCCCGATCCTGTCCCCGGAGACCCTCGACGAGGCCCGGCGCCTGGCACCGGGATGGGATATCTATGCGCTGGAAGCCAGTTGGCGCGGGGTCTGGGTCGCCACGGGGCGCCCGCGCCTGCGCTCGGCCGACAAGGCGTTCCTGGGGTGGGTCAAGAAGCAGTCTGGCTGAAATGGCGTGGGCTGCTACCTTTGGACATATCCTCCATGGCCTCCCTGTTGCGCCCGCCTGTTTCCGAGATCTGTTCGGTATGACAAAACCCCGTATCGCTGTCTGCTTTTTCGGGATCACGCGATCGCTCGGTTACACCGTCAGGACGATCGACCGGCAGATCCTGCGCCCGATCTCGACCATCGGAGAGCACAAGGTCTTTTGTCATTTCTTCGATCAAGACAGCATCGTGAACGAACGGAGCGGTGAACGCGGCATTCTCAAGCGCGATGAACACAAGTTGCTGTCCCCGGACTGGCTGGAGCTTGAAGAGCCCGATACCTTTCTGGGCAGCCGTGGCTTCGACGATATCAAGGCTTTCGGAGATGCATGGGAGGACGGCTTCAGATCCCTGCGCAATCTTGTTCATCAGCTCCACTCTCTGGACAAGGTGACACGCGCCGCCGAGGAATGGCACCCTGATCTGTTCGTGTTCGTCCGCCCGGATCTGGCCTATCACCACAGCCTGAAGCGGGTCCTTCAATCAGCGCTTCGGTGCGAGGGGCCGGTGGCGTTCCTTCCTGACTGGCAGCATTGGGAAGGCGGCGTGAACGACCGGTTTGCCGTCTGTCTTCCGCAAGCGGCCCATGTCTACGGGCACCGGATCGATCAGATGGCCGCCTATTGCAACCATGTGCGGGGCCCGCTGCACGGGGAGCGGTTGCTGAAATACACCCTCATCCAAAATCAGATCGACCTTCGGCTGTTCTGGCAGAAGGCCAGCCGGATCCGGGCGGGCGGCACCTTGTGGGAGGAAGATTTCTCGACCGGGAGGGCAGGCAGGATCCAACGCAAGCTGGCGCGTCTGAAGTTTCTGGTCGTGCGCGCCCTGTGGCGCATGTCCAACCTGGGATCGAGCCGCCGCGCCTGAGGCCATCGGGTGCGCACAACGCAAGTAGCGGGGCAAGTGCGGGGCGCTGTCGCAAGGCAGAGCCGGACCTTGCCGCAGACAGGCCCCCAAACCGCCGATTTCCCCGGTTTGTATTCCTTGCCCGCGTTCCATATGCACAGCCCGACGCCTTTTCGAACAGGATGACACCATGGCGACTGTCCGCCCCGATCTGACCATCATCATGGTCAGCTACAACACCCGGGACCTGACGCTGGCCGCGATCCGCACCTGTCTCGAGACGACGCGTCAGACGGCGTTCCGCCTTGTGGTGCTGGACAATGCCTCCAGCGATGGATCGGCCGATGCGATCGCCGAGGCCTTCCCGCCCGATCGCTTCCCGCAAATCGAGCTTGTCCGCTCGGACGAGAACCTTGGTTTCGCAATGGCCAACAACGTGGTTGCCCGAACCGCGGAGACCGAATTCCTTTTGTTGCTGAACCCCGATACCGAATGCCATGAGGGCGCCGTCGACAACCTGATGCGTTTCGCGCGCGAAACACCCGAGGCCGGCATCTGGGGCGGGCGCACGACCTTTCCCGATGGCCGCCTGAACCCGGGGTCATGCTGGATGCGGATCACCCCCTGGAGCACCCTGTGTTGGGCCACGGGATTGACCGGGTTGCTGCCCGACACGCACCTGTTCAATCCCGAAGGCCTTGGAGGCTGGTCGCGCGATACCGAGCGGGCGGTCGATATCGTCAGCGGGTGCTTCTTTCTTGTGCGCCGGGATCTGTGGGATCGCCTGGGCGGCTTCGATCGAAGTTATTTCATGTATGGAGAAGAGGCCGATCTCTGCCTTCGGGCGCGGGCGCTCGGGGCAGGGCCCCGGATCACGCCAACCGCACATATCATGCATATCGCCGGGGCCTCGTCGCCCCTGCAATCGGCCAAGCGGCAGTTGGTTCTCAAGGCGCGGGTGACCCTGATGCGCAGGCATTGGCCCGCATGGCAGATCCCGATCGGGATCGCACTTGTCAGATCGGGCGTCGCCGCCCGCTATCTGGCCACGCAGGTGCTGTCCAGGCTGACCGGGTCCGACGGGTGGAGCCGCCGTGCGGCGGTTCAAAGCGACATCTGGCAGGCTCGACAGGACTGGCTTGCGGGATACTGATCCAGACCCCACAAATGCAAAGGGATGCTGCATCGGCAGCATCCCTCGGCAATCGTTCGAATATCCGGCCCGGGATCGTGATCCCCGACCGGGACCCGGATCAGGCGGTTGCGACGGCCTTGCGGCGACGTGCAAAGCCGAGGGCGCCAAGGGCACCGCCCAGAAGCAGCATGCCGGCGGGCAGCGGTACGGCCGCAACCTGGATACCGGCCAGCGCGTAATCCGCGAAGCCGATGTTGTCGTTGGTGTTCGACGACGTGAAGGTGAACGACGTGCCGCTGTAGCTCAGGCCGCTGTAATAGGCGAAACCGGAGGTGGTGGCGCCATTATCGAAGACTTCCAGAGCAACCAGGCCCGGGTTGATCGTTGCGCCGCCATCGATGGACAGCTCGGCTTCTTCGATGGAGCTTTGATCCGGCGAGATGAAGAGGTCGAGGAAGAACAGGCCGGTCAGGACCACTTCACGATCGAAGGTGATGGTGATCGACTGCGTGATGCCGTTGGTCGTGATCTCGTCGTCGGTGACGCCGAGGCCATCGAATTCGCAAGCGAGCATCGCACAGGTGGGTCCGGTGACGGACTCGGCGAAGGTCAACTGATCGGCCGGGTTGGTCGTCAGGGTGAAGGTGTACCCCAAACCACTTCCGGACGCGCCGGAGGACGAGATCGAGTCGAAAGTCGACAGGGTCGTGAAGTCGAGGATCGTCGCGGAAGCCGTGACGGGCGCCGCGCAGATGGCAGCTGCGACCAATGATGATTTCAGAAAGTTCATGAAGCTATTTCCTCACTCTGGTTAATGCCCATCGCGGGCGATGAGAACTGGGGAGCCGATCAACAAAATGGTTAAGCGGGCTAGGCAGACATTAACTCTTTATTAGCACTTTTGAAGGTCGCAAGAAAGAGCGTTGGCGGTGACATTTCGACTTTCCCGACGCCTGCCGCATATAATTGCCCAAAAACAGGCGACGGGGCCGTCGATCCGATCAACAATGCGCTCAAATTTTCGGTTTTGTTCCAGTTTGAAAGACAAGATCCGGGGTGGGCAAAGTGGCCGCGCCGGTACCGGTCTGCCCCTCGAATCGCCCCGAGCAGAGCGCGAATGGGGCGGGATTTAGCCGTTTGTATGGAGTTCTCGCGAGGCTGCGGGACGGTCAGACGATGCTGCGGTCGCGACCCGACAGATGGCGGTCTCGCGGGCGGTCTCGTGGGACGTCATTCGAACGCGCTGCCGGAGTTGTACCCGTAGCCGTAATCGGTTTCCACGTCGTTGAAGCGCACCTGATTGAGCACCACACCCAGGACATTGGTCTGTTCCGCGATCTCGCGCTCGCAGGTGTCGATCTGTTTCATGGTGGTGCGCTCCGCGCAGACCACGATCATCGCGCAGTCGACCTTGCCAAGGAAGGCGCGGGTATCGTCACTGACCATCACGGGGGCGGTATCGAAGATCATCAGGTCGGGGGCATAATCCGCCTCGATCCGGGCAAGCGCTTCGTCCGATGTCTGCCCCAACAGGTAACGGGTGGGATCGAGGGTCCGGGACTTGGCCAGGGACACGGCGACGCTGTCGCGGATGCGCAGGGCCTGATCGGCGAAGGAGACCTCCCCGCTCAGAAGCCGGGTGATGTCGCGCGGCGGCTCCAGCCCCAGCATCTTCGCCATTGACGGGTTGCGCAGATCCAGGTCCAGGACCACGGCCCGCAATTCCGATTGCCGCGCCAGACCCATCGCCATGTTGCACGTCACGGTTGTCTTGCCGCAGACCGGCGTGGCCGAGGTGATCGCCAGCCGCCGCCAGCCATGCTTGCGCATCTGCAGCACCACCTTGGTTCGCAGGATGTCGAAGGCCGCGGCCTCTTGCGTGTAGTTGTAGGACACGACGCGATTGCGCTTCATGTGATCGGGATTTGGCGTGGCCTGGGGCAGGGCGGCCCACAGATCGTGTCCTTCCGGTGATGCGGGCGCGTCCCTGGATGCGGAAGGGCCGGCGCTTTCAGCGCGGTTGGCCCGCGCCTGCTTGAGCGCGTTTTGCAGTTTTTCCATCGTGTATGGCCCTTCCGTCAGCCAAGACCGATCCGGTCCAGTACCCTATCGGCCAGCAGGTCGAGCGGCAGATAATAGGTATCGATTGCCCAGAGCACCGCCGGAACACCGGTCAGCACGACCAGGGCAGCGGTGATCCGCAGGCCGCGGCGCAAGATGCGCTCGCGACGGCTTTCCATATAAGGCAGAGCCGCAAGTGGCGTGATGCCGAGGCGATTGGTGATCTCGATCGGCCGTCGCACGGTGCGGTTGAGCAGTTCCATCAACAAGAAGAAGCCCGCGGCCAGGGCCAGGCCCATGCCGATACCGCCGGCGGCGATCATGGACCGGTTGGGGCTGGCCGGGCTGGTGGGCACGGCGGCAGGCTCGATCAACGTGATGCGCTGGCCGCGCGCCGACACCTCGATCCGTTCCCCGACCGAGGCCGCCGCCAGGCGCTGCACGGCATTGTCATATTGCAGGCGGACGTTTTCGTAGTCCCGCTCCAGCCCCTGCAGCCCGATGGCATTGAGCGGCGTGCGCGCGACCGCATCCTCCAGCCTGGCGAGTTCCTCCTCGATGGCGACTTCTTGCGTGTTCAACACTTCGATGCGGGCGTCGATCTCGGCCAGTTGCAAGGCCAGAAGCGCCTCGGGTCCGGTGGTGATGCTCGCGCCATCCGTGGTGGCCTGGGCGGTGACCTGTTCGCGCAGGACCTCGATGCGACGCTGCAGTTGCTGCACCTGCGGGGCGGTTTCGGAAAAGGTTGTCAGGGCCTGGGACAACTGACGCTCCAGATCCTCCAGTTCGCGCTCTTCGGGGGAAAGGGTGGCCCCGGAGACGGAGCCGACGCGGCCCGTGGCCTCGAAGATCTCGACGGTGCGCGCCCGGGTATTTTCAAGATTGGTCCGTTCGCGTCCGGCGGCCGCCTGTCTCTCTTGCAGAAGGGACAGGCGCTGCAGGCGGAAATTCTGATCGCCGGGCAGCGCATCGGCATTTTCGCGTTGAAACGCGGTGATGGCCGCCGAGCGCAAATTCAGTTCGGAGTTGAGACGCTGCACCTCCTGTTCGAAGAAGCTCAACGTTCCGCTGGCCGCCCCGGTGCGCTGACGGGCATTTTCCGCCAGCATGCGCGTGACGTAATCATTCACCACATCGGCGGCGATCTGCGGTGTGCGGGCCCGGAACCGCACGGAGACCAGAACCGGTTGTCCCCGTCCGCCCGAGGCCTGGAATGTCGACGCGTCACGCATCGCCTCCACGATGTCGCCGGGCAGCATGTTCTCGATATCTTCGAACACGTTATGGGCGTTGGCGATGTCCAGAAGGTTGGTGCGTGTCAGAAGCTGTTCCTGCAGGACACGGACTTCCTCGCGGGGGTCGATCTGCACGGTGGACGCAGCGAGGTTTTCCGAGATCTGCTGCGGCTGACCGATCAGGCGGGCCGTTGTCTCGTAGGTGGTCGGCAAACGCGACGCCAGGATCAGGCCCATGGCGGACGAGACCAGAAACAGGAGCAGCATCACCGGCGCGCGGCGGATCAGCAAACGCCCATAGAATTTCAGGTCGAAGTTCATTCTGCAGCGTCTTTCAACGGATCGATGGTGTTGAGAAACAGCCCGTCGCGCAGGATCTCGATCACCGCGTATTCATCGATCATCGGCATATCGGAGGTGGCGGCATAGACCATGGCGAAATCCGCGAACTTGTTGACCAGACGGGGAATGCCGCCGCTGTTCTTGTGGATGAGTGCGATGGCGCCCGCGTTGAATTCATCGCCCGTGCCCCCGGCATGGGTCAGGCGGTGCCGAATATAGGCGGTCGTGGTCTCGAGGTCCATCGGCGGCAGATGAAAACTGGCCGAGACCCGCTGCGCGAACTGGCGCAACTCGGGCCGCGTGATCATGTCGCGCAATTCCGGCTGCCCCACAAGGATCAGTTGCAGCAACTCGTCCTTGCCGGCGTTGATGTTGGTCAGCATGCGCAACTCTTCCAGACCCTCCATCGAGAGGTTCTGCGCTTCATCGATGATCAGGACGGCCCGGCGGCCACTGCGGTAGACCTCGATCAGGAAATTCTGCAGCGCCTGGTGCTTGGAGACGTAATCATCCCCCCAGGGCCCGTCGACATCGAGCGCGCCGAGCGCCCATTGCAGCAGGTCGCCGCGGCCGCCCTGGGCGTTGGAGATCAGGCCGACGATCATGTCGTCCTCGAACTGGCGCAGCAGGTGCTGCACCAGGGTGGTCTTGCCGGCGCCGACCTCGCCGGTGATCACGGTGATCGGCGCGCGCGCCAGCACACCGTATTCCAGCACCGCGAAGGCGCGGGTATGGGCACGGGTCCAGTAGAGGAAATCGGGATCGGGCAGCAGGGTGAAAGGCCGCTCGCGCAGTCCGAACCGTTTGGCGAAGTATTCGGCATTGGGCATCGACGGGGCCTTCATGATCTGCGCTCGGTGCGGCACCGCAAGACGTTGACCCGGTTCGGGGACCGATGTCGGGTCGGGCGACTCACCAGACATATAGACATACCCTTGCCCGCTTTCACCCAGCAAACCGGCGCGATGCGGCTCTCCACGGTAACGATGCCGCCGGAAGACGAGGCCCTCGCCCGGAATCGATGCTGCATTCGCAGCATTCACAGGCCTCAGAATATGGACTTTGCGGCTCACGGGCAGTCCCTCGGCTGTCTGGGTCGCCCCATGATTCGTGTCGCGGCGCGCAATGTCGATGGTTGCGGTACAATCCCATTCAAAACTTAGGCATTGTTTAGGCGCTAAGGTGGCGAGATGCGCGGCCCCCGGGCGTCGGCCGGGCGTCGGCCGGGCGTCGTCGGCGGACCGATCCCGCGACGATACCCCTTAAGAATATGATTTTACTTAAATATATCCTGATTCAAGGCGCCGTCCCCTGAGGCGAAATTTTACCAAAGTCGTTGTAAATGTTTATCAAACGTCGAGTATCGTGTTATCAACACATCTGTCTGCTACCGGGACGCTGCCATGCTGCCCCGGAAAATTCAAAATTTAGATGATTTTTTGTCGTCTTTTTTCTTTGTCCAGAGGGGGCCAAGCACGTTATGTCGCTGTCCGATCCCGATTTTCTGATTTCCGGTCATCAACCCAAATCCCGCACGTTCCCGGCCATGCTGCGTCGCGGCAATCCAATGGCGCAATTGCGCGCTGCCTTCCGCGAGTCCGGTCCCGAATCCGGGAAGACGCCCTTCATGGTCGCGCAGATTCTGCCGTTTCCCGATACCGGCGCCCGGCCGTCCGCCGACGACGTGGCCGCGCCTCCGGCCCGGGAACGGTCCCTGTATCGCAATGGTCTCAAGCGGGCTTTCGATATCGTGGCGGTTCTGGCCAGCGCCGTCATCTGGCTGCCGGTCGTCCTTGGCGCGGCCATCCTGATCACCCTGCGCGATGGCCATGCGCCGTTCTATACGCAGGACCGGATCGGGCGGGGCGGGGCCCGGTTTCGCATGATCAAGCTGCGCTCGATGGTGCCCAACGCCCACGAGAAACTGGAAACCTACCTGGCCACTGACCCGACGGCGCGCGCCGAGTGGGACACCACCCAGAAACTGAAGCGTGATCCGCGCATCAC